>Ga0209674_100276_pt1 | contig 38687 bp, 30 predicted proteins | sample AraplaCvi_mMS_r2_FD_184279 | JGI IMG/M metagenome (GOLD analysis project Ga0209674, IMG submission 184279) | Arabidopsis root microbial communities from North Carolina, USA - plate scrape CL_Cvi_mMS_r2 (SPAdes) (version 2) | ecosystem: Host-associated > Plants > Roots > Endosphere | place: USA... | reverse complement strand
TTCTTCCAGATGAGCGCGCTCACCGTGGGCATCACGAAGAACGGCGCGATGGCAAGCAGCCGCGCGACGCCCTGGCCGTAGAACTTGCGGTCGAACAGAATCGCCATCAGCACGCCGCCCACCACCGTGATGACGAGCACGGAGACGATCAGTTGCAGCGTATGAACGATCGACGGACCGAACGACGGATCGCCCGCCAGGAACTGATAGTTGTCGAAACCGGCGAAGCCCTTCAGATCCGGATTCAGCAGGTTGTAGCGCGAGAACGAAAACCAGATCGTCATCGCGAGCGGAATCGTCATCCATAGCAAAAGGACGGCGACCGACGGCGACACGAGCCAGCGCGCCGAATTGGCTTTGCGGACTTCGCGTTCTTTTTCTGTCTGGGGATGGGCATGCATGAGAGGCAGGCGCAGAGGACGCATGATTGACCACCTGTTCGGTAATGCGCGGGCCGCACGAACCGCGCGGACTGCCGTGTCGCTTGCATGCGGCGACAAAACGGCGTTGCGGCATGGGCGCGGCGATAACGGCCCGCTGTGCTGCGTGAGCCGGCTGACGGGCGTCAGCCGGCGCGTGCCACGTGCTTCAAGTGACGAGGTTCTGCCTTATTTCCGGATTACTTCCGGATCACTTCTGGTAGCCGGCCTGCTTCACCGCGCGATCCGCGGTAGCCTGGCCTGCCGCCAGCGCCTGGTCGACGCTCATCTGACCGGCAATCGCACCGGAGATGCTCTGACCGACCACCGTACCGAACGACTGAAACTCAGGAATCCCGACGAACTGCACGCCCGTGTACGGCACCGGCTTCAAGGTCGGATGATCCGGGTCGGCGGTTTCGATCGCCTTCAGCACGAAGTCGCTGAACGGTGCGGCCTGCTTGTACTCGGCGCGCGCGTAAGTGGACTGACGCGTGCCCGGCGGCACCGAGGCCCAGCCTTCGTCCTTCGCGACCAGTTCAATGTACTGCTTCGACGTGGCCCACGTGATGAACTTCTTCGCCGCATCCGTCTGTTTCGACGACTTCGGAATCGCGAGCGCCCACGCCCACAGCCAATGCGAGCCCTTGGGCGTGACCTGCACCGGCGCGGCCGCGAAACCGACCTTGTCCGCGATCTGCGACTGCTGCTTGTTGTACAGCATGCCGGCTGCCACGGTCGCGTCGATCCACATCGCGCACTTGCCCGAGGACATCAGCGTGAGGTTTTCGTTGAAGCCGTTCGAGCTCGCTCCCGGCGGCCCGTCTTTCTTCAGCAGATCGACGTAGAACGTGATGGCCTTCTTCCATTCCGGCGACGTGAGCTGCGCGTGCCATTTTTCGTCGAACCAGCGGCCGCCGAAGGTGTTCACCACCGTCGTGCCGTAAGCCATGTTTTCGCCCCAGCCCGCCTTGCCGCGCAGGCAGATGCCGTAGACGCCGTTGGCTTTGTCGGTGAGCTTGTCGGCGAATTGCGCGATCTGGTCGTAGGTCGGCTGATCGGGCATTTTCAGACCCTTCGCCGCGAACAGGTCCTTGCGGTAATACGTCATGGAGCTTTCGACGTAAAACGGTAGCGCGTACAACTGGCCGCCTGCGGACAGGCCGTCGCGCGCGGTCTTCACCACGTCGTTCAGATCGTAGTCGGCGGGCAGGTTCGTGAGCGGCGTGAGCCAGCCGCGCTTGCCCCATTGCGGCGTTTCATAGGCGCCGATCGTCATCACGTCGAACTGGCCGCTGCCCGTCGTGATGTCCGTCGTGGCCCGCTGACGCAGCACGTTTTCTTCGAGAATCACCCAGTTCAGCTTGATGTCCGGATTGGCCTTTTCGAATTCGGGCGAGAGCTTCTTCAGCTCGATCATGTCCGGATTGTTCAGCGTCGCGATCGTGACCGTGGCCGCCGACGCGCTAAGCGCAAAGCATGCAGCGGCGCCTGCGCTGACCACTCTGAGCGCGGATTTGAGGGCTGGTTTCATGTGCGTTGTCTCCTTTCTCGTGCGTTATGTGATGCTGCGTTTGTTGTACGAAATGGCGCTGGACGATGCATTGGGGCGCATTGAAGCGCTCAGCTCATCCAGTTGCCGCCGTCGACGTTAAGCGTTTGGGCGGTGATGTAGTCCGCATCCGCCGATGCGAGGAAAAGCGCCGCGCCCGTCAGATCTTCGGGCACGCCCATGCGCCCGAGCGGCACTGCTTCGCCGACGAGGCGCTTCTTCTCGCCGAGCGGCCGGTTTTCGTAACGGGCGAAGAGCGCGTCGACTTCTTTCCACATCGGCGTATCGACGACACCCGGCGCGATGCCGTTCACATTGATCTTGTGCGGCGCGAGCGCCAGTGCCGCGGATTGCGTGTAGCTGAGCACGGCGGCCTTCGTCGCGCAGTAATGCGACACGAGCGCTTCGCCGCGCCGCCCCGCCTGCGACGACATATTGATGATCTTGCCGCCGCGGCCTTGCTCGACCATGTGTCGCGCCACGGCTTGCATGAGGAAGAACATGCCCTTCACATTGACCGCGAAGAGGCGGTCGAACACGTCCCATGATTCGTCGAGAATCGGGCGCATGTCGAAAAGCGCCGCGTTATTGAAGAGAATGTCGATCCGGCCGAAACGCTCCACCGTGCGCGCGACGATGCGCTCGATGTCCTCGCGGCGCGTGACGTCCGCGCTGATAGTCAGCAGGCGCTCGCCATGCGAGGCGCGCAGCGCGTCGGCAAAACTGTCCGCCGGCTTGACGTCGACCAGCACGCATTGCGCGCCCTCGTCCAGATAGCGCCTCGCCACGGCTTCACCGATGCCGCTTGCCGCGCCCGTCAGAATGGCCACCTTGTCTTGCAGTCGTGCTGCCACGCTTTGTCTCCGGTTCGTTCCGCTTTCGACGCGTAGTGAGCGTTCGCTCATTGCGCGATCAATTGCTCTGTTTGTGATCGAATGATCGGATACGCACCGGGCCATGTCAAGGCGCTCGGGCAGATTTCGATGGTGCAGCGCGCAACGAGCGCGCCGCGCCTCCCAGCGGCCCCCGCCGGTTTACTGACAATGAAATGAGATACGTTATATCATTGCGGACTCGCGTTCCCGCCCGCTGTTGCGTCCGCACGAGGTCATGCGGGCGCTCGCGCCACATGCTGACGGACGCGCCCGGCACCGGCATGGGCGTCGGCCAGAAACGCCGCAGCCGTCCTCGGGTTCGCGATTCGTTCAACCTCCTGCAGCAGGACACACAATGAAGAAGATCGTCACCATGTTGCTCCCGAAGTATGTCGCTGCAGTCACAGCCGCGTTCGCGTTAAGCCAGGCAGCGCTCGCCGGGGATGCGAAAATTCCCGTGGTGGCGGCGGAAAACTTCTACGGCGACGTGGTGCAGCAACTGGGCGGCGACCGTGTCGACGTGACGAGCATTCTCAGTAACCCGGACCAGGACCCGCACCTGTTCGAGGCGAGCGCAAAGACGGCGCGCGCGCTGCAGCATGCGAGCCTTGTGGTCTACAACGGCGCCGACTACGATCCGTGGATGGCAAAATTGCTGGCCGCATCGAAGAACGCCGAGGGCGGCAAGCGCACGACCATCGTCGCGGCCGAGCTGACCGGCAAGAAGAGCGGCGACAACCCGCATCTCTGGTACGACCTCGCGACCATGCCGAAGGTGGCGCGCGCGGTCAGCGCGGCGCTCATCGCGGCTGACCCGGCGCACAAGTCGGCGTACGATGCGAACCTCGCGAAGTTTCTCGATTCGCTGAAGCCGGTCGAAGGCAAGGTCGCCGAACTGCACGGCCGCTATGCGGGCACGCCGGTCACGGCGACTGAGCCGGTGTTCGGCTACATGTCGGACGCCATCGGGCTCACCATGCGCAACATGCGCTTCCAGATGGCGGCCATGAACGACACGGAGGCAAGCGCGTCCGACATCGCCGCGTTCGAACGCGATCTCCGCGAAAAGCGCGTGCGCGTACTGATCTATAACAGCCAGGCAACAGAGGCCCTGACAAAACGCATGTTGAATCTCGCGCAGCAATCGAAGGTGCCGACTGTGAGCGTCACCGAGACGGAGCCCGCTCACACCACCTATCAGACGTGGATGCTCGCGCAACTGGACGCGCTCGGCGCGGCACTCGGCAAACGTGGCGACGCAAACGCGGCGGCCGGCGTCAAAGGAAAGAGCCAATGAACGACACTGGCCGCAGCACGCCAGCCAATGCCTCCCTGAGCGAAGCGACACTCGCGGCAAACCGCGCGCCCGTGCTCGAACTCGATCACGTCACGCTCGAACTGGGCGAGCGCACGATCTTGCGCGATACGGGCTTCGTCGTGAATCAGGGCGAATTCGTCGGCGTGCTGGGACCGAACGGCGCGGGCAAGACCACGCTGATGCGCGCGGTGCTCGGCCTCGTGCCGGCAGCAAGCGGCACGATCCGCGTGCTGGGAGAAGCGGTGGCCCGCGGCAACCCGTCGATCGGCTATATGCCGCAAACGCGCAGCGCGCTCGCGGGGCGGCGCGTGCGCGGCCGCGATTTCGTCGCGATGGCGGCAGACGGCCACCGCTGGGGCCTGCCTCACGCGGACGCGACAACCCGCGCGGATGTCGAGCGCGTGCTCGACCTGGTGGGCGGGCGTCAACTCGCCGAACGGCCGCTGTCCGAACTGTCCGGCGGCGAGCGCCAGCGCCTTTTGCTCGCGCAATGCCTGCTCGGCAATCCGAAACTGCTGCTGCTGGATGAACCGCTGATCAGCCTGGACCCGCATCATCAGAAGAGCGTGGTGGAACTCGTACGGCGCGTGCAGCAGGAGCTTGGCATTGCCGTGCTGTTCTCCGCACACGAACTCAATCCGCTTTTGAACTCGATCGATCGCGTGCTGTATCTCGGCAGCGGCGTCGCGGCGCTCGGCACCGTCGACGAAGTCATCACGCGGCCCGTGCTGTCGCGCCTTTACGGCTCGCCGATCGACGTGATGCGCGTGAACGGCCGCATCTTCGTGATGTCGGGCGGCGTCGAAGTGGAAAAGCACGATCACGAACACGAGCACGACGAAAACGGCGGGCACGCGCATTCCCACGCTCACGCGCACGGTCATGCTCATAGCCATGCACACGGCCACTCCCACGGGCACGCTCATGGCGACGCGAACGGCGACTCGAACGGCCACGCGAATGGCCACGAGAACGGCCACGAGAATGGCCACGCCAATGAGCGCGAGCACCCGCACAACCCACGCGACGGACACAAGCACGATGTTTGAATACGACTTCATGGTGAACGCGTTTGCGGCGTCGGGAATCGTCGCCGTGCTCGCGGGCGTGGTCGGCTATTTTCTCGTGATGCGGGGACAAACCTTCGCGGGCCACGCGCTTTCGCATGTCGGCTTCACCGGTGCGACCGGCGCGGTGCTGATCGGCATTTCGCCGATCTGGGGCATGGTCGGCTTCACGCTCGCGGCAGGCGTCGGCATGGGGGCGCTCGGCGAGCGGCTCGCCGGGCGCGATGTCGCCATCGGCGTGATTCTTTCGCTGTCGCTTGGCTTCGGGCTTTTGTTTCTGCACTTCTTCACGGCCTATGCGACGCAGGTCACGGCGCTGCTGTTCGGCAACGTGCTCGGCGTGAACGAATCGACCCTGGCGGTGCTGGCGGGACTCGGCGCGGTCAGCCTGCTCGCGCTCGCGGCGATCATGCGGCCGTTGCTCTTCGCATCGCTGCAGCCGGAACTGGCCGAAGCCAAGGGCGTGTCCTTGCGGCTCGTGTCGGTGCTGTTTCTGGCGATTGCGGCGCTCGCGGTGGCCGCGTGCACGCAGATCGTCGGCGTATTGCTTGTCTTCACGCTCATGGTGGGCCCGGCCGCCGCCGCGCAAAACATGACCACGCGGCTTTGGGCCGGCCTCGTGCTCGCGGCCGGTCTGGCGCTGCTGCAAGCATGGCTCGGCGTGACGCTCGCGTTTTATACCGACTGGCCGACGAGCTTCTGGATCACGGCGCTCTCGGCGGTGGTGTACGGCGCGAGCCTGCTGAAGCGCCGCTGAAGCACACATTCGATGGCGGCCCGCACGGCGCCGCCATCGACACGATGACCCTCAGCCGAGCAGCACCTTCGCGTGATGCGCGATGTGATCCTCGATAAACGTCGAGATGAAGTAATACCCGTGGTCGTAACCCGCGTGACGGCGCAACGTCAGCGGCTGGCCCGCAGCCTCGCACGCGGCTTCGAACACGTCCGGATACAGCTGCTCGGCGAGAAACGCGTCGGCGAGTCCCTGATCGACCAGAATGCCTTCCTCGAACCTGCGCGATGCGCGCGCCACGAGCTCGCTCGCGTCGTACGCTTTCCACGCCTCGCGGTTGTCGCCCAGATAGCCGCTGAACGCCTTCTCGCCCCACGGGCAGCGCGAGGGCGCGGCAATCGGCGCGAACGCCGACACCGAGCGATAGATGTCCGGATTGCGCAGCGCCAGCATCAGCGCGCCGTGCCCGCCCATGGAATGCCCGAAGATGCCGAGCCGCGCAGCGTCCACGGGCAGTTCGGCCAGCACGGTCTCGCGCAGCTCGTCGCGCACATACGAATACATGCGATAGTGCCGCGTCCACGGCTCCTGTGTGGCATCGACGTAAAAGCCCGCACCCACGCCGAAGTCCCACGCCGCGCTCTCGCCCGGCACGCCCGCGCCGCGCGGACTCGTGTCGGGCGCGACGAGCGCCACGCCATGTTGCGCGGCAAAGCGCTGCGCGCCCGCCTTGATCGCGAAGGTCTCCTCGGTGCAGGTCAGCCCCGCGAGGTAAAACAGCGCGGGCACCTTCGCATTGGACTGCAAGGCCTGCGGCGGCAGATACACTGAAAAGCGCATCGGCAGGCCGATGGTCCGCGACTCGTGCCGGTAGAAACGCTGCACGCCGCCATGGCAGGCGTGCGACGACAATAGTTCGAGCATCGCAACGCTCCTCGCTTAGTACAGCACAACCGAGCGGATCGACTCGCCCTTCTTCATCAGATCGAAGCCCTCGTTGATGCGCTCGAGCGGCAGCCGGTGCGTGATCAGATCGTCGATGTTGATCTTGCCTTCCATGTACCAGTCGACGATCTTCGGCACATCCGTTCGGCCGCGCGCGCCGCCGAACGCGGAGCCCTTCCACTCGCGGCCCGTGACCAGCTGGAACGGACGCGTGCTGATCTCTTCGCCGGCCGCCGCCACGCCGATGATGAACGACTGCCCCCAACCCTTGTGCGTGCATTCGAGCGCCTGGCGCATCAGCTTCACATTGCCGACGCATTCGAACGAGTAATCCGCGCCGCCATCGGTCAACTGCACGATGTGGTCGACCACGTTCTCGACTTCATTCGGGTTGATGAAGTGCGTCATGCCGAACTTCTTCGCCAGTTCGACGCGGCCCGGGTTGATATCGACGCCGATGATCCTGTCGGCGCCGACCATTTTGGCGCCCTGGATCACATTCAGGCCGATGCCGCCGAGCCCGAACACGACGACATTCGCGCCCGCCTCGACCTTCGCGGAATAGACGACCGCGCCCACGCCCGTCGTGACGCCGCAGCCGATGTAGCAGATCTTGTCGAACGGCGCGTCTTCACGCACTTTCGCAACGGCGATTTCCGGCACCACGATGTAGTTCGAAAACGTGGACGTGCCCATGTAATGAAAGAGCGGCTTGCCGTCGAGCGAGAAGCGCGACGTCGCGTCGGGCATGAGGCCCTTGCCTTGCGTCGCGCGAATCGCCTGACAGAGGTTCGTCTTGCGCGACAGACAGAACTTGCATTGCCGGCATTCGGGCGTGTAGAGCGGAATCACGTGGTCGCCCTTCTTGAGCGTGCCGACGCCCGGCCCCGTGTCGACGATCACGCCTGCGCCTTCGTGGCCGAGAATTGCCGGGAAAATGCCTTCGGGGTCCGCGCCCGAGAGCGTGTAATAGTCGGTGTGACAGATGCCGGTTGCTTTCACTTCGATCAGAACCTCGCCGGCGCGCGGGCCTTCCAGGTCGACTTCCTCGATCGTCAGCGGGGCGCCGGCTTTCCATGCGATGGCTGCTTTGGTTTTCATCGTGACTACTCCTGTGAGTCGGTGAATGCGATGGATCTTGAAGGTTGCGTGTCGAGCGTTGCACGCCGCGAAGCGCTGTGTCGCGGCATGCGGATTCTGCAGTCGAGCTGGGCTGCGCGTGCTACAGGCTAGCGCACGAAAAGCGTCATGGTATTGCAAAGTGCGTCACCGCCTTGTCAGCGCGTGACATCGCGGCCTGGTGGCTGAGCTGCTGTGGAAGCGTCGAACCATGTTTCGACGCGACCGTACAGATCGAGAAAGCGTGCATAGCGGTCGGCGAGCGCGCGGTCGCCTCGCGGGCTGGCCACAGGTGTGGCGCCGGGCGCCAGTGCGGCGAGATCGTGCACATGCCAGTGGCCGCTCGCGATACCGCCGAGAATCGCCGCGCCGCGCGGCGCCGCGTTCGGGCAATCCACCGCGTGAAGCTCCGCGCCCAACGCATCGGCGAGCAACTGGCGCCAGCGTGCATCGACGGAACCGCCTCCTGCAAGTTTCAGTGTGGTCACCGTCGCGCCGCTTGTGCGGATCGCATCGAGACCCGCGCGCAGTGAAAACGCGACGCCTTCGAATGCGGCGCGCATCATCGCGCCGCGCGTGTGATCGAGCGCGAGCCCGAGCCACCCGCCGCGCGCCGAGGGATTGAGCCACGGCGTGCGCTCGCCTGTCAGGTACGGAAGAAAGGTGAGCGGTGCGGCTGGTGTTGCGGTGGCCGCCGCGCGCGCGGTCGCGCGCAGGTTTGCCTTTGCGCTTGCGCCGGCTTGTCCGCTCGTGCCCACAGCGTGAGCCGACGGATCGCCAGGCCCCTCGCCGAACGCGTCACGATAGGCCTCTGCCCACTCGTACGACAGCCACCCGCGCGCGCGTTCGAGCGCGATGCCGACGTTTTGCATCGCGGCCATCCGATACCAGTGGTCGCTCGCCGCCCGATAGCGATGCAAGCCTCGCGCAGCCGCAGGCTCGTGCTCCGCGAGCACCACGATCTGGCCGCCGGTGCCGGTTGTGAGGAGCGCGTCGCCGTCGCGTGCAAGACCGCTGCCGAGCGCGGCGCACGGCGTGTCCGCGGCGCCGGTGGCCAACACGATGCCGGCGCGCAAACCCAAGGCCTGTGCGGCGTCTGGCGACAGCACGCCGGCGGCCGCATACGACGGCCCCGGCGGCGCCAACCACTCGTGCGGGATGCCGAGCCGCTCGAGCAGCGCCGCGTCCCACGCGCCGTCGGGATCGGCGAGCGCAGTCGCGCAGGCGTCGGATGGATCGGTGGCGACCGCGCCGCCCAGCGCGACGCGCAGCCAGTCCTTCGGCTGCAGCGCCCAGCGGGTGCGGCGCGCGGACTCCGGCTCGTGCAGCACGATCCAGCGCAGCAACGGACCGGCCATGCCCGGCGCGACCGGATTCGGCTGTGGCTCGGGCCACGCGTCGAGCAGATCGAGCGCGCGCGTGTCGGGCCACAGCATGGCGGGCCGCACCGCGTTGCCCGACGCGTCGGTCAACACCACGCCGTGCATCTGGCCCGACAAGCCAATCGCCTTGACCTCCCGGCGCAGCGCCTGCGGCAAGCGCGCCGCGGCTTCGGTAAGCGCGCGCCACCACGTTTGCACCGATGTCTCCGCCCAGCCCGCGTGCGGCGTCTCAAGCGCATAAGCGACGCTGGCGGCCGCCTGCTCGTGGCCGTCTTCATCGACGATTGCAACTTTGAGGGAACCGGTGCCGAGGTCGATGCCGAAAAAGCTCATGAGCGATAACGTGGGATGGGTTAACGCACGCAGAAGCGCGTGCCGGAGATGCGGAAAGACGTATTTTTACGCGCCGCGCGCGCTGCGCAAAGCCTCGCGGCGGCGAGCCGGAAAACCGGCCGTCGCAGGCGAATCGCGGGTTAACCCCGCCCCACGGCGCGCCGCACGAAAATCCGACTATGCGCGAGGCCGGATACACGTTATCGATTCTCACATATATCGCCGCGGCCCGGGCACGCGGCGCGGCGGCGCGCGCTGCGCGGCTGCAAGGGGCTGCCCGCCGGTGAAACCGCCGCTCGCGGCAAATTCGCGTTTCCGGGCGCACCCACCCATATCGTGACCGGGAATGCGGGAATAGGCGCCAGCGGTCTTGTTGCGCTTTTTCGTCCCCGATACCTTGGAGTCCATCCCAAAACTAGACGGTGGAGAGAGACGTTATGCAATCGAACACGGTTCACCCGTGCGACGAGCGGCTGCCCGCGGGCCAGTTGCTGACCCTCGGCATTCAGCACGTCCTGGTGATGTACGCCGGCGCCGTCGCCGTGCCGCTGATCGTGGGCGCGGCGCTCAAGCTGCCGAAAGACCAGATCGCCTTCCTGATCAGCGCGGATCTGTTCTCCTGCGGCATCGCCACGTTGATCCAGACGCTCGGCCTGTGGATCTTCGGCATCCGCCTGCCGGTGATCATGGGCTGCACCTTCGCCGCGGTCGGCCCGATGGTGGCGATCGGCACGAATCCGTCGCTCGGCATTCTGGATATCTTCGGCTCGACCATCGCCGCCGGCGTGATCGGCATTCTGCTGGCGCCCGCCGTCGGCAAGCTATTGCGCTTTTTCCCGCCGGTCGTGATCGGCGTGGTGATTTCGGTGATCGGCTTGTCGCTGATGGGCGTCGGCATCAACTGGGCGGCCGGCGGCGTCGGCAATCCCGACTACGGCAATCCGCTGTACCTCGGCCTGTCGCTGATCGTGCTGATGCTGATTCTGCTCATCAACAAGTTTGCCAAAGGTTTCCTCGCCAACATCTCGGTGCTGCTTGGCATTGTGGCGGGCTTCGTGATCGCGCTCGTGCTTGGCCGCGTCAACATGGACGGCGTCACGCACGCGCCGTGGGTCGGTTTCGTGATGCCGTTCCACTTCGGCTTGCCGCACTTCGATCCGCTTTCCATCGCGACCATGGTCACCGTGATGTTCGTCACCTTCATCGAATCGACGGGTATGTTCCTCGCGGTCGGCGACATGGTCGACCGGCCGGTCGATCAGAAAACGCTGGTGCGCGGCCTGCGCGTAGACGGACTCGGCACGCTGATCGGCGGCATCTTCAACTCGTTTCCGCATACGTCGTTTTCGCAGAACGTCGGCTTGATCGGCGTGACGGGCGTAAAGAGCCGCTTTGTCTGCGCGATGGGCGGCGTGATTCTCGTGCTGCTCGGCCTCTTTCCGAAGATGGCGCAGGTCGTCGCCTCGGTGCCGGCGTTCGTGCTGGGCGGCGCGGGCATTGTGATGTTCGGCATGGTCGCGGCGAACGGCATCAAGGTGCTGTCGAAGGTGGACTTCGTGAAGAATCACCACAACCTGTTCATCGTCGCGGTGAGTATCGGGCTCGGACTCGTGCCGGTGGTGTCGCCGCACTTCTTCTCGCGGCTGCCGGCGGCCTTGTCGCCGCTCTTGCACAGCGGGATTCTGCTGGCTTCGGTGTCCGCGGTCGTGCTGAATCTGATTTTCAACGGCGTCAAAAGCGAGAAGAAGGCGCAGTGCGACATCCGCAGGGCTGGCCATGATTTCGACGGACGCGGCGGCCAGGAACCGCAACGCGATGAGATGTTCCGCGCGGCGGATCTGCATTGAGGCTCACGGCCGGGAGCCCGCGCCGGTCGCGCGTCGGGCTTCTTTGCTGTCGCAAACCATAAACGGCCCGCCGGTCGCTGCAGTCGCAAGGTTCGGTGCAAAAAAAAACGCCACGGCATGCCGTGGCGTTTTTTGTTACGTGCTTTAGAACCGCTGCGACATTCAGCCCGCAGTGGCCGCCGAAGCTGCCGCCGGCGCACTCGCCGCGCCGTAGTCGACGGGAGCATCGGCCGGACGCGGCTGATCGCCGTTATGCTCGATCCAGCCGCCGCCAAGCGCCTGGTACAGCGTGACCAGGTTCTGCAGACGCTCCATGCGCGCAGTGATCAACGACTGCTGCGACGAGTACAGATCGGTCTGCGCCGTCAGCACCGACAGGTAGCTGTCGACGCCGTTCGTATAGCGCAGATTCGACAGATCCAGCCGGCGCTGTTGCGCGAACGTGTTGCGCTCGAGCGACTGGATCTGCTGATCGTACGTGCCGCGCGCGGCCAGCGCGTCCGCCACTTCGCGGAAGGCCGTCTGGATCGCCTTTTCATACGTGGCGATCTGGGCGTTCTTCTGGATGTTGGCGAGATCGAGGTTGGCCTTGTTCTGGCCGCCCTCGAAGATCGGCAACGTGATGGACGGCGCAAAGCTCCACGCGGCCGAGCCCGGCTTGAACAAACCGCCGAGTGTCGGGCTCAACGTGCCGAAACTGCCCGTCAGCGAGACCTTCGGGAAGAACGCCGCACGCGCCGCGCCGATATTCGCATTGGCCGCGAGCAGGTTCTCTTCGGCCTCCATGATGTCCGGACGACGCGTCAGCAGATCGGACGGCAGACCCGCCGGAATATCCGTGAGCAGGTTCTGGTCGCTCAACGTGAGGCCCGGCGGCAGATCGGCGGGCAGCGGCTCGCCGAGCAGCAGCACCAGCGCATTCTCGGCCTGAGCCCGCAAGCGCTCCTGCGACTGCAGGTTCGCGCTCGCCTGCTCGACCACGGTTTGCGCCTGGCGCAGGTCGAGTTCCGAACCCGTGCCGTTGTCGAACTGCAGCTTCGTGATGCGATACGACTCCTCGGCGGTTTTCAGCGTGCCTTGCGTGACTTTCAGCAGGTCGTCGAGTTCGAGCACCGTCAGATACTGATTCGCGACCTGCGAAACCAGCGAAATTTCCGCTGCCTTGCGCGCCTGTGCAGTGGCCAGGTATTGCGCCAATGCCTGATCCTTCAGGCTCTGAACGCGCCCGAAGAAATCGATTTCCCACGAGGCGTTCAGACCGACCGAATACGAATTCGAAATCGTATTGCCGAACACCGACAGATTTTTCGGCGTGCGCTGCTTGGTTTGCGAAGCCGCGGCGTCGAGCGTAGGGAACAGACCCGCGCGAACAATGCGGAACTGCGCCTGCGACGCCTGCATGTTCAGCACCGACACGCGCAGATCGCGGTTGTTCTTCAGCGCGATCTCGATCAGCCGCTGCATGCGTGGATCGACGAAGAAATCGCGCCAGCCGATGTCGGCCGCGGCCATGCCGTTGGCGCTGCGCGCGCCCGGCTGGGCGGCGCCCGGCTGCGCGTCGTACACACCGCCGGTCGGGAAAGTGCTCGTTACCGGCGCGGCGGGGCGCTCGTACTTCGGCGCCATCGTGCAACCGGCGGCGAACAGTGCGACCGCTACTGCAATCAAAGAGTGTTTTTGCATCTCAATGTCCGTCCTTGCCCGAGCCATTGCTGTCCGGATCATGCGGATGGTGCTGGTTGTAGTGTGCGAGCGCCACATCCGGGTCTTCCTTCTCGCCGCCGAACTTCGCGCGAATCACGACGAAGAACATCGGGATCATGAAGATCGCGAGGAAGGTCGCCGTCAACATCCCGCCGATCACGCCCGTGCCGATGGCGTGCTGGCTCGCCGAGCCGGCGCCGTTGCTGATCGCAAGCGGCATGACGCCGAGAATGAACGCGAGCGAGGTCATCAGAATCGGGCGCAGCCGCAGGCGCGCCGCTTCCAGCGCGGCCTCGATCGGCCCCATCCCTTCGCCCTGCTGCAACTCGCGCGCGAATTCCACGATCAGAATCGCGTTCTTCGCCGACAAGCCCACCGTGGTCAGCAGGCCGACCTGGAAGAACACGTCGTTTTCGAGCCCGCGCAGCGTGGCGGCGAGCAGTGCGCCGATCACGCCGAGCGGCACCACCATGATCACCGAGAACGGGATCGACCAGCTTTCATACAGCGCCGCGAGACACAGGAACACGACGAGGATCGAGATGCCGTACAGAATCGGCGCCTGCGAACCGGACTGGCGCTCCTGCAGCGACAGACCCGTCCACTCGTAGCCGATACCCGCGGGCAACTTCGCCACGAGCGCTTCCATGGCGGACATCGCCTGACCCGTCGACTTGCCGGGCGCCGCCGCACCCTGAATTTCCACCGCGGAAATACCGTTGTAACGCTCGAGCTTCGGCGAACCGTAAGTCCACTCCCCGCTGGCGAACGACGAGAACGGCACCATGCTTCCGCCCGTGTTGCGCACATACCAGGCGCTCAGGTCTTCGGGTTTCATGCGGAACGGTGCATCGCCCTGCATGTAGACCTTCTTGATCCGGCCGTCCGTATCGAGGAAGTTGTTCACGTACTGCGACGCCCACGCGATCGAGAACGTCTGGTCGATCGCTGACAACGACACGCCGAGCGCCGCCGCCTTTTCGTGGTCGATATTCACCTTGAACTGCGGCGTATCGTTCAGGCCGTTCGGACGGACCTGAGCCAGCGTCGGATCTTTCGCGGCCATGCCGAGCAGCATGTTGCGCGCTTCCATCAACTTGGCGTGGCCGACGCCCGCGCGGTCCTGCAGCTCGAAGTCGAAGCCCGCGGCCGTGCCGAGTTCAGGAATCGACGGCGGGTTCACCGGATACACCAGCGCGTTCTTGTAGCTGCCGAAGTGCATGAAGAGACGGCCCACCAGCGCCTGCACCTTTTGATCGCCGTGCTGGCGCTGCGCGTAGTCCTTCATCCGCACGAACACGAGGCCGGCATTCTGACCGCGGCCCGCGAAACTGAAGCCGTTCACCGTGAAGGTGGATTCGACGATCGCCTTTTCGCTGTTAAGCAGATAGTCGGACACGTCCTTCAGTGCGCGCGCAGTGGTTTCCTGCGTCGAGCCCGACGGCGTCTGCACGAGCACGAACATGGTGCCCTGGTCTTCGTCCGGCAGGAACGATTTCGGCAGTCGCACGAACAGCAGGCCGACCGCGACGATCACCACCATATAGATGATGAGCCAGCGGCCCGAACGCTTGATCACGTGGTGCACGCCCGAGTGGTACTTGTCGCGGCTCTTGTTGAAGGTGCGATTGAACCAGCCGAAGAAGCCCTTCTTCTCTTCGTGATGGCCTTGCGGAATCGGCTTGAGGATCGTCGCGCACAAGGCCGGCGTGAGAATCAACGCGACCAGCACCGACAGCACCATTGCCGCCACGATAGTGAGCGAGAACTGCCGGTAAATCGCGCCGACCGAGCCGCCCGAGAACGCCACCGGCACGAACACCGCCGACAGCACGAGCGCCACGCCGACGAGCGCGCCGGTAATCTGGTCCATCGCCTTGCGGGTTGCTTCGCGGGGCGATAAGCCCTCCTCCGCCATCACCCGCTCGACGTTTTCCACCACCACGATCGCGTCGTCCACCAGCAGGCCGATGGCGAGCACGAGACCGAACATGGACAGCGTGTTGATGGAAAAGCCCACCACGCTCATGATCGCGAACGTGCCGAGCAGCACCACCGGCACGGCGATCGTCGGGATCAGCGTGGCCCGCAGGTTCTGCAGGAACAGATACATCACGAGGAACACGAGCACGATGCCTTCGAGCAGCGTCTTGACCACTTCCTCGATGGACAGGCGCACGAACGGCGTGGTGTCGTACGGGTACTTCACGACGAGGCCGTGCGGGAAGTACTTCGACAGCTCGTCGATCTTCGCGCGCACCGCCTTCGCGGTGGCGAGCGCATTCGCGCCCGTGGCGAGCTGAATACCGAAGCCGGCGGTCGGCTGACCGTTGTACTTGGTGTCGAAGTTGTAGTTTTCGCCGCCCAGCTCGACGCGCGCCACGTCCTTGATGCGGACCTGCGAGCCGTCCGGATTCACCTTCAGCAGCACGTTGCCGAACTGTTCGGGTGTATTGAGCAGCGTGGCTTCCGTGATGGTCGCCTGCAACACCTGCCCCGGCACCGACGGCGTGCCGCCGAGCGAGCCGCCCGCAACCTGAACGTTCTGCGCCTGCAACGCGGTTTGCACGTCCACCGGCGTGAGGCCGAAGTTGGTGAGCTTGTTCGCGTCGAGCCAGATCCGCATCGCGTACTGCGAGCCGAACAGCGTGACCGTGCCCACGCCGTCGATACGGCTGACCGGGTCCTGCACGTTCGACGCGACGTAGTTCGCGAGGTCGTACTTGTTCATGCTGCCGTCTTCGGACACGAACGCCATGACCAGCAGGAAGCTGCTGCTCGACTTCGTGACCTTGGTGCCCAGTTGCTGCACCGCTTGCGGCAGGAGCGGCGTGGCGAGCTGCAGCTTGTTCTGCACCTGCACCTGCGCGATGTCAGGATTGGTGCCGGCCGCGAACGTCAGCGTGATGGTGGCGGTACCCGAGTCGTCCGACGTGGACGACAGGTACAGCAGGTGGTCAAGACCACTCATCGACTGCTCGATCACCTGCGTCACGGTGTTTTCCACCGTTTTCGCCGAAGCGCCCGGATAAGTCGCGCTGATCTGCACGGCCGGCGGCGCGATGGTCGGGTATTGCGCGATCGGCAATGTAAACACCGACGCGATACCCGCGAGCATCAGGATGATGGCGATCACCCATGCAAAAATCGGGCGATCAATAAAGAACTTTGCCATGTGGCGGGCTCCCTGTTATTACGCGCCCGATGCAGCGGAGGCAGGTTGAGCCGTCTGCGCACCGCCGCTGGCGGCCGGCGCGCCCGAAGCGGCTGCGCCGGAGGCAGGCGAGGCGGGAAGTTGCGCGGGAACGGCCTTGACCTGCATGCCCGGTTTCGCCTTGTCGGTGCCCTGCACGATCACGCGGTCGCCGGGTTTGAGGCCGCTTTCGACCACCCAGTTGGAACCGTACGTGCCCGACGTGACGAGCTGACGCAGGGCAACCTTGTTGTCGTCGCCGACGACGAGCGCGGTGGGCTGACCCTTCTGGTCGTGCGTGATGCCGACTTGCGGCACGACGAGCGCATTCTCGTTCACGCCTTCCTCGATCTTCGCGCGCACGAACATGCCGGGCAGCAGCACCTTGTCCTTGTTCTGGAAGATCGCGCGCACGGTGACCGAGCCCGTGCTCTGGTCGACCGTCACGTCGGTGAACTGCAGCTTGCCTTTTTCGGAGTATGTGCGGCCGTCTTCGAGGATCAGCGAAACCTTGGCGGCGTCGGGACCGTTCGTTTTCAGACGCCCTTCCTGGATCTCGCGGCGTAATTTCAGGCCGTCGAGGCTCGACTGCGTCAGATCGACATAGACCGGATCGAGCTGCTGCACGGTGGCGAGCAAGGTCGCGGCGCTCGCCTGCACATAGGCGCCCGGCGTGACTTGCGACACGCCGACCTGGCCGGTCACGGGCGAAGTCACGTCCGTATAGCCGAGGTTGATCTGCGCGGTCTCGACCGCTGCCTTACCGGCGGCGACGTCGGCCGCGGCCTGGCCTTCTGCGGCCACGGCGTTGTCGTAGTCCTGCTTGCTCACCGCGTTGGCGGCCACTAGCACCTTGTAGCGATTCGCCTGCGCCGTGGTGGACGCGAGGTTCGCCTGCGCCTTGGCGAGCGTGGCCTTCGCGTTGTTCAACGTGGCGATGTACGGCGCCGGGTCGATCTTATAGAGACGCTGACCGGCCTTGACCTGACCACCTTCGGTGAATTCGCGGCGCAGCACGATGCCGTCGACCCGCGCGCGCACTTGCGCGACGAGGAAGGCGCTGGTGCGGCCCGGCAATTCGGTGACGACAGGTACGGTAGTCGGCTGGACGGTGACGACGCCTACTTCGGGCGTCTGTTGCGGCGGGGCAGATTGTTTTGGTCCGCACGCTGCCAGCAATACGGCAGCCGTCGCGGCACTGATTAAGCGGAATGGAACCCGTTCGACGCGCATGGAGCGACCTCTGTCTATGACTGAGAATGAAAAAGTGCGCGCATCCCTACCCCGGGGACGACGGCGCACACATGCGTCTTGCGACGCTCGACCGGAAGCCCGCGGATACCTGCCTGAACTGCGAGGCACCTGGGGCGACTGCGCCAAACCGGGAAAATGCGGCACGGCGCCGCCCGTTCGGGCGCGGCGCCAAAAGCTTTTGAAAGGCAACAGTGACGGATATTAACCGGTTTTAACCGGCCGTCACGGCTTGGGCGATCCGATCGTGGGGTGCTATTATATATACATTCACGAATGGATGTAAAAGTGGGTTACTTCTCTTGCAGGCGGGGGACCGGCAAGAAAGCTTTCACGAAACACTTCACGGCAAACGGATTGTCACCGGGTGTACTTAAAAGAACCCGGGAAAACCCCACAATCACGGCAGGTCATACAAATATGGTCCGAAGAACCAAGGAAGAGGCGCTGGAGACGCGCAACAGCATTCTCGACGCGGCAGAAAGAGTGTTTTTTGAAAAAGGCGTATCGCGCACGTCCCTCGCGGACATCGCGCAGGCGGCCGGCGTCACGCGCGGCGCCATCTATTGGCACTTCTCGCACAAGAGCGACCTGTTTACGGAGATGTTCGACCGCGTGCTGCTGCCGCTCGACGAACTCAAGGCCGCATCGCTCGACCCGAACGAGCCGGATCCGCTCGGCCGTCTGATGGAAATCTGCATTGTCTGTCTGCGCGACACCGCGAACGATCCGCGCCGCCGCCGCGTGTTCGACATCCTGTTTCTGAAGTGCGAACTGGTCGAGGAAATGGGACCGGTCATGGTCCGCTATCAGACCAACATGCGTGAAGGCCTGACCAAGATTGAAGGCGGCTTGCGCAACGCGATCTCGAAAGGACAGTTGCCGGAGGACCTCGACACCAGACTGGCCGCGGCCATGGTGCATGCTTTTGTCGGCGGCTCGCTGCGCGACATGCTGTTTTTGCCGGACGCAACGGACTTTGCCGCGCTCGGCGAACGCATGGTCGAAGGCATGTTCGACGCGCTTCGGTTCAGCCCGGCGCTGCGCAAGCGCGCGCCGGGCGGGCCATATTCCACGGCGGCTGGTTAGCCGCCTGCGTCACTGCGAGTTCAGCGGTTCCTGCTGCGCGCTTTCTGATTCGACGCATAGATGTTGCCGCGCTCGAGCGGCACGCCGCTTCTGAGCGCGGCGAGCCATTCGTCGGTGCCGGCGACCGCCGCGAAGCGCGATTGCAGCACCACGCAAAAGACCCGGTGGATGTCCTCGGCGCTCGCGAAGCCCGCGCTGTTTTCATAGGGCACCGAGCCGGCCGCGTCGTGCAGGAACTCGACGGCGAGCCCAGCGTGGAGCGCGTGGTTGATCGTCGAGGCGTCGCAGTTGTGCGTCATGTAGCCGGCGACCGTGAGCGTGTCGATTTGCCGCGCGGCCAGCCAGTCCGCGAGATCTGTGCCGGTGAACGTGCTCGGCAGCGACTTCTCCACATAATGATCGCGCTCGCGCGAAGCGACCACCGGGTGCAGTTGCGCGCCCTCGCTGCCGCGCGCAAACAGCGGCGAGCCGGCGGGCGCGAAATTCTGCACGACGACGACCGGCACGCCGGCGGCGCGCGCCGCATCCATCGCCCGGCCGATGTTGGCGAGCGAGCTGTGTATGTCCGGATATTCGATCGGCAGGTCGCCGCTCACGTATTCGTTCTGCACGTCGATAACGATGAGCGCACGGCGCGGTGTGGTCATGGCGAAAGCTCCTCAGGAAGGGGTGATGTCGCGCGCCGCCGGGTTGCGGGTTCCGAAGCCCAGCCTCAGAGCGAGCCCAGACAGCGGCGATGACGCATTGTTCGCCAGCCGCGCCTTCGACAACAGCGGCCCGTTTGACAATATTCGCTAGAATCGGGCCATTGCTGTTCGCCACTGCTATCGTCGGTTTCATGAGGTGCCCGAGACATGGCCGCATCCGCAGCATCCGCCGCAAGGCCCGCGCAACCTGATTCGCACATCGTCGCCGTGGTCGCGTTCGACCGCATCAGCCCTTTTCACCTTTCGGTGCCGTGCGTGGTGTTCGGCGAAGACCGCCGCGGCGGCGGCGTGCCGCATTTCGACTTTCGCGTCTGCGCGGCCGAAAGCGGGCCGCTCACCACGACCGCCGGCTTCTCGATCGCCGTCACGCATGGCCTTGAAGCGCTCGCCGAGGCGCAGACGATCATCGTGCCGAGCTGGCGGGACCCCGACGAGCCGCCGCCGGCCGCCTTACTCGACGCGCTGCGCGCGGCCCACGCACGCGGCGCGCAACTGGTCGGCCTCTGCCTTGGCGCCTTCGTACTCGCCGCCGCCGGCATTCTCGACGACCGCCCGGCTTCGACACACTGGGCGTGGGCCGACGACTTCGCGCGCCGCTACCCGCGCGTGAGGCTCGACCGCGACGTGCTCTATGTCGACGACGGCAACGTGCTGACATCGGCGGGCACGGCAGCGGGACTCGACTGCTGTCTGCACGTGCTGCGCAAGATGTGCGGCGCCGAAGTGACGAACTTCGTCGCGCGCCGGCTGGTCGTGTCGCCGCACCGGCAAGGCGGCCAGGCGCAGTACATCCAGCAGCCGGTTCCGCCGAACGTCCGCGAAGACCGGCTCTCGGGCCTGCTCGACTGGATGCGCGGCAATCTGGACGCCCCGCATACGCTCGACAGCCTCGCCGCGCGCGCGCTGATGAGCCGCCGCACGTTCACGCGGCGCTTCAGGCTCGCCACCGGCACGACCGTCGGCGCGTGGCTGCTCGCCGAGCGACTCGGGCGTGCACAGCAGTTGCTTGAAAGCACGGATGAGTCGGTGGAGGCGATTGCGGGCATGGCCGGCTTCGGGTCGGCGGCGTCGTTGCGCCAGCATTTCGCAGATGCATTCCGCACGTCCCCCTCGGCCTGGCGGAGGGAGTTTCGCGGCGGCTGACGGCGTGGCGCGAAAGCGCGCTGCAACGCGCTTTCGTAGTCCGTCACCGCTATTTCGTAGTCGCGCCGACGCGACACTTCAGGCGCACACCGCCGCGACACTCGATCCGCACACCGACGCAACGTCGCGCGGCCCGCGCTCAGCGCTCGCTGATCCAGCGCGCCACATACAGGAGCAGCGCGACGAGAAAAATCATCGCCGCCCACGCCCAGTTCGGGACCGCATGCGGAGTCGGCTCCGGGTGCGACACGCTCGCGGCCCGCCCGCCGAGCCCGCTGCCGTGTTCGGCGCGCGTGCGCCGCGCCATGCCGCCGAGCGTGATGGGCCGCAGGAACACATGCTGACGGCGCGCCGCCGCGCCGCTCGCGCGATTCGGCCCTTGCCCGTGCTTCGCGCATACCACTGCGCTGAACTCCGTGAAGAAATCGTCGGCGAGTTGACGAAGCGCGTTTTCCAGCTGACGCGCAGGCAATTGCGCGAGCGGTCCCGAAGACGTCGCCCAGATCGTGTAGTCGATCCGGGTGCTGCGCTCCCTGCCGCCAGCGGCGCCCTCTTCCGGGCGCAGGCGCACTTCGATCTGTCCGCGCAGCGAGCCGACCCCTTCGGCGCGCGCCTTGAAGTTGATGGTGCGGCGTTCGGCGTCGGCGGGACCCGAATCCTGGCCCGCGACATGCGCGCGCGCTTCGTAATGCGCGCGCAGCGGCCCGAGCGGCACAGTCATGGTGAGCGCGTATTCGCCGTGCGAAAGGCGCGTGAACGACTCGCAGTTATCGAGGCTCGCGCGCAGCAGCGCGAGGTCTTGCAACGCGTCCCAGACATCGGACGGCGCAAGTGGAATCCGCAACGCGTCGTTCAGTTCCATCCCAGCCTCCCGATGAACACGCGGCACCGAATCAGGACGTCTGATCGATGCGGTCGACGCGCGATGAGTAAAACGCCAGATACCCTTTGATCCTGGCCGCCTGCTCGAACGGCGTCTCATAACTCCACACGGCGTTTTCGATCAGGCCGTCTTCGGTGCGCAGATGGAAGTACGACGCGTCGCCCTTGAACGGGCAATGCGTGCTGTGCGTCGAGCGTTCCAGCCGCGCCATGTTCACGTCTTCGCGCGGAAAGTAGAACACGTCGGGCAGACCGGTTTCGCTGAGCGTCAGCGCCGCGTGCGTGTCGGCCATCGTGACGCCGCCGTGAATCACGCGCACACGGTGATCGTTGCCCGTGATCGCGATGGTGTGTCCGCCGGCGGATTTCTCCGGGCTTGCGTGAGGTCTCAAGGCATCGCTCATGTCTTCGCTCCGTGAAAGTGGGCGGTCGTGCAAACAGCAAAGCCACGGGACAGGCCCGTGGCTTCATTATCTGTCAAAGTGCCCGCGATTGCGCGGCCGCCCTGCCGCCCGCGCGGCAACCTCGGGTTTACTGGGTGTTCCAGTAGAACGCAGCTTTCGCCGTGCCCTTGGCCGGGACCGTCAACGACTTCGACTGATCGCGGTCCTTGTACGACGCGTGCACGGTGTAGCGGCCGGGCCGCAGCTTGACGAGCATGTACGGTCCACGCGACGTGGTGCTCAGCACCTCGCCGTTATGGGCATCCACGATTCGCACGTGGACGTCGGCGAGATAGTCGGAGCCCGGCCCCGTGAAGCGCAGCGACAGCGGCCACTGGCTTTGCGCCTGCTGCAGCGCCTTCGACTCGTCAAGACCGACGCCGCCCGAGACGAACGACACGTCGCCTTGCTGCTGGATTTGCGGCAGACCTCCGCCATTGGCGTTGCCTGCGCTCGTCTGGTCGGTGGTCGTGCCGCCGGTGACTTCGCTCGCCTGCTGCGCGTACGCGCCGCCCACCAGACCGAGAGTGAGCGCCACGCTGGCCGCGGCGGCTACGATCTTTCGCTGAGTGCGTTGGTTTTTCATCGGTTTGCTCCTTATTGACATCCTTCGCCCGGCGCTCGCGGATGAGACCGGATTCAGAATGGTTGCAACCGGCGTGCCACGCGCGCGCTCGCCAGCCGGGCAAACCGCTGCGACGCACGCCACCTGCCGCGAAGCGCCCACCTCGCGGCTTCAGGCCTGAAACAAAAATGCCGGTCTGATTGCAGTAAGTGCAAACAGACCGGCAAGGCTTACTTCATCCGATATGTCGAATCGGCATTCGACCCGGCATGTCGATCAGCCGAGATCCACCGGCACGAAAATCTGCGCGTTATCGCGCTGGATCAGCAACGCGATGCTGTTGCCCGCGCCCGCGATCATCTGCTTCAACTGATCCACACTTGTGACGGGCCGGCCGTTGACCGCAAGAATCACGTCGCCCGGCTGGATGCCCGCGCTTTCCGCCGCGCCGCCCGACTGCTGCACGAGCAGGCCGTGCGAGATCGACGCGCTGCTCTTCTCCTCCGGCGTCAGCGGACGCACGGCGACGCCGAGACGTCCTTGCAGCTGCGTCGGCTGGTCGGCCTTGTCGGAGGCAAGCTTGCTGTCGGACAACGAACCGATCGTCACCTTGAGATCCTTCGTGCCTTTGTCGCGCCACACCTGCACCGTCGCCGTGCTGCCGGGCGCAAGACTCGCGATCTGCGACGGCAGCGCCGACGAATCCGCCACCGGCTCGCCGTTCACCGAGAGAATCACGTCGCCCGGCTGCAAGCCGGCCTTTGCGGCGGGGCCGCCCGGATCGACGGAACTGACGAGCGCGCCCTGCGGTTTCTGCATACCGAACGAGTTCGCGAGCGTCTGGTTCATGCCCTGCACCGCGACGCCGAGGCGCCCGCGGCTCACGTGGCCGGTCTTGACAATCTCGTCCTTGACCTTGATTGCCTCATTGATCGGGATTGCGAACGAAAGTCCCTGGAAGCCGCCCGTCTGCGAGTAGATCATCGAGTTGATGCCGATCACCTCGCCTTGCAGATTGAAAAGCGGTCCGCCCGAGTTGCCCGGGTTCACCGGCACGTCGGTCTGAATGAACGGCGTGTAATTTTCGTTCGGCAGCGAACGCGACTTCGCGCTGATGATGCCCGAGGTCACCGTATTGTCGAAGCCGTACGGCGAACCGATGGCGACCACCCACTGCCCGACCTTGCTGCGGCTCGGATCGCCGATCTTCACGGTGGGCAGATTGCTCGCGTCGATCTTAAGCACGGCCACGTCCGACTGCTTGTCGGCGCCGACCACTTTGGCTTTGAATTCGCGCTTGTCGGTGAGCTTCACCGTGACGACGTTTGCGCCGTCCACCACATGCGCGTTGGTCAGGATATAGCCGTCGCTGCTGACGATAAAGCCGGAGCCGAGGCTCGCGCTCGGCTGATCCGGCGCGTCGCCGCCGTCGCCGCCCTGCATGCCGGGCATGCCGCCGAAGAAGTGCTTGTAGAACTGGTAAAACGGATCGCTCGGGTCGATCGGCAACTGATTGCCGCCCATGCCGCCATTGCCGCGCAGCGCCGTGCGCTTCACCACGTGCTTCGCGCTTATGTTGACGACGGCGGGCCCGTAGGTTTCGACGAGGCCGGAGAAATCGGGAATGCCGGTTTTGGCGGCGGCTTCGGCAGGCATCATCGCGGCTTGCGCCGGCGTGATGACCTGCGGCGCGGGCACGTCGCGATGGCCCGCCACATAGCCGGCGGAAAGCGCCACGGCGACAGCGGCTGCCACAGCGCTGCGGGACAAGGTTTTCGCGTTCATTGTGTGCTCCTGACTGGAGAAAGAAACTCGGATGTCAGGAAGCGTAAGCGGCATCGCTTAAAAGAGTCTTAAGCAGCGACACATCGCAGCCGGTTGCGCTTAGATGCGTTTATGAATGCGTTTATGAATGCGTTTATGAATCCGTTTAGCCCTTATTTGAAGCGCTTTTCTGCAGAAAGCAAGTTGAAAACCTGGCACTCAGAAACGCACGGTGACCTGTAGCCCGCCCGCCGCCGATTCGTCGAGCGACACTTGCGCTTGATGCTGGGTCGCGATGCGCCGCACGATGGCAAGTCCCAAACCGCTGCCCGCCACGTCGGTGCGCACGCGATTTTCCCCGGCGCCCGCGCGATAAAAGCGGTTGAAGACGCGCTCGCGTTCGGCGGGCTCGATGCCCGGTCCGCTGTCCGCGATACGCACGACCGGATGCCCCTCTTCCACCTGCAGACTCACGTCGACGCGGCCGCCTCGCGGCGTGTATTTGGTTGCGTTGTCCACGAGATTGTTGAACATCACGCGCAACGACTCGGGGTCGCCGATCACGGTGGCCGCCTGCGTCGCCTCGATGCCGAGATCGACGCCGCGATTCTCCGCGAGCGGCGCATACGCGAGCACGCAGTCCTGCAGCAGCGCGCGCAGGTCGATGGCATCGGTCACGGCAAGGCCGTCCGGCTCGGAGCGCGCGAGTGCTAGCAACTGCTCGGCGAGGCGCGTGGCGCGCGTCACGCCGGCTTGCAGATCGGCGAGCGCTTCGCTGCGCGCGGCGTCGTCTTTCGCACGCGAGACCAGTTGCGCCTGAATCTGCACGGCGGCCAGCGGCGTACGCAACTCGTGCGCCGCGTCGGCGACGAACGCCTTCTGGATGTCGAGCGCGGTGGCGAGCCGCTGCAACAGTCCGTTGAGCGCGCGCACGAGCGGCTGCACCTCGAGCGGCAGGCGTTGATCCGGCAACGGGTCGAGCGCTTCCGGATGCCGCATGTCGAGTGCGCTCGTCACGCGCCGCAGAGGACGCAGCCCGCGTCCGATAATCACCCACACCGCGAGTCCCAGCACCGGCAGCAGCACGATCAGCGGCCACAGCGTGCGCAATGCGACGTCGGCGGCGAGGCGGTTGCGCACCGACAGCGGCTGCGCGAGCTGCACGACGTTATCGCCGACAATCGCCCCATACACGCGCCAGTCGCCGCGTTCCGTGTGTTCGGTCGAGAAGCCGAGTTCGGCGCGCGGCGCGAGCGGCGCGCGCGGCCGGGAGTAATACATCAGCACGCCGTTGCGGTTCCAGATTTGCAGCACGATGCCCTCGTCGCCCGTATCGCGCGAGCCGAGCACTTGCGAGAACGGTTCGGCGGGCAGCGCGGCGGCGATCTGCTCGAGCTGGTAATCGAACAGTTCGTTGGCTTCGGCGAGCGCCTGACGATAGATCAGCCAGCCCGCGATACCGACGCCGAGGAGCACGAGCGCCAGCAGCCAGACCAGCAATTGACGGCGGATGGATCGCATCGGCTCAGGCTTCCTTCGCGATCATGTAGCCGAGGCCGCGCACATTGCGGATCAGGTCCGCGCCGAGCTTCTTGCGCAGCGCGTGAATGTAGACCTCGACGGTATTGCTGCCGATCTCCTCGCCCCAGCCGTACATTTTTTCCTCGAGCTGACTCTTCGACAGCACTGCGCCCGGCCGCGCGAGCAGCGCCTCGAGCAGCGCGAACTCGCGCGCGGACAGGGCGACCGGCGCGCCGTCGAGCGTCACCTGATGCGACGCGGGATCAAGCGTGAGATTGCCGTGGCGGATCGTCGAATCGCTGCGGCCCGCCTGGCGGCGGATCAGCGCCCGCATGCGGGCGCCCAGTTCGTCGAGATCGAAAGGCTTGACGAGGTAATCGTCCGCGCCGGCGTCAAGGCCTTTCACGCGGTCGGCCACCGCGTCGCGCGCAGTCACGATCAGCACCGGCAACGCGTGGCCCCGCGCGCGCAAGGTGCGCAACACGTCGAGGCCGTCGCGCTTCGGCAAGCCCAGGTCGAGCAGCACGAGATCGTACGGCTGGTTCGCGGCCGCGCTGAGCGCCGCTTCGCCGTCTTCCACCCAGTCGACCGCGAAGCCTTCGCCGCGCAGCGCCTTGCGCACGCCTTCGGCGATCATCCGGTCGTCTTCGACTAGCAAGATGCGCATGGTCACGTTTCCTCAACATTCGATGATGCCGCATTCTAGCGCCCGCCCCGCGATGCGCGCCGTGTGGCGCTTTTTTCACCGCAGGCCGGCGGCATGTCACTACAATGGGCGCTTTGCGTCGCGCGCCCTCCACGCCCTGACATTTCGCTTTCTCGCCCGTTCATGACGCACGCTTTCCTGTCTTCCGTCGCACGCCGTCTCCGTCACGCGGCGCAGCGTTCGCGCTTCACTTCCGCTGTCATCGCTTCCTCAACCGACGCTGGTATTCCGGCGCTGTCGCCGCGCCGCCGCGCGCCGCGCGCGAACGCATGGCTGCTCGTGGGCGCCGCGCTCGCCGGCGCCGCGTCGCTGCCGCTGGCCGCCGAGGCGCGCGGCCGGACCACGCATCCGAGTGTCAACGTCAGCACCGTGCTGCCGCAGTCGGTCATGACCGGCTTGCAGCGCGCGCACGTGCCCTTGTCGTCGATCAGCGTGGTCGTCGAGAAAGTCGGCGACCGCACGCCGATCATTGCGTTGAACGCCGCCAAGCCGATGATGCCCGCGTCGACGATGAAGCTCGTCACCACCTACGCGGGCCTCTCGATTCTCGGTCCGGACTACCGCTGGCGCACGAGCGCCTATGCCGACGGCACGCTCGACGCCAACGGCGTGCTGCACGGCAATCTGTACATTCAGGGCACCGGCGACCCGAAGCTCGTGCCCGAGGAACTGATCGACCTCGTGGAGAAGATCCACAAGGCGGGCATTCGCGGCCTGGACGGCGCGCTGGTGCTCGACAAGCGCTACTTCGACCCGTCGACGCGCGACCTGCCCGCCTTCGACGACGACGTCACCGCGCCGTACAACGTCGGCCCCGATCCGCTGCTGTACGCGTTCAAGTCGCTGTCGTTCACGCTGACGCCTGCATCGGACGGCACCATTGCAATCGAGGTGCTGCCCGCCCTCGCGCAACTGCAGATCGACAATCAGCTGCGCGCGGTCAACGGCCCTTGCCGCGGCGAAGCGGCGTCCGTCTCGCCCACCGTGACGCCCACGCCGAACGGCACGGTCGTCGCCTCCTTCGCGGGCGACTACTCGGTGCGCTGCGGCCCGCGCACGGTCAACGTGGCGGTGCTCGATCACTCGGCATTTTTTGCGGGCGGCTTTCTCGCGCTGTGGCAGCAGACCGGCGGCACCTTCAACGGCACGACGCGCGAAGGCGCCGTGCCGGTCGGCGCGAAACTGGTGGCCACGCATCAGGGGCCGCTGCTGGCGGACATCGTTCGCGACATCAACAAGTTCAGCAACAACACGATGGCGCGCAACCTGTTCCTGTCGATCGGCGCGGCCGAAGAGAAGCCGCCCGCGACGCCCGCCAAATCGGCCCGCGCGATCGAGGCGTTCTTGCGCCGCGACAGCATCGAGATGCAATACCTGTCGCTCGACAACGGCTCGGGGCTTTCGCGCGACGAGCATCTCACGGCGCTCTCGCTCGCCGATCTGCTGCAGCGGGCCAACGCAAGCCCGGTCGCCCAGGTGTTCGTGCAGTCGCTGCCGATTGCGGGCGTCGACGGCACCATGCGCAACCGGCTCACCAACCAGGGCGCGGGCGGCAACGCGCAGATCAAGACCGGCACGCTGCGCGACGTGCGGGCCATCGCGGGCTACGTGGCATCCGCGGACGGCAACAGCTATGTCGTGGTGAGCTTCATCAACGATCCGCATTCGGAAGCCGCGCGCGCCGCGCACGACGCGCTGCTCGAATGGGTCTATCAAGGACCGACCGCGGGCTTCAGCCGGGTATCCGCGCCCGCGGCCGAACCGGCAAGCGCGACGCCGCGCGGCAAACCGAGGAAAAACCCGCGCAGGCACGACGCCCATTGAGGATTCCTTCTAGCGAAGGCCGCGCGCGGCAGGCGCTTAACCGTGTACGCTGTCGGGCAGTGTTCGGGACGCGCGGCGCGCCCGAACCATAACAACAACACGACAGAACACCGCGGCATGTCACGCGGCGGCAAGGGACCACGGAGGAAGACACCATGCAATTCGACGCCGAATTGCTGCTGCTCGCCATGGCGCCAGTCTTTCTCGCATGTATCGGCTGGGAGGCGTGGCACCTGCGGCGAACGCGCCCCGGCGCGGCGCTCTACAGCTGGCGCGACACGCTCTGCAACGCGGCGCTCGCGCTGATGCAGCAAGCCGCCGAGAAGCTCGCGTGGCTTGCTGTCATCCCCGTTTATGCGTTTTTCTACGACCACTACCGCGTGCATACCTGGCACGCGGGTTGGCTCTCGTTTGCCGTGCTGTTCGTCGCCCAAGATCTGCTCTACTACGCGTTTCACCGATGCAGCCATCGCGTGCGCTGGCTGTGGGCCGCGCATGTCGTGCATCACTCGTCGGAGCGCATGAACTTCTCCACCGCCTTCAGGCAAAGCCTGATGTATCCGGTTGCCGGCATGTGGGTCTTCTGGATTCCGCTTGCCGTGCTCGGCTTCCCGCCGAAGCAGATTGTCGCGATCGTGTTGATCAATCTCGGCTTCCAGTTTTTCGTGCACACGCAGGCTATCGGCCGATTCAACGGCAAGTTAGGCTGGATCGAATATGTGTTCAACACGCCGTCCATTCACCGCGTGCACCACGCGCGCAACGACCGCTACATCGACCGTAACTATGCCGGCGTGCTCGTGATCTGGGATCGCCTGTTTGGCAGCTACGTCGACGAAGACCCGCGCGAGCCGCCCGTCTACGGCATCGTCGAACCGCTTCACACGTTTAACCCGCTGAAGGCGACGTTTCACGAATGGGCGTCGATGGCGCACGACGTCGCGAGTGCGCGAGGCATGCGCGACAAACTGCGCGCGCTGTTTGCGCCGCCCGCGTGGGCCGCCGATTATCATGCGCGGAGCATGGCCGGTGCGACAAGCGCCGCGCCTGCACGGACAACCCATAACAACAGCAACAACGACATGGCTGCGTTTTCAGCAAGACGCAGACCGTAGAAGATTCTGTAAGCTGTCGTCACGCCGCCGACTCGGCGGACGCGGCCTGCAATACATGGCGCAAGGGCCAAACATACGAGGAGATGTAGCCAACATGAATCAAACAGCATCGAGGAAACAGCATTGGTTGCGCGTCACGCAAATCGCCGTAGCAAGCGCCGCGTTTGCGCTCGTCGCCGCTTGCGGCGGTGGCGGCGGCAGTGACAACACCTCCAGCAGCACGCCGGCAGGCGGCGTCAAATTGCAGGTGGTGTCGTTCGGCGACAGTCTGTCGGACGTCGGCACCTATGCGCCGGTCATCCAGTCGAGTTTCGGCGGCGGCCGCTTCACGACCAACCCCGGCGAAGTGTGGACACAGAAGGTCGCCGAGTATTACGGCGACACGCTGAAGCCGGCCTACCTCGGCGGCTTCGGTCAGCCGCTCGTCGCGGCAGGTGGCCTCGGTTATGCGCAGGGCGGCTCGGACGTCGTCAATGCGCAAGGCAAAGGCTGGGCGCCGAACAACATGGCGGCCACGACCGTGCCGATCGTGACGCAGGTGGCCAACTACCTGAGCGCGCACACGAGCTTCAATTCGAACCAGCTCGTGCTGGTGAACGGCGGCGCGAACGACATCTTCCAGTTCGCGGAAAACACCGCGAATCTGACGGCACTCGCCACCGCGCTGCAGACGCAATATCCGCTGCTCGTGCAGGCGGGCACGCTGCCGAACTCGCAGGCCGGGCAGGTTGCGTTTATCGTCGGTTATCTGTCGCAACTGCCCAATCCGCAGGTCGCGCAGGCCGCGAGCCAGCTCGCCGCGCAAGTGAAGACCATCGTCAACTCGGGGGCGACGCACGTGGTGGTGTCGACGGTGCCCGACATCGGCAATACGCCGCTCGGCGTCGCGGCCAACGCGAGCACGCCCGGCTCGGCCGCGCTGCTGACGGGAATCGCCGCCGCGTACAACTACATGTTCGTGCAGAACCTCACGGCGCTCGGCGTGCTCGGCACGGGCAAGGTGATCGTGGTCGACGCGTTCACCTGGCAGGATCAGCAGTTGCCGAACTACAAGGCGCTCGGCTTCACGGTATCGAACACCGGCACGGCCTGCAACCTGGCCGCGATGCAGAGCAACGCCACCGCTTACGCCCGCGCCAATCCGAGCGCGACCAATGGCCTGACGCCGGAGCAGTACGGCGCCCAGTTCGGCTCGTCGCTGTTCTGCTCGCCGCAGACCTACACGGTGGCCGGCGCCGACCAGACCTACATGTTCGCGGACACCGTCCACCCGAGCACGCACATGCACGCGCTGTTTGCACAGTTCGTGCAACAGCAGATCGCGGCGACGGGTCTCGGCAAATAAGCTGAAGTCGGCCGCATGGTCGTTTGTCTGGGAGAAGTGAAAAACGCCTGGCTTACCTACAGCCAGGCGTTTTTTATTGGGCGAGGTTCTCAGACGCTCGCGGCGAAAGAAAGAAGTCTTAACTCACACGTGGCTTTGCGCCTCGAACGCCGCCGCGGCGCGGCCAAGCCGGTCGTTCACGGCGATCCATTCGATGGTATCCGGCAGCTTCTCAATCAGAATGCGCGCGACGTTGGCGCGATCCAGCGCGCGCAGCAAGCCGTACAACTCGCGTGCATAGACATGCGGATCTTCCGGCGCGGCGATGAAATACACACCCTCGGCGTCCGCCCACTGCCCTGCCCGCGAGGCCCGCGCGACGAGCGCGACGCGCTCGCCGGCTGCGCGCGCGGCGAGCAACGGCTCGAGTGCAGGGAACGGCAGCAGCGCGAGCGGCGTGCGCGGCGCGTAATGTGCCTTCAGCGTGCCAGAAGCGCGCGGCGCGGTCGCGTCGGAGCCGTCGGGCAGGCGCGGCGCTTCGCCGAGCACGTCGGCGATCTCTTGCGGCGTGACGCGACCCGGCCTCAGTAACGCGGGAAACCCGCGCGACAAATCCAGAATAGTCGACTCGATCCCGACGTCCGACGCGCCGCCGTCGAGCACATGAATCGCGCTGCCGAATTCGTCGCGCACGTGCTGCGCGGTGGTCGGGCTGACGTGCCCAAAACGATTCGCCGACGGCGCCGCCACGCCGCCATGCCCGCTGCGCAAGGCGCTGAACGCCTCGAGCAGCGCTTGCGCCACCGGGTGCGACGGACAGCGCAAGCCGACGGAATCCTGACCGCCGCTGACCGCCGCGGGAATGCGCGCGGCACGCTTGAGAATGAGCGTCAGCGGTCCGGGCCAGAAGGCGTCGATCAGACGCTGTGCCTCTTGCGGCAAATGCTCGACCCAATAGTTCGGATCGCCCTGCGGGGCCAGATGCACGATCACCGGATGGTTCGCCGGCCGCCCTTTCGCCGCGTAGATGCGCGCGACGGCGTCGGGGTTTTCGGCGTCGCCGCCGAGGCCATAGACCGTCTCGGTCGGAAACGCGACAAGACCGCCCGCGTCGAGCAGCGCCGCGGCATGCGCGATCTGCTCGGCGCTCACCGGCAGCGCAGTCACGCCGGCTTGCAGAGGCACGCCAGCCGCGCCGGCCTGAACGGGTTTCTGTTGATCGGGCATGGCGCGCGCGTCAGCTCGTGGCGATATGCAGAAGCCGCGCGCAGTCGCGCGCCGCCGTGCGGGCTTCTTCGAGCGTCGCGGCCGTGAAGTTCACGTGGCCCATCTTGCGGCCGCAACGCGCCTCTTCCTTGCCGTACAGATGCAGGCGCGCGGCCGGCATCGCCGCCACCTCGTGCCACGGCGGCGTCACCGACGCGCCCTTCGGCCCGTCGGGAAACCACACGTCGCCGAGAATGTTCAGCATGACGGCCGGCGAATGCTGACGCGTGTCGCCGAGCGGCATGCCGGTCATCGCGCGGACCTGCTGTTCGAACTGGCTCGTCGCGCACGCGTCGACCGTGTAGTGGCCCGAGTTATGCGGACGCGGCGCCATTTCATTCGCCACCAGCGAGCCGTCTTCGAGAATGAAGAACTCGACGCACAGCACCCCCACATAGCCAAGCTTGTCGGCGATTTGCAGCGCGGCCTGCTGCGCCTGCTCGACGAGCGTCGCGCTCGCGTCCGGCGCCGGCACGATGGTGTGCGCAAGCACGCCGTCGCGGTGCGTGTTCTGCGCGAGCGGATAGACAACCGACGCGCCGCTCGACGCGCGCGCGATCAGCGCGGACACTTCGAACTTGAGCGGCAGGCGCTTTTCGAGCACGCACGGCACGCCGCCGAGCGACGCGTGCGCCTCGCGCACTTCCTCGGCATTGCGCACGCGGATCTGGCCCTTGCCGTCGTAACCCATGCGCGCCGTTTTCAGAATGCCGGGCAGCACCGCTTCGAGCGCGGCATCGTCGAGCGCGGCGAGCGCGTCCGACGATTCGATCACGACATGCGGCGCGACCGTCACGCCCGACGACGCGATAAAGCGCTTTTCGGCAATGCGGTCCTGAGCCACGGCGACGCAGCGGCCCGCCGGGCTCACGAAGGTCGTCTTCGCGAGAAAATCGAGGCTCGCGGCCGGGACATTCTCGAATTCCGTCGACACGGCCGCGCACAGTCGCGCGAGTTCGGTCAGCGACGCTTCGTCGTCGTAGGCGGCGCGCAGATGGCGGTCCGCGACCGCGCCCGCCGGGCTGCTTTCGTCCGGGTCGAGCACGGCAACGCGGTAGCCCATTGCCTGTGCGGCAAAGCAGAACATGCGGCCGAGCTGGCCGCCACCGACCATGCCAAGCCATGCGCCGGGCAGAATCGGTGAAACCGGTGTGTTGTCTGGGTTCATCTTGGTGGTCGGTCGCGGCCCGGCGTGCCTGCAGTTGCGCAGAGGCAAGCGCCTGGCCGGTAGGTCAGACAGGGAACGTCCTGCAAAAAATCACTCTGGCGCTCACAGCGCCGGCAACACCATTGCGTGAGCCGCTTCGTTCTGGCGCACGCGGAAGGCGGCGAGCTTGTCCGCGTATTCCGCGCTCGTGCCGCTCAGGATCGACACCGCGAAGAGCGCCGCATTCGCCGCGCCTGCCTCGCCGATCGCAAACGTGGCGACGGGCACGCCCTTCGGCATCTGCACGATCGAATGCAGCGAGTCGACGCCCTTCAGGTACTTGCTCGCCACCGGCACGCCGAGCACCGGCACCGTGGTCTTGGCGGCCAGCATGCCCGGCAGATGCGCCGCGCCGCCCGCGCCGGCGATGATTGCGCGGATGCCGCGCTCGCGCGCGCTTTCAGCATAGGCGAACATTTCGTCCGGCATGCGGTGGGCAGAGACGACCCTGGCTTCGTACGGCACGCCGAATTCCTGCAGAATCGCCACGGCGTTTTTCATGACTTCCCAGTCGGAGCTGGAGCCCATCAGCACGCCGACAACCGGCGCGCCATGCGTATGGGCGGTTTGTGCTTCACTCATCTTGCGGCTTCCTGTTTGCGGCTTGTGTTGCGGCTGCTGCTTGCGCTTCCGTTCGCGGATCCGGTCAGGCGAGCTTGTGTCCGGTCAGACGTTCGAGCGCTTCCTGATACTTTTCGCCCGTCTTCTGCACGACCTCGTCCGGCAGCTTCGGCGCGGGCGGTTCTTTCGCCCAGTCCTGCGTTTCCAGCCAGTCGCGCACGAACTGCTTGTCGAACGACGGCGGATTGGTGCCCACCTGATACTGGTCGGCCGGCCAGAAACGCGACGAGTCGGCGGTGAGCGCCTCGTCCATCAGGTACAGCTTGCCGTGGTTGTCGAGACCGAACTCGAACTTCGTATCCGCGATGATGATGCCGCGCGTGGCCGCGTAGTCCGCGGCTTCCTTATACAGGCGAATCGAGATGTCGCGGATCGTGGCCGACAGCTCGGTGCCGATGCGGCGCTCCATCTCGTCGTAGGTGATGTTTTCGTCGTGATGGCCCATTTCGGCCTTGGCGGCCGGCGTGAAAATCGGCTCGGGCAGCTTCTGCGCATTCTGCAGGCCCGGCGGCAACTGCACGCCGCACACCGAACCGGTGGCCTGATAGTCCTTCCAGCCGCTACCGGCCAGATAGCCACGCACCACGGCTTCGACCAGAATCGGCTCGAGGCGCTTGACCACGACCGCGCGGCCTTTGACCTGCTCGACTTCGTCGGCGGCCACCACGGATTCCGGCGCGACGCCCGTCAGGTGGTTCGGCACCACGTGCTGAAGCTTCTCGAACCAGAAGTTCGCCATTTCGTTGAGCACGCGCCCCTTATTCGGAATCGGCTCGCCCATGATGACGTCGAACGCCGACAGACGGTCGGTCGTGACGATCAGCAGCTGGTCGTTGCCCACCGCATAGTTGTCGCGGACTTTTCCGCGGCCGAGCAGCGGCAGCGAGCGGAGCGTGGATTCGTAGAGGGTAGACATCGTCGTGGTTCGCTAAAAGTGAGGCAAAAAAGTGTGACCGGAACAAAAGGGAAACGCCGTTCCCCGGATGATGCGGGAACGGCGATCTAACGACAACCTGGCCGGACGGCCAGGTGCGGAGCCACGCGGTGACTCACGTACCGCTTATCAAACGTCCGACGCGGACGCTCAGCGGACGACCTGCGCGAGCTCGCCCGACTTGTACTTCTCCGCGATTTTATCAAGCGAAACCGGCTTGATCTTGCCTGCCTGGCCTTCGCAGCCGAATTGCGTGTAGCGCTCGATACAGATCTTCATCGCCGCTTCGCGCGCCGGCTTCAGGTAGTCGCGCGGGTCGAACTTCGACGGATTCGTCGCCATATAGCGGCGGATGGCGCCGGTGATCGCGAGACGCAGGTCGGTGTCGATATTGACCTTGCGCACGCCGTGCTTGATGCCTTCCTGAATTTCCTCGACGGGCACGCCGTAGGTTTCCTTCATGTCGCCGCCGAATTCGCGGATTTCCGCGAGCAATTCTTGCGGCACCGACGACGAGCCGTGCATCACCAGGTGCGTGTTCGGAATGCGCTGGTGAATCTCCTTGATGCGCTGGATCGACAGAATGTCGCCCGTCGGCTTCTTGCTGAACTTGTAGGCGCCGTGCGAGGTGCCGATCGCGATGGCGAGCGCGTCGCATTGCGTGAGCTTGACGAAGTCGGCGGCCTGTTCCGGGTCGGTCAGCAGTTGCTCGCGGGTCATGGTGCCTTCCGCGCCGTGGCCGTCTTCCTTGTCGCCCTTCATGGTTTCCAGCGAGCCGAGCACGCCCAGTTCCGCTTCCACCGTGACGCCGATCGAGTGCGCGGCTTCCACCACCTTGCGCGACACCTCGACGTTGTACTCGTACGATGCGACCGTCTTGCCGTCGGCTTCGAGCGAGCCGTCCATCATCACGCTGGTGAAACCGCTGCGGATCGCCGCCATGCAAACCGCCGGCGACTGCCCGTGATCCTGATGCATCACGACCGGAATATGCGGGTACGACTCGACTGCGGCTTCAATCAGGTGACGCAGGAACGCTTCGCCCGCGTACTTACGCGCGCCGGCCGATGCCTGCATGATGACCGGCGCGTTGACCTTGTCGGCCGCGGCCATGATGGCCTGCACCTGCTCCAGGTTGTTCACGTTGAATGCGGGGAGGCCATAGCCGTTTTCAGCGGCGTGGTCCAGCAGTTGACGCATTGATACGAGAGGCATGCTGTAACTCCTTAGATTGAAACGAATTCTTGTGCCGCCGGCATCTTTTGGGCGATTTTATCGCGAAGCAAACCGCGTACCTACGGGCACCGCCGCGCACGCGGGGAGACGGCTTCATGCCCCGCGCGCCGACCGCCGCTGCGTCGCCCAAAGCGACGCGTCGCGCGGCACGGCAGTCTGCTTCGCTCATTCAGCCTGTGCCGGTCGAGCAATACCGCCGATCAATACGGCTCGCCGACCCGTACGATCTTCAGCGTATTCGTGCCGCCGGCCTGCCCCATCGGCTCGCCGACGGTCAGCACGACCATGTCGCCGCGCGATGCGTAACCCTTGCTGACCACTGTCTCCAACGCCTGTTGCAACGCCGTGTCGCGGTCGGTGTTGGTGTCCAGATGCAGCGAGGTCACGTTGCGGTACAGCGCCATGGCCCGTTCGCTGCCGACGCGCGGCGTGAGCGCGAAAATCGGCACGTGCGTCCAGTGACGCGACATCCACAGCGCGGTCGAGCCGGATTCCGTCAACGCCACGATCGCCTTCGCGCCCAGGTGATAGGCGGTGAAAAGCGCGCCCATCGCGATGGACTGGTCGATGCGCGTAAACGTGCGGTCGAGGAAATCCTTGTCCAGCTCCGACTGCTCCGACTTCTCGGCTTCCACGCAGATCGCCGCCATGGTCTCGATGGTCTGTACCGGGTACTTGCCCGCCGCCGATTCCGCGGACAGCATGACCGCGTCCGTGCCGTCGAGCACCGCGTTGGCGACGTCCGACACTTCGGCGCGCGTCGGCACCGGCGCGTAGATCATCGACTCCATCATCTGGGTCGCGGTGATCACAAACTTGTTCGACTCGCGCGCCATACGAATCATGCGCTTTTGCAGCGCCGGGACTGCGGCATTGCCCACTTCCACGGCGAGATCGCCGCGCGCGACCATGATGCCGTCCGACGCGTCCAGAATGCCTTGCAGCGCCGGAATGGCTTCCGCGCGCTCGATTTTGGCGATCATCTTCGGCTTGATGCCGTACGGCGCGCCGGCGATGTTCGCCAGTTGGCGCGCCATTTCCATGTCGGTCGCGTTCTTCGGGAACGATACCGCGACGAAATCCACACCGAGCGCCATCGCCGTGCGGATGTCTTCCATGTCCTTCGCGGTCAGCGCAGGCGCAGACAGGCCGCCGCCCTGGCGGTTGATACCCTTGTTGTTAGACAGGTCGCCGCCGATCTTCACGATCGTATGGATTTCGTTGCCGATCACGCGCTGCACATTCAGCACGATGAGGCCGTCGTTGAGCAGCAGCACGTCGCCCGGCTTCAGGTCGCGCGGCAGGTCCTTGTAGTCGAGGCCGGCGCGCTCCTGGTTGCCGAGCTCGCAGTCGGCGTCGAGGATGAACGGCTCACCCGAGGTGAGCGTGACCTTGCCGTTTTCGAATTTGCCGACCCGGATCTTCGGGCCCTGCAGGTCCGCCATGATGGCGACCTCGCGGCCCGCCTGGCGCGCCGCCTCGCGCACGAATTCGGCGCGCTGGCGGTGATCGTCCGCCGTGCCGTGGGAGAAATTGAGCCGCACCACGTCGGCGCCTGCCTGAATCATTTGCAGCAGGATTTCCGGCGTGCTGGAAGCCGGTCCGATGGTGGCGACAATCTTGGTGGCGCGATGCATGAGTCTCCTCGTCTGGATGGGATCGCTGGGAAAAGCGCTGCGAGTCGGATGCGGAGGCTGCGCACCGAAAGAAGGTGCCTGGGGCTGCGCGCCGGTTGAAACCAGCGTCGCTTTATGGGGTGATGCGGTGTTCGACACCAGCGCGCGGAGCGCCGGCGGGGGTGCGGACACGACTTCGGCGTCCGGGAGTTCCGTGCCCGGCGCGGCGGATTCGTCAGCTGCAAGGCTGGACGATTTCGCTACGCCGGTCGCGGTGGTCGACTCCACGGGCGCTTCGGTCGGCCCGGATTCTTCTGACTGGCTGGCCGCCGGCCCGGCTTCGCCGGCAGCGGCAAGCGTGGTGGCCAGCGCGGCGGCAACCGTGCTGGCCAGTTCGGACTCTCGTGCCGCCGTCGCGGCGTCGGAGCGCGCGCTGCGCTCCCCTGCCGTGGCTGCCGCGGTGTCACGCGGCTTGCCGCGCTGAGCGTTCGCTTTTGCAGACTTCGCCGATGGGGAGCGCGCCGCCACGTTAAGCCCGCGATTCCAGAACTTCGACCGCCGGCAGCTTCTTGCCCTCGAGGAACTCGAGGAAGGCGCCGCCGCCCGTCGAGATATAGCTGACCTTGTCGTGGATGCCGTACTTGGCAATCGCCGCGAGCGTGTCGCCGCCGCCTGCAATCGAAAACGCCGACGACCTCGCAATCGCGTCGGCCAGCGTCTTCGTGCCGTTGCCGAACTGGTCGAATTCGAACACGCCGACGGGGCCGTTCCACACGATGGTGCCGGCTTTTTCCAGCTGCGCGGCGAGCGTCTTCGCGGTTTCCGGCCCGATGTCGAGAATCATGTCGTCGTCCTCCACATCGGCGACGGCCTTGATTTCGGCCTTGGCGGTCGGCGAAAACTCCTTGGCCGTGACCACGTCCGTCGGGATCGGCACGGAGGCGCCGCGCGCCTTCGCTGCGTCGATAATGGCTTTCGCCTCG
>Ga0209674_100269_pt1 | contig 39856 bp, 31 predicted proteins | sample AraplaCvi_mMS_r2_FD_184279 | JGI IMG/M metagenome (GOLD analysis project Ga0209674, IMG submission 184279) | Arabidopsis root microbial communities from North Carolina, USA - plate scrape CL_Cvi_mMS_r2 (SPAdes) (version 2) | ecosystem: Host-associated > Plants > Roots > Endosphere | place: USA... | reverse complement strand
CGGGCCTGCACCCTGTGAATCGCATGGGTGATATCTCCGACATCACGAATGCGGTGCTCTATCTCGATGGAGCGGGCTTTGTCACCGGCGAAATTCTTCATGTCGACGGCGGCCAGAGCGCTGGCCACTAAAGCCGTGGGCCGGGTGGGCGCAACGCCCACCCCGTCCCCTGCAGGAGAGCATCATGCCTATTGTGAACATCCAGATTACGCGCGCGGGATCGACTCCCGACCGCGATGCGGCCACCCCGGAAGAGAAGGCGCGCCTGATCAAGGGCGTGAGTCAGCTGCTGCTTGACGTCTTGAACAAGCCACTCGATTCCACGTTCGTCGTCATCGACGAAGTCGAGCTGGAGGATTGGGGGCGGGGCGGATTGCCGCTCCAAGAATTTCGTCAGCAGAACCCGACCAACAAATAAGTATCGCTGATGCGCGGCCCGGGCTTCGCCTGGCGTGCCATCGTCTTGGCGCTGCTGACCGATGGGCTTCCCAAACGAACCTTTTGTGTCCTGTACGTACAAGGCGATGTGCTTGCCGCGATATCGGCTGGCTTCAACTTCAATGGCAATCAAATTCATGTCTCAGAAAAGCAACATTCTCTACACGGGCAAGACCCGTACTACCGGCGGCCGCAATGGCGAATCCCGCAGCAACGACAACCGCCTGGATATCAAGCTTTCAAGGCCGGGTAGTGATGACTCGGGCACCAATCCGGAGCAGCTCTTTGCAGCCGGCTGGTCCGCTTGTTTCATTGGTGCGATGGATAAGGCCGCCCAGAGCCTCGGTATCAAGCTGCCTGCAGATACCTCCATCGAGGCGGAAATAGACCTGGGAAATGCGAAAGAGACGGGCTACTTCCTTCGCGCCCGACTTAACGTACATGTGCCTGGCGTTGATCGCTCGGTGGCCCAAACCATTGCAGATCTTGCGCATCAGATCTGCCCTTACTCCAAAGCAACCCGCGGAAACATCGAGGTTGCCATCACAACCGTCTGATTCGCACGCCAAGTCCGGCCGTACAAATCAGCTTTCCATTGCTTCATACACACGAACCAAGCAGGCCTCTCCATGCCAATGATTGACGCCCTAATCCCCGCGGGCGCACTTGCCCCTGACGCAGAAGCGCGCCTTCTCAAGGAACTGACGGATATCCTGATCAGGGCCGAAGGTTACGATCCGGGCAATCCGATTGCCCAGCGGGTGTCCGTACTCAACCTCCACCGACCGGCCGCAGTCTTCGTCGGCGGAGTTCCTTCAAGCCAGCCCCGGTACCGCGTCATCCCGTCGGCGCCCGAAGGTCAATACACCGACGAGTCGCGTGCAACCTTGGTAAGGGAGATTACCGAGGCATTCGCACGCGCCGAGAACACGTCGTTTGAGGACGTGGCACCGCGGGTGTGGGTCTTCCCCACGGAAATTCCCGATGGGCAGTGGGGAGCGAAGGGCGTGATTCTTCGCCTGCCTGATATTCACGCCCTTGTCGCGGGTGAGGCGCATCGAAGCGAGGGATCAGAACGACTCTGGCGCCGACGTCGCGAACAGGCGCTCATCGCACGGCAAGCGCTGGCCCATGGTCAGGGTGCCGAGTAGCGGCGTACGCTTACGTGTTGCCTGCTCCATGTCTCATGCCGCGCATACGATGTATCGCTGGAGTAGTGCCTGGGCACGACCTTGCGGACTGGCGAGGTCGTGCCACGCAAACAGCTCGACGTATGCGCGTACCTGCAATGGCGAGCAAAACCAGCGGATGGTCGCTGCTTAGGTGAGCGCTGATATCGCCAGCATGGATCGATCAGACGGGTGCATTCGGAGCGCCGCCGTCGACTCAGCCCGCAGCGCCGAACAGCGTGCCGACGGCCGCCGTGATGATCATGGCCAACGCGCCCCAGAACGTAATGCGCAGGGAGCCCTTGGTCATGCTGGCGCCACCGGTGCGCGCGGCTATGCCGCCAAGCAGGGCCAGGAAGATCAGCGATGTCACGAACACCGATGCCAGCAGGCCCTTGGTTGGAGCGAGTGCGACCACCAGCAATGGCAGGGCCGCTCCGACAGCGAAACTGACGGCGGATGCAGCTGCCGCCTGAAATGGACGCGCCTTGAGTGTTTCCGTAATGCCCAGCTCGTCACGCATGTGCGCATCGAGCGCATCGTGCGCCATCAGTTGCTTGGCGACCTCGCGAGCCAGCTGTGGGTCCAGGCCCCGTCGAACGTAGATCGCCGCGAGTTCCTTGTGCTCGCCCTCCGCATCCGTTTCAAGCTCCTTGCCCTCGCGGGCCAGGTCGGCTTGCTCGCTGTCCGCCTGGGAATGCACGGACACGTATTCACCGGCGGCCATCGACATCGCGCCGGCGACAAGTCCCGCGGTGCCGGCCACCAGGATGGAAGAGGGGGCTGCGTGCGCCGCGGCAACGCCCATCACCAGGCTGGCCGTGGACACGATGCCGTCATTGGCGCCGAGCACGGCGGCACGGAGCCACCCCATTCGCTCGGTGACGTGGCGCTCGCGGTGACGATGCTGCATCGAACGGCTCCTTTGTGGTCACGGAGGATCACGGCAGCAAGCCGTGGTCCGCGCTGCTTGTCACTCAATGATAACCAGTCGGCTGCGTTGCATGAGCATGCGCAGAAGCTCCAGCCAGAGGGTGCATGCCGCCAGTATAGATACACCGAAGACGAAGGCGCCCGGCCCGATGGCGCCAAACCCCAGCAAGGAACGCAACGATGGGATGCTCGCGACCGCGGCAAGCATCAACGCAACGCCGCCCATCATGGCCAGCAACCAGCGGTTGTTGGCGAAATTCCTGCGCCAAAGCGGTCGGGTGAGGTCGTGATTGGCAAGGGTCAGCAGCAAGATCGCCACGAGCAGGCCCATGAATACGGCGGCCCGTCCCTGCTCGCCACTCAAGCCAAGGTGCAACGCGTGGGCGTACCCAAGCAAAAGCACCAGCGCAATACCTATGCCCTGCATGACGCCGTAGCCAAGATTGGCGACGCGAAAAGGTGATTCGCCGATGGGCCTCGGTGGGCGCTGCATGATCGTCGGCGAAGCTTCTGCCGACTCGAAGACGATGGAGCAGGCCGGGTCGATCAACAGCTCAAGCAACACGATCTGCACGGGCATCAGGAGGATGGTCCAGTGGAGCAGACTGGGCACCAGGGCGAGCGCAACGATGGGGACGTGCACGGCCACGACGAAGCGAGCGGCCTTGGTGATGTTGTCGTAGATGCGTCGGCCTTGCCGTACGGCCACGACAAGGCTGGCGAAATTGTCGTCCAGCAATATCAGGGCTGCTGCGCCTCGTGCGACGTCGGTGCCACGCTCGCCCATGGCGACACCGACGTTTGCCGCCTTCAATGCCGGCGCATCGTTCACGCCATCGCCGGTCATGCCGACGACTTCTCCCAGGCTCTGCAGCACGTTCACCAGTCGTAGCTTCTGGGCCGGTTGAACGCGTGCGCACACGTCGACTACATGCAGTCGTTCGCTCAGTTCCCGATCGGTCAAGGCCTCCATTTCCTTTCCGGTGATCAAAATCGGGTCGTCGCCAAGACCGACCTGGGTGGCAATGGCGCGCGCGGTCGTCTGGTGATCGCCTGTCATCATGATGACGCGAATCCCTGCATTGAAGCATTCAGCGATGGCTGCCGCAGCTTCCGGTCGCGGCGGATCCATCAAGCCGACGAGCCCGGCGAAGCGATAGCTAAAGTCGCGTTGAGTCGTGGGCCATGGGGCATGGCTCCACTCGGCCGTCGCGACGGCTATCACGCGCAGGCCGCGGTGAGCCATGGCGTGAACCTCATCGCTCAGCGTTCTTTGTTCCTCAATGTGGAGTCTGCAAAGCTCGATGATGGTCTCGGGTGCGCCCTTGGCGAAGAGCATGTGCGGCGGGCCGTCATCGCTTTCAAACGCGCGCGTCATGGCGAGCAGTTCGGGGTTGAGGGCGTAATCCCTGACTGGCGTCGCCAAGGCCGCGTCACGCTCCGTTACGGATAGTTCCGCAGCCAATGAAAGAATGGCCTGCTCCATGGGATCGTTGGTGTCGGCGGGTGTCGCGAGCAGCGCGGCACGCATCAGCGACCGAGCTGCCGATGGCAGTTCATGTCCCGTGATGACATGACTTTGGTGATGGACGTTCAGTTCGGCCACGCGCATCCGGTTCTGGGTCAGCGTGCCGGTCTTGTCGACGGCGAGTACGGTGATGGCGCCCAAGGCTTCGACGGCAGACATGCGGCGCGTGAGCACCTTCTGCTTCGCGATGCGCCATGCCCCAAGGGCGAGAAAGACGGTGAGGATGACGGGAAACTCTTCCGGCAGCATCGCCATGGCGAGCGCGATGCCGGACAGCAGGCTGTCCACGAGGCTATGCCGGTCCCATAGCCAATTGAGCAGCCAGAGGCTGATCGCACAGAAGACCGCCGCCAGGGCGAAGAGGCGAACGATGCGGGTGGAGGCTCTCTGAAGCCCGGACGCGACTTCTATCGTTGCGCTCAAATCGCGACCGATGCGGCCCATGGCGGTGGCCGCGCCTATCGCAGATACCCGTGCCAGGCACCGTCCTTTGGTTACCACGGTGCCGGCGAAGAGGGTGGCTTCGCCGATGCGCGCCGCCTTGCGGACCGGTACCGATTCTCCCGTCAGCAGCGACTCGTCGGCCTCCAGGTATCCGCTCAGCAACAGGCTATCGGCGGCAATGCGGTCGCCCTCACGCAATGAGAGAACGTCGTCCACCACCACCTCGGCAGAAGGAATCTGCATTTCCTTGCCGCCGCGGATCACATGGGCTTGCGGAGCCGACAGGTCACGCAGGGCTTCCAGTGCGCGCTGCGTCTTGCGCTGCTGGACCAGGGTGATGCCGATGATCACCAACACCGACATGAGCAGGAAAATCGCCTCGGCGAGATCACCCAGCGCGAGATAAAGACCACCTGCAACCAACAACATCAGGAACATCGGTTCGAGCAGGACATCGCGGGCGATCAGCCACAGCGATTTCCGTTCGCTCCCTGGCAGTACGTTGGGGCCATCCCGATCCTGTCTCGCCTTTGCTTCGGCCTCGCTGAGGCCGTCAAGGGGCGAGGGGCCGCCGTCGCGCATGTTGTGCTCCTTTCGGAATCGCCACGACAGACATCCTGCGATGCGGCGCAAGGCGCTGTCAGCAGCCTAGGTCCAAAGCAACCACCAGAATTCCAGCAGTATCCCGAAAAGGATCGCGGCCACCAGCCACATGGCGCGCTCGATGGAATCCGCCGGGTTCCCTGGTTTTCGCCCGCTGATCATGGCGCCGATCAGGTTCTCATGGTGCAGCCAGCTGCCGGTGAGAACGCCAATGACGTGCACCCCGACGATGACGAGCATGACGTTGGCAGCGAGCTCGTGGAGTTCCTCGGCCCAGCCACCGTCGCCCTGGCGATAGGTGATCCAGCCTGAAGCGGTGACCAGGATGGCCATCCCAAGCAGCGTGAGGATGGCCAGGGCACCGGCAGGGTTGTGGCCGACATAGTGCCTCGGGCGACCCACCAACAACGAATGCACGTAACGGCCAACCGTGCGAGGCCCACGTACGAAATTCTTGAACAGCGCGTAGCGCGTACCGATGATGCCCCAGAAGAGACGGAACGCCACCAGTATCGCCAGCGTGTAGCCCAGTGCGACATGCAGCGATCGAAGCTTGTCTTCTTCGGCGGTGAGGTATGCCCCGAAAAAGCAGATCACCATGGCCCAATGCGTCACGCGCACCGGTGCATCCCATACGAGCACGCGGCCCTTCGTCTCCTTGGACGGAGCAGGAACAGCTGCAATAGCCATAAGTCGTACCCTCGGACAGCCGCAAGGAGGCCCTGGAGCGCAGGCAGGGTTATTTGATACATGCACATTGGGAACCTTTGGCGTCGAGGGAAACTGATCGCGATCAGTTTTTTGTCTTGGCGTGCTCTTCCAGATCACGCGGCTGATGCCTGGGCAGTCAAGCATGACCTCGCTGTACCGGCCTGTCGCCCGCACTCGGTGCACCCTCCGAATCGAATCCGAAAACGGCTCGCCGCCGAGCTTGGGCGGAATGTTGCCGCTGGCGCTCACAGGGCGGACACCCGCCTCTGATCAGTACAAGCAGGGTGTTCAACGCTTTCCGGCATCGAAGTTCGATTCGAGCGGGATATGCAAGCAGCCTCGACTGGGAAAGGGCAGCGGCCACTGCCACGCGATACCCGGCCGATCTTAAAGCTCGAACGTGGAATGCTCCGCCGTATCTCGCAAGATGCTTGCGGAAATGCGCTTGTTTTCTGGGGCAAGCACGGAGAAATGGGTTTTCGTCGGCACAAGGATCATCTCGAGCGAGCCGTGGGGCGGGCCTTTCGGTCTGAGTTGCTTGAGTCGATTCGCCAGATCGTCGAACGACGATACGTTGCCCGGCTGATCCGTGCCTTCGATGACGTAGACCTTGCCCTTGATCGACGATAGCCACACACCGGGAGAGCGCAGTTCGGCCTCCTTCTTGTCGTATCGGCTGAGGTCCACCGGAAAGACATCGGCGCGATAGCTGCGGATGTCCGAGGCCGGGCCAAAGGAGAACACCGCGCGGAACGGGTTGCTGGTTTCGGCAGTCAGCAGCGCCAAGGTGCCGCCGGTACTGTGGCCGCCCAGGTAGATGCGAGTGGGATCGACGTAAGGTTGTCTGGAAAGGTAGTCGAACGCCGCCAGGACATCGTTCACCTCACCGTAGAAGCCTTCGCGGCTTCCAGGGTTGTCATTGCCGCCGCGCAGTGAGGGAAACATCATGATGATGCCCGCATCCCGATAGGCACTGGCCGTTTCCTCGTCATCGTCAGCACCCGGTTGCCATACATTGCCCACGGAATTGCTGTCACCGCCGGTGAGCCAGATGATGGCTGGATGCTTGTCGCCATCCTTGGGATCGGGCGACACATAGGCACCCAGTTCACCGACGGGTGATGGATAGGCCACTTGCCGAAAGACCGATTTCGGCGGCGCCTGCATGGCCATGGAATTCAGGTTGTAGGAGATACGAGTTGCGAAGGCCTTTCGAGCCTCCGCAAGGTCGCCGTGCGAATGCAGCTGGCTTCCGTGCAGGAGCCACCACGCCAGGCCCACCGCAATGCTCGGAAAAAGCAGCCACGAGGCACGTCCGATGCCATGTCGCTGCTTCGGTGCTTTGGTCGCAGTAGCCATCGCGCGTGTCGTTGGCGGTGCGGTTCGCGCGATACTGTCGGTGGCGCGCGGTGGCGCAGAGCGCGGCGCAGGCATGGAACGGCCGATGGCGTTCATCCAGGTTTCTTTGTAGTCAGCCGGCCAAAAACGCGATGGCGCCAGGGCAACACTGCCGGGGCAATGCTCGCTGACTACCAGGGGAATCAACGGATTCACCAACCGGCCGCCCGGCAACGCATCCTGGCTGATGTAGGTGGTCGACGCATGCAGCGGATAGGGCATGAAGCGCGCTGGCGTGCGCCAGTCGAACAGGCGAGTGACTTCCTTCTGCAGATGGTCGGCGTAGCGCTGCAGGTCGGGGTCGCCGGTCTGCTGGCCTTTGAGGTCCATGAGCATTCGCCCGACATCGCTCAAGGCCTCCTGTGGAAAGAGGCCACGCGGGTCATACAGAACCTCCAGCGGAGCGCCAGCTACTTCGCCTTTGAACAGTCCCGTGTTGGCCTGCACGATTCGCCCCCAAACCACGCGGCCCTTTTGCATCAGCAGCGGCATGTCTTGTCGCAACCTGTCCAAGGGATCCTGCGCTATCCATGAAGGCCAGGCCTTTTCCAGGAAGAGGGTGCGCTCCATGAGCGGAAGCTCGGCGAACGCCTTGGGATAGTTCGGTACGAGAGTTTGCGCTGATACCGGTGGCAGGCGCTGGTCATCCGGTGGCCTGGGAAAGTTCTCCATGCCGATGCCGGCGCTGAAGTGCACGCTTTTGGTTTGCGTCTCGTCAAACAAGCGGCTGACGATCGAAGCCAGCGGCAAAAACACGCCGGGTGACATCTGCACGACGCTGCTGTGGAAACCCTTGCCAAACACGTGGCAGCTTGGGAGTTCCTGCAACAGCTCGTCCCACGTCGCCCAGCGCATGGGCATTCGGGCCGTGCGAGCGCGTACTTCACCCACATAGAAGGCGAGGAAGTACAGGAGACTGTAGTTCTCCTGCGTATCGAGGAAGGTGTGATAGTCCACGCCGAGCTCTGGCCTGAGCGCATCGAGAAACGCGTCGATCCGTTTCAGGCTGCTCCAAGAAAAATCCAGGCGGCACGCGCGCAGTCTGTCTTCGTGGGCCATGCGGCCTGCGGGCGTCAATCCAACATCCCAGGCCGCCAGATAGCAGAGAGCTTGCGCGGTTACGTTCATGACGATCCCTGTTCAAGTCCGCAAAGTTAAGTAAGTTCCGTGGCCGTCTTGCATCGGGCCCATCCCCTGTCCCGTCCGAAGTACGTTACCGGGTTTTGAGCGTCCGCCTCTACCGAGACCCGTTCGGCCAATGCTGGTGGAGGCCCGTGTCCTGTCCGGGACCTTGCTCCTCCCGCCCGTCTCTTCGCCGGCTGCGCCCGTGCCCTATCGGAAGGCCCCATGACTTCAAGCCCATGTACTACTGTTAACTTCGCACTATGGTTCACTCCAAGGTAACCAGCAGTGCGGGTGAGCTGTGGAAGACAATGTCAGCCATCTGAAGAAATTCCAGAAGGAGCTGTCGGCAGGCACCGTTTCGTTGGTGCTGCTGGCGGTGCTTGGGCAGTCGCGTCAGCCGATGTACGGCTACCAGATCGCCAAGCGTCTGGAGGAGGTGGGGGAGGGGGTGCTCTCGGGGAAACAGAGCGCGCTTTATCCCGTGCTGCGCAATCTGGAGGCCGCTGGGCTGCTCGACAGCGAGGTCGAGCCTTCCGTGAGCGGGCCGCCGCGACGCTATTACCGCATTACGAAGCCGGGGCGCGAAGTGTTGCGCGACTGGGTGGACGCCTGGAACGCCACGCGCGCTTCCGTCGATGCCGTCTTGCAAGGAGGGGTGTAATGAACGCACCACGCACGATCGCCGAATACCTCAGGCAGCTGCGCGAAGCGCTGCGCGGAGCGGACCCGGCGCTGATCCAGGATGCCCTGTACGACGCGGAGGAACACCTCCGCGCCGAGCTGGCCGAGAACCCGCAGCGCAGCGAAGCGGAGATGCTTGCCCATGTGGTGGGCAGCTACGGTGCGCCCGATGAAGTGGCGGACATCTATCGCGACCAGGAGATCAAGATCCAGCGCGCGCTGCGTCCACCGCCGCCGCCGAAGCGCCGCTCCGCGCTGGGGCGCTTCTTCGGCGTGGCCGCGGACTCACGCACCTATGGCGCGTTGTTCTACATGCTGCTGTCGCTGGCCACGGGCATCTTCTACTTCACCTGGGCGGTGACCGGCATTTCGTTGTCGGCGAGCCTGTCGATCTTGATCATCGGCCTGCCGTTCATCGTGCTGTTCTTCGGCAGCGTGCGCGTGCTGTCGCTGATGGAAGGACGCATCGTGGAGACCATGCTCGGCATGCGCATGCCGCGCCGTCCGGTGTACCCCGTGCAGCAGCTGGGGCTGATGAAGCGCATCGGCCGCATGTTCACCGACCTGCATACGTGGACCACGATCTGCTACATGTGGCTGATGCTGCCGCTGGGCATCGTGTACTTCACGCTGGCGGTCACGTTGCTGAGCGTTTCGGTCGCCTTCATTGCCTCGCCGCTGGCGCTTGCTGTCGATCGCAGCCAGTTCGGTGGCCTGTTCCTGAATGGCCAGCCGCTGATCAACTGGGGCCTGGGCTTCCATGAAGTGGGTTGGGTCGACGTCACCCTGCTGTGCATGATCGGCATCGTGCTCTTGTTCGCCACGCTGCATCTGGCGCGCAGCCTGGGCATCATGCACGGCCACATCGCCAAGGTGATGCTGGTGCCGCGCGACAGTGAATGAAGGACCGGGAGGCTATGGCATGAGGATGCTCGACGCATTGGCGGGTAATTGGGCCGGCGATGAGGAAATAGCCACCACGCGCTGGGGACAAGGCGGGCCGGCCAAGGGTTTCATCCACGCGCGGATCGAACTTGGCGGCCGCTCACTCGTGCAGGACTACCGCGAAGAGCGGGACGGCAAGATCGCATTGCAGGCACACGCGGTATTCGTCACTGGCCGCGAGCACGATCAATACAGCCTGTACTGGTTCGACAGCTACGGTTTCGTCCCGGGTGCACCGGCGCCGGGCCTATGGGACGGACAGCGCTTCACTTTCGTACGCAGCTCGTCGCGCGGACAGACGCGCCACATCTATGCGCTGGAAGGGGCGGGCGTGCTCACGTTGCGCCTCGAGAGCTCGTTCGATGGCGGCGTGAGCTGGGAGCGCGTCATGGATGGGCGTTATCGCCGAGTGGACGCCTAATATCGCTTTCCTCTGTGGGAGCGCACCCTGTGCGCGACAGCCTGACGGAGCGGTATTTCCGAGACGCTGCGGTCGCGCACAGGGTGCGCTCCCACAAAGGTAGGGTTGTCGAGTTGTTCCCGTCGGAGCGGGTTGTTGTAGGAGCGCACCCAGTGCGCGAAAAGCCTACAAGGCGGTGACGCCATGACTCTGCGGTCGCGCACAAGGTGCGCTCCCACAAGTAGCGGGTTGTTGTAGGAACGCACCCAGTGCGCGAAAAGCCCACAAGGCGGTGACGCCATGACTCTGCGGTCGCGCACTGGGTGCGCTCCTACAGTGGAGAGGAAGGGCGATCGGCTAGGCCAGCTGCAGATCGCGCGGCCGTGCGCCCGGGAAGACGGTTTGCAGCTGGCTACCCGACAGACCCCAGGTGCGCCCCAGCAAGCCACCCAGCATGTCGCGGTAGTTGGTGAGCACGGGATAGTCGCGGTTCTGCAACAGGCTCTGCGCGTTGATGGCAACCTGCTCGCCGGCAATGCGTCCACCGTTCACCTTGCCACCCAGGACCCAATACACCGTGCCGTGGCCGTGGTCGGTTCCCTTGTTGCCGTTCTCGCGGAACGTACGGCCAAATTCGGACACGACCACTACCACCGTGTTGTTCCATTCGTCGCCCAGCGCATCGGCGTACGCCGCCAACCCCTTGCCGAGGTTGGAGAGGTTGTTGGCAAGGCCGCCCGTGACGTTGCCTTGGTTCACATGCGTATCCCAGCCGCCGACATCGACGAAGCCCAGGCGATACTGGTCGCGCATCATGGTGGCGATGCGCTGCGTTTCCGCAGCGAAATTCTTCGCGTTGAGTGCGCCGCGGTTGGCCTTCATCATTTCGTCCTGCAGCTCCTTCGAGACGGTCTGGCGAAGTTCCAGGCCATCCGAGGCGGCCGAGGCGAGCGACGTGTCCTTGTACATGCCGGCAAGAATGCCGGCCTGCCGCGTGTCGAACACGGGTTTGGTGTTGCCGCGCAGCGAGATGTTGGGAATATCGTGCGTGCCGCCTTGGAAGGTGAGCGGCAGTGCGTCGGTGAAGGCGATGGATGGCACGCTGCTCATCTGGCCGGACAGGCGCGCCATGAAACCCGAGCGGAAATCGCTGCGTTGTCCGCTGGGTTCACCGGATTCGATGTTGTCCTGCGTTTCGAAATGGCTACGCGAAAGATCATCGGTGCCTGCGAACGGTACGAAGGCAACCTGGCGCTTCTGCCATAGCGGATAGATGGAATCGCGCAGGACGGGATTGAGGCCCCAATGGCTGTCGAGTGCGATGGCGCTGTTGACGTTGCCCGTGTCGGGCCTGGCGATCGCCAGCGTCGGCCGCGATTCGTAGTAGAAGTCGCTGGCGTAGGGAACCAGCAGGTTGTTGCAGTCGTAGCCTCCGCGCAGGAATACGAGGAGGAAGCGCGGCGCGCTGGCCGGCGCGGCGAACAGCCTGCCAGCGAACGAAAACGCCGGAGCAGCCATCGCAGTGGCGGTTGCGGCACGAAGAAAGTCGCGACGGTTCATCGTTACGCCTCAGCGATAGTTGAAGTCGGGCGAGGAGAGCAGGAAGGTGTTCCATTCCTGCTGCGAGGTGGCCTTGGCCAGCGCGTCACGCGTGGGCGCGCTCAGGTAGGGATCGAACGTGTCGTAGTAGAGGCGCGTGGTGAGCATCGGGAAATCGCCGCCGTTTCTCGGCAGGCCTTCCGGCGTCAGCAGGCGGTTGTTGCCGGTGCCGATGGCGCCGGCGATCTCGAAGCGTTTGGCCATCTGTCCGGAACTTGACCAACCGCTCGCATCCAGCGGCCAGCCGTCGGGCGTCAGACGGCCGAACACGGGTTCGCCGAGCTGGTTGAGCCAGTTGATCAGCGGCTTGGCGTTGACGATCGGCTTGCCGTCATAGGCCACGCGCACCGACGACACCACGAACTGCATCGGGTCCTTGAACTTCTTGCCGTAGCTGGTGGAGAGTTCTTTCGACTCCAGCATCGTGCGCAGTACGTCGGCAATGTCGCCGTCGGTGCGCTGGAAGGTGCGCGCCATTTTCGCCACCAACGCGGGCGGCGGATCATCCGCGACGAAATACGCCGCCAGTTTGCGCGAGATGAACTGCGCGCATGCCGGCTGGCGCGTGATGAGGTCGATCGCCTGCTCGACTTCATGGAAACCCGAGCCCTTGATCTTTTGGCCGAGCAGCACCTTGTCGCTGTAGTCGTGGCGCATCGGGTTGAATTCGAACAGGCCGTTATGCACGAACTGGGCGGCTACGCGCGGATGGCGCTCCAGCATCGGCCGCTCCCGCAATGGCGCCACGCCGGAGCCGGTGAGGATCAGCGCGAGCTGCTGCACGTCCTGCTGCGTGTAGCCGGAGTTCACGCCCAGGGTATGCAGTTCCATCAGTTCGCGGGCGTAGTTTTCGTTGACGTGACCCTTGGCGTTCTGGGCGTTGTCGAGGAACTCCATCATCGCCGGGCTCTGAAGCGTCGCCATCACCAGGTCGCGGAACTTGCCCAACGCGTGCGGGCGGATGGCGTTCTGCGCGTAGTCGGCGGCTACCCAGCGCACACGGCCCTTGGCGCCGTACACGCTGAAGTGGTTGAGCCAGAACCACACCATCTGTTCCTTGAGCTGGTTCGGGCCATAGATGGCATGCAGCAACTCGATCTGCTGTGCCTGCTGCAGCAACAGATTGGCGTGCTCCTGCTGCGCTTTCTTGGCGGCGGTCTTGTCGTCGCCGTCGGGCATCGCCTTGATCTTCTCCTGCTCGTCGCGAAGATTGGCGAGCAGTTGTTCGGTGGGTGTGCTGACTACTTCGTAGCTGCCGATCAGCGATGCAATCTGGGGCGGCACGGCATCGCCGTCCCTGTCGTCAAGTTGTCGGTCGAGGAAGCGTGAACGGCCAAGGTCGCGGTAGCGGGCCACCGTGGCGGTGTCCAGGTCGAAGCCGTCGCGCCGCAGCCATGCCACGTCGTCCTGTGAGAGTGGACTTGGGGTGCGGGCCGTCGCCATGCCCGGGCCAATGGCCAAGACCAGCGCGGCGGTAGCCAGCGAAGGCCGGAGCGAAGTGAAGATGGACTTCAGGACTACGCGCATGCGTCAGGGCTTCCTTTGGCGAGGCTGGCGGCGACCGTGCTGCACTCTGTGAACGCGGCAAGCGGCCGCCGGCTTACCGACCGCGATGATTTTTGTTTGTCGGGATTCATGCGGGCCGGCCGCCCGCGACGGGGGGGCGGCGCCGCCGTATGGGGTGGGCATCGCGGGCAGTGGCTAGAATTCGTCCACGAATTCCACGACGGCCCCGAGGCGCGAGACTTCCACTTCAGTCACTGCGTGCACGGCCTCGGCATGCAGGCCGTCGGCCGCCTGAACCTCGATCAGGAACAGCTCGGTGCCGTTGTCGTCGACCAGGTCACTGGAGCTGGAGTCGTCGCGCGGATACAACGACGGCTCTTCCAGTTCTTCGACGTGCTCGATGCCGTCGATGCCGTGGAGCGTGGTGAGCAGGGTGTCCGCGTCGTCGCGGCTGCCGGTGAGGCGGATGCGGATGGTGGGCACGGGGGCGGTTCTCCGGTAACTCGTGTCCATGCTGGCGCGGCCCATGTTCAGGACAAGTGAGCGCCATGCGTGGGCTACCATTCACGCACGGCCTGAGGAGAAAACCGTGCCCAAGATTTACGACCGCGCCTATTTCGACAAGTGGTATCGCCATCCCGATCATTCGGTTGCTTCGCCCGCGGAATTGCGGCGCAAAGTGGCGATGGTCGTGGCGCAGGCCGAGTATTACCTGGGGCGGCCCATACGCAGCGTGCTCGATGTGGGATGCGGCGAAGGCGTATGGCGCGCACCGTTGCGCGCGCTTCGGCCCGACGTGCATTACCAGGGGCTGGACGCGAGCGAATACGTGGTGGCGCGCTATGGCCGCAGCCGCAACATCGGCCTGGCGCGCTTCGGCCAGCTGGAATACCTGCGCTTCGACCAGCGGTTCGACGTGATCGTCTGCACCGACGTGATGCACTACCTGAAGCCCGCGGAACTGCGCGCGGGCCTGGGCGGCATCGCGGACATGCTCGAAGGCGTGGCCTTCCTCGAAGTGTTCACCAGCAAGGATGGCGTGGACGGCGACATGGAAGGTTTCCATGCACGCGCGCCATCATGGTATCTGCGTGCCTTCAGCGAGGCAGGGCTGATGCCGTGCGGCTCGCATTGTTACCTGGGGCCGCGACTGGAGCGCCGTATCGCGGCGCTGGAGCTGGCGCAACGCCCGGCCTGACACCGCGGCGGCCATCCTTTTGTAGGAGCGCACCCAGTGCGCGATAAGCCTGCGGAGCGGCAAGCATGAGGCGTCGCGGTCGCGCATAGGATGCGCTCCCACAGTGAGAGGTGGCGATGCACCTTTCTTTTCTGTGGGAGCGCACCCTGTGCGCGACAAACCTACGGAGCGGCGATGGTGTGATGCCGCGGTCGCGCACTGGGTGCGCTCCTACAGGGGGATGGTGCAAGGAATGTTCGCACCGGTGCCCTTTTTTCTCTTTTGTAGGAGCGCACCCTGTGCGCGATAAGCCTACGGAGTGGCAAGCATGGAGCGCTGCGGTCGCGCATAGGATGCGCTCCTACAATGAGAGGGGGCGATGCACCTTTCTTTTCTGTGGGAGCGCACCTTGTGCGCGACAAACCTACGGAGCGGTGGTGGTGTGATGCCGCGGTCGCGCACTGGGTGCGCTCCTACAGGGGATGGCGCATGCGGTGTTCACGCCGGTGCCCATTTTTTTTGTAGGAGCGCACCCAGTGCGCGATGAGCCTGCGGAGTGGCAAGCATGGGGCGCTGCGGTCGCGCATAGGATGCGCTCCCACAGCGAGGTGCCGTGCGCCTTTCTTTTCTCTGGGAGCGCACCTTGTGCGCGACAAACCTACGGCGCGGAGGCGGTGTGATGGCGCGGTCGCGCACTGGGTGCGCTCCTACAGGTGGGACTTGCCGTCTCAGATTTCCAGGTGCGCGCGCAACGCCACGAATCGCGCGGGGCCGCGGTCTCGGTTGTAGCCGGGGTGGCGGATGTATTGGATGTCGGGGCTCAGCGTGAGGTGCTTGATCGGCGAGTAGCTGTAGTAGGCCTCGATGATCTCCTCGCGGCCATAGTTGAGGCGTCCGTCGCCGAGCACGAAGCCTTGGCCGCCCAGCGCGAGATAGTCGCGATGCTCGGACGACAGCCCATCGATTGCCACTGCGATGGAAAGATGATCATCCGGCCGGGCCCAGTGCGAGCCTGAGAGCTGGAAGCCGCCGCTCAGCGCTCGATCCACTTCGGTGAACACGAACGATTCCGTGCGGCCGTCGTTCCGCCCTGCGCGCATGAAGAGCCCGGTGTCGCCGTGGTCGGCAAGGGGAAGCTCACCGTTCACGGTGAAGCCGTACTTGTGACGGCCTGGCGCATCGTCCGCCAGGATGTCGGGCCGCTGTCCAGTGGCGAGTGCGGTGGAGATGGCATCGCGGTAGATGCCCATGCGGGCTTCATTGCGGAAGGCCAGGAAACGCAGCGCCCAGCCGTCGGGCTGCGGCTGCAGAGTAAGTTCTACCTGTTGTCCGTTGGAATCGCCGAGCGAGGAGACGAGCTTCTGGCCGTTGGCTTCGTACGGCATGCGGTAGATGCCGTAGCGCAGCGTCCACGTGGGGTTGACCCACGCGATCATCACACCGTCGGTATAGCCGCGCGTATCGGCGGCGAAATCCCAGGCGGTGTTGTTGAACAGCGACCAGTCCATGAACTGCGTGCGCGTGCCGTTGGCATAGCGGTTCTTGTCGAAGTCGTCGCTCACGGCCATCTTGCCGACTTTCACATCGACACGGCGCGTGGCTTCCTTGCCAGGCAACTGGTCCTGGCCACGCTCGACGTCGTCGGTCTCGTCGCCCAGCGGCAACGACCAGCGCAGGTAGCGCCGCGCGACATAGGGCTTCTTGGGCAAGCCGGCCGTACCCGAACGGATCACGTCGCCGTTGGTCAGGCCGCCCAAACCGGTGGCGCCCGAAACGCCTTCGCCCTTGAACAATTCCACGTCGAAATAGAACTGCAGATGCAGCGGCAGGTTCACGCCGAAGTAGGCGCCGAAGGTGTGAGAGCGCTCGGTGTCACCCTGCGGATGCAGGCTCAGCTCACCCTGATAGGGCGAATGCAGCGAGTACTGATGCTGGTCGACAAAGGTGTACTGCGCGCCCAGCCATTGCGGGATGAAGAGCTTCTCTTCATCGGCGTGTGCCAGCAGCGGCGTGGCCATCAGCCATGCAGCCAGGAGGAAAGGTGAGTTCTTCATTGCTCATTCCGTGCAAAGGCACGCCAATGAGCGGACCCGTCAGGCAGGCGTGCCGCTCACGGCCGAGCCGTGATCATCATTGTGACGTGTCCGCGTCCGTTCATGCTGGGCGCGTAGACACGACTGGCAGGGTCGCTGTCCATGGTGGGTTCGTTTCTGGGGACGCCCCGAAGGTTGGGGCGCGCGCATGGTGACTATGCAGGGAGGGTGTGTCAACGCTTTTTCAGTCGTTTTCCCAAGAAAAAGGCCACCTTGCGGTGGCCTTTCCTTGGAGCGGCTTGCGGAAGCGATCAGACCGCCGAGCGCGATGCTTTCTTGCGATCGTTCTCGGTGAGGTGCTTCTTGCGCATGCGGATTTCCTTCGGGGTGACTTCGACCAGCTCGTCGTCGTCGATGAAGTCCAGCGCCTGCTCCAGCGAGAACTTGGTCGCCGGGGTCAGCTGGATCGCATCGTCCTTGCCCGAGGCGCGCATGTTGGTCAGCGGCTTGGGCTTGATGGCGTTGACGGTGAGGTCGTTGTCCTTGGCGTGGATGCCGATCAGCTGACCCTCGTACACCGAGTCGCCTTCGGCGGCAAACAGCTTGCCGCGATCCTGCAGCGGGCCGAGCGAGTAGGCCGGGGTGGTGCCGCCGGCGTTGGCGATCATCACGCCGTTGAGGCGCTTGGCGATGGCCACCGGCGTGTACGGACCGTAGTGGTCGAACACGTGGAACAGCAGGCCCGAACCCTGGGTGAGGGTCTTGAACTGGTTCTGGAAGCCAATCAGGCCACGCGCCGGGATCAGGTACTCGAGGCGCACGCGGCCCTTGCCGTCCGACACCATGTTCTTCAGCTCACCCTTGCGGATGCCCAGGCGCTCCATCACGCCGCCCTGGTGCTGCTCTTCGATGTCGACCACCAGCTGCTCGATCGGCTCCATCTTCTGGCCGTCGATTTCCTTGATGATCACTTCCGGACGCGACACGGCCAGCTCGTAGCCTTCGCGGCGCATGTTTTCGATCAGCACCGACAGGTGCAGTTCGCCACGGCCCGAGACCAGGAACTTGTCGGCGTCGGAACCATCTTCCACGCGCAGCGCGACGTTGTGGACCTTCTCGCGGTCGAGGCGCTCACGCAGCTGGCGGCTGGTGAGGAACTTGCCGCCCGACAGGTCCTTGTTGCCGACGAACGGCGAGTTGTTGACCTGGAAGGTCATGCTGATCATCGGCTCGTCGACGCTCAGCGCCGGCAGCGCTTCGGGCACGTCGACCGAGGTGACGGTATCGGAGATGGTCAGCTCGGGGATGCCCGAAATGGCGACGATGTCGCCGGCTTCGGCGCTGTCCTGCTCGATGCGCTCGAGGCCGAGGAAGCCGAGCACCTGGCCGATCTTGCCCTGGCGCTTCTTGCCGTGGCGATCGATCACGGCGACCGGCATGCCCTTCTTCAGGGTGCCGCGCTGGATGCGGCCGATGCCGATGACGCCGACGAAGTTGTTGTGGTCCAGCTGGCTGATGCGCATCTGGAAGGCGCCTTCCGGATCGACGTCCGGCTTGGGCGCGTGCTGCATGATCGCTTCGTACAGCGGGGTCATGTCGCCTTCGCGGGCGTTCTCGTCCAGCGAGGCGTAACCGTTCAGCGCCGAGGCGTAGACGATCGGAAATTCCATCTGCTCATCGGTCGCGCCGAGCTTCTCGAAGAGATCCCACACCTGCTCGACCACCCACTCCGGACGGGCGCCCGGGCGGTCGACCTTGTTGACCACCACGATGGGCTTGAAGCCCATGGCGAACGCCTTCTGGGTCACGAAGCGCGTCTGCGGCATCGGGCCGTCCATCGCGTCGACCAGGATCAGCACCGTGTCCACCATCGACAGCACGCGCTCCACCTCGCCGCCGAAGTCGGCGTGGCCTGGGGTGTCGACGATGTTGATGCGGTTCTTGGTGTCGGTCTTCTTGTCCGTCCAGGTGATGGCCGTGTTCTTGGCCAGGATCGTGATGCCACGCTCCTTTTCCTGGTCGTTGCTGTCCATCACGCGTTCGGCCAGTACGGTGCGCTCATTGAGCGTGCCGGACTGTTTCAGCAGCTGATCGACGAGCGTGGTCTTGCCGTGGTCGACGTGGGCGACGATGGCGATATTGCGCAGATTTTCGATGGACATGAGATGGGCTCGGGCGGCCAGTGGGCCGTCGCGTAGGTTTCTGAAGGGATAACTCCGGAATTATACGGGGTTATGTGACAGCTTGCTTGTGCCGCCTTAACAAACCCGTTCAGGCATGAAAAGCGGCCCGCCGAGGGGAGTCGGGCGGGCCGGAGGGGAAAGCCGCAGAAGGCTTGAGACGCAGGCCAGGCTCAGACCAGGCCGGTGGCGCTGTAGGCCAGGATCACCACGAATACCGCCAGGGTCTTGATGACGGTGATGGCGAAAATGTCACAGTAGGACTGGCGATGGGTCAGCCCGGTGACCGCCAGCAGGGTGATCACGGCGCCGTTGTGGGGCAAGGTGTCCATGCCGCCCGAGGCCATGGCCGCCACCCGGTGCAGCACTTCCAGGGGGATGCCGGCGGTCTGGGCGTTGTGGATGAAGGTGTCGGCCATGGCCGCCAGCGCGATGCTCATGCCGCCCGAGGCCGACCCGGTGATGCCCGCCAGCGCGGTGACGGTCACGGCCTCGTTCACCAGCGGATGCGGGATGGCATGCAATGCGTTGGCGATCACCCGGAACCCAGGCAGGGCCGCGATCACCGCGCCGAAGCCGTACTCCGAGGCCGTATTCATCGACGCCAGCAACGCCCCGCCTACCGCGGCCTTGCTGCCTTCGGCAAAGCGGCCCGTCACCGGGCGCCAGGCGAACGCGAGCACGCAGGCGATGCCGACCAGCAGCGCGCCCTCGACGGCCCAGATCGCGGCGATCTTCGAAACGTCCTGCACGACCGGCTTGGCATCGCCGATCACCGCCGGCACGAACGCATGGCTGGCGCCGTAGACACGCGGGATCGCATCGCCAAGGACCTTGTTGAGCACGCCCACCAACACCAGCGGCAGCAGGGCAATGAGCGGATGCGCCAGTCGCTCTCCTTCATAGGCCACCGGCTCGTTGAAGAGCTGCGTGCCGTAGCCTTCCCCCGCCGCAGCGGCCTTGCGGCGACGCGATTCCAGGTAGAGCAGGCCCACGACAAGGATGAACACCGCGCCCAGCGTGCCAAGCCACGGCGCCGCCCAGGCGTTGGTGCCGAAGAAGGAGGTGGGAATGATGTTCTGAATCTGCGGCGTGCCAGGCAGCGAATCCATGGTGAAGGTGAAGGCGCCCAGCGCGATGGTGCCGGGGATGAGCCGCTTGGGAATATCCGACTGGCGGAACAGTTCCGCCGCAAACGGATACACCGCGAACACCACCACGAACAACGACACGCCGCCATAGGTAAGGAGCGCGCACACGATCACGATGGAGAGCATCGCGCGACTGCGCCCGAACAGCCCGATGGTGGCGGCAACGATGGAGCGCGAGAAACCCGCCAGCTCGATCACCTTGCCAAACAGCGCGCCGAGCATGAACACAGGAAAGTACAGCTTGAGGAAGCCGACCATCTTGTCCATGAAGAGGCCGGTGAACATGGGTGCGACCAGCGACGGATCCGTCAACAGCACGGCGCCCAGCGCCGCCACCGGCGCGAACAGGATCACGCTGTAGCCGCGATAGGCGGTCAGCATGAGAAAGCAAAGCGCGGCCAGCACGATCAGAAATGCCATCGACCCCATCCCCGGACGCCCGTCATGGGCATCGTCGTGCGGCGAGTATCCGGACGTCGTGCAGCGCACGGCACTGTACGAAGGTACAAGTGTGGGCGTGAAGACGCGTGCCTAAGCTCCGTAGCATTCGGCATTCCGGGCATCGGGATGCGTCAAAGCGAGGGGAGCTATGAAACGCACGCATCTGAGCATGGCGATTGGTCTGGCGGTGGGGTTTTGCAGTCCGTGGATGGCGCTGGCCGATGAGGCCCCGCAAAGCAACGCTGCACCGGCCACCGCGGCCAGGACGTCCGATGCCAAGCAGCTCGAAGGCATCAAGGTGACGGCCCGCAAGCGTGAGGAAACGCTGCAGGATGTGCCGATCGCCGTCAGTGCGTTCACGGCGCAGACGCTGTTCAAGCAGAACGTGCAGAACCTCGCCGACCTGCAGGGCAAGGTGCCTTCGCTGCAGATCTATGCCGCGCGCGGCTCCAACACCACGCTCACCGCCTACATTCGCGGCGTCGGCCAGGCCGATCCGACCTGGGGCTTCGACCCGGGCGTGGGCATCTACCTCGATGATGTGTATATGGCGCGCCCGCAGGGCACCGTGCTCGACGTGTTCGACACCAATCGCATCGAAGTGCTGCGTGGACCGCAGGGCACGCTGTACGGCAAGAACACCATCGGTGGCGCCATCAAGTACGTGTCCAACCCGCTGCCCACGCAGACCACGGGTTCAGTGGAAGGCACCGTGGGCACGCACGGCGAGAAGGACGTGAAGGCAAGCGTCGGCGGCGCCACCGACGACGGCGTGTGGCGCGGCCGCGTCGCCTATGCCAGCAGCCACAACGATGGCTACGGCACCGACATCCTCACCGGCAGCCGTAACGGCAACAAGAACAGCAACGCGGCGCGCGCGTCGCTGGGTTTCTTCCCGTCGTCCAACTTCAACGCGCAGCTCTCCTTCGATGGCCTGCGCGACAACTCCAATCCGCGCGGCGCCAAGATGCTCACCGTCAACAAGCTGGATCCGGCCTACCAGCCGCTTTCCAGCAACTACGACACGCGCAGCGGCATGCCGGCCCTCAACAACACCACGTTGTGGGGAACCGCGCTGACCCTGAGCTGGATCGTCAGCCAGGATTGGACGCTGAAGTCGATTTCCTCCTACCGCGGTTCGTCCACCGACACGAACATCGACTTCGACACGCTGCCCGAGAAGATCGCCGACGTGAATGCGGTCTACAAGGACCACCAGTTCACCCAGGAATTCCAGGCGAACTACGACAACGGCGGTTCGGTGCACGGCGTGTTCGGCCTGTTCTATTTCGACGGCACCGCCAAGGGTTACATCCACAACATCTTCCTGGGTTCGCCGCCGTATTACCCGCGTCTTTCGCAGTACGGCGGCACCGGCGGCAACATCGGCACCAAGAGCTACGCCGGCTACGGCGACTTCACCTGGGACATCAACCCGCAGTGGAGCCTGGACGTGGGCCTGCGCTACACCAGCGAGAAGAAGTCGGCGGTCATCCAGAACTACGCTTATTCCAACGACACGTTCACCACGCCGATCGGTACGCTGGCCGACTTCAGCGGCTCGCACACATCGCACAACCTGTCGCCCAAGGTGTCGCTCGACTACGCCGCGACCGACCAGATCAAGCTCTACGCCAGCTACAGCCAGGGCTTCCACTCCGGCGGCTACAACATTCGCGCCAACTGCGTGGCGATCCCTGAGTCGTGCCGCCCCATCGCCGACGAAAAGGTCACCTCGTACGAGCTGGGCAGCAAGATGTCGTTCCTCGACGACACGTTGATGTTGAACACCGCGTTGTTCCACAACATCTATTCGAACATCCAGCTGTCGGTGTTCACTTCCTACACGCTGCCGAACGGCACGCAGGGTTTCTTCGGCGACTTCACCAACGCCGGCAAGGGCCATATCGACGGCTGGGAAGAGGAATTCGCGTGGACGCCGGTGGAGAACTGGACCTTCAGCGGCAACTGGGCTTACCTGCACACCAAGTACACCGAGTTCATGAGTGCTGGCCAGAACATCGCCGACGCGCAGCGCTTCACCAACGCGCCGAAGTGGTCGGGCGGGCTGAACCTGGAACACACCATTCCGCTGGATAACGGCGGCAGCGTGAGCGGGCGCATCAACTACACCTACCAGACCAGCGTGTATCCGGAGACCACGTTGTCGCCGCTGATCATGCAGCCGGCGTACGGCCTGTGGAACGCTGGCGTGGTCTGGCAGATCAACCAGCCGTGGACGCTGAGCCTGCAAGGCACCAACCTGGCCAACAAGTCCTACCGCACCACGGGTTACAACATCGCCGCGCTGGGTATCGTCACCGGCTTCTACGGTGCGCCACGCATGGTGACGCTGACGGCCCGGTATACCTTCTGACTTGGCGAGGGAGATGCGCATGCAGCGTTTCACGGGCCTGATGGCCGCGGTACTGATGCTGGCGGGCGTGGCGCATGCGGATGACGCGCCACGTCTGCCTGCATTGAAGCTCGATCCGGCACGCGTGGCCGTTGCAGGTCTGTCTTCGGGCGGCTATATGGCGACCCAAGTGCAGATGGCGTATCCGGAGTGGTTTGCGTCGGCGGCCATCGTTGCCGGCGGCCCGTTCGGATGTGCCGCGGGCCGCCTCGACCTCGCGCTCAGTACCTGCATGAAGGGTGTGCCGGCACCGGATGCGGTGGTGTTGGCCACCAAGGCGAAGGAGCGCTCCGCCAAGGGTGACATCGGTGCACTCAAGGATCTGGCCCACGGTCGCGTCTACCTGCTGCACGGCAAGGACGACGCGCTGGTGTCGCCAGTGGTGGCGGAGGCGGGTGCGCGCTTCTACGAGGCGTTGCGCGATGGCGATCCTGCGTTGAAGGGCTTGCAGATCACCGACGACGGCACGCGCGCCTTCGCGCACAACCTGCCGATCGCTGCGACGGGTGACGATTGCGGCAAGTCGGTGTCGCCGTATCTCGGGCATTGCGGGTTCGATGCAGCAGGCGAGATCTTTCGCCAGCTGTTTGGCAAGGCGCCGCGCAGTGCGGGCGAGGCGAAGGGCGAATTGCGTCGCTTCGACCAGGATGCGTACCGCCTCGATGGAGCGGACGCCTTCCTCGCACCGACGGGTTATGTCTACCTGCCGCCGGATTGCGTGGCCGGCAAGCGCTGCGGCCTGTTGGTTGCGTTCCACGGCTGCAAGCAGAACGTGGATGCCGTAGGCGAGGCTTTCGTGAAGGACGCGGGATTCAATCGCTGGGCGGACGCTTATGACGTGGCCGTCCTGTATCCTCAAACCCGCGCGAGCACCGCGCCCATGAATCCGCAGGCATGCTGGGACTGGTGGGGATATTCGGGGAACAACTACGACAGCCGCCAGGGCGCACAGGTGCGCTGGGTGATCAGTGCTGTCCAGGCGATGGGGCTAAGGCACTGACGTCGTTTCCCCGAAAGGGAAGAGGAAGCAAGGCGTGTGGCGGTAATGCGAGCGAAATGCCATCTCCCTCTCCCCGCTGGGGAGAGGCTAGGGGTGAGCGGCGGGTGCTCGCACAGGCGTATCGAGGTGCGAAGACTTCGCTTCTCTTGCTCTGTCTCTGCCGTGGCGTGAAGAGAGCATTGTTCCTCACCCCAAACCTTTCCCCGAAGAGAACGGGGATTAGCGCACGCTCATGCTGACCGCAAGCACCATCACGCTTGCCGCGCTGGTCTGGCTAGGCCTGTTGTTCGGCGTCGCCGTCATGGGCGAGAAGCGGCCGCAGCTGTTCGAGCGGCGTTGGGCGGTGATCTACGCGTTGTCGCTTGCTATCCACTGCACCTCGTGGACGTTCTACGGCACCGTCACGCAGGCCAGCCGTTCGGGGTGGTGGCTGCCACCGACGTTCGTCGGTGCGATTCTGATGTACCTGTTCGCCATCGCCGTGCTGCGCCGCCTGGTGCAGCTGGCGCGCGATTACAACGCAGGTTCGCTGGCCGACCTCATCGCGGTACGCCTTGGGCGCCACACGGGATTGGCGGCGCTGGTCACCGCGGTCGTGCTGATCGGCATCGTGCCGTACATCGCCCTGCAGCTGAAGGCAGTGGCGATGAGCTACGGCATGCTGAGCCGCGGCCAGTTGTCGGAAGCGGACCCCTGGCAAGACAGCGCGCTCTACGTTGCGCTGCTGATGGCGCTGTTTGCCATGTTGTTCGGCACGCGGCGCGCATCGGTGATGGCGCACAACCGCGGGCTGGTGCTGGCGATGGCGTTCGAGTCGCTGTTCAAGCTGGGCGCGATGCTCGCGCTGGGTACGCTGGTGCTGTCGCCGGCCAGTCGGGCGTTGATCGCCAGTGCACCCACGCAGCACGACAGCACGGGTTTTCCCGCCCTGATCCTGCTGGGCGCACTGGCGATGTTCACGCTGCCGCATCAGTTCCACGCGGGCGTGGTCGAATGCCGCGACGGCTCGCACCTTCGCACGGCGCGATGGTTGTTCCCGCTGTACATGCTGCTTATCTCGCTGCCACTGCTGCCGCTGGCGCGGCTGGGCGATGCATGGCTGGGTCCGGGCGGTGTGCCTTCCGATCTCTACGTGCTGGCCCTGCCACTCGCCCGCGGTCAGCACGGGCTGGCGCTGGTGGCCTTTCTCGGTGGACTCAGCGCGGCCACCAGCATGGTGGTGGTGGCGACCCTCGCGTTGAGCCTGATGATCGTCAACCATTTCATCGCGCCGCTGCGCGTGCGCGCGGGTTGGGGACGCGACGAGCGTGGAGATCTTCGCGGCGAGGTGATCAACCAGCGTCGCGTGGCGATCCTCGCGGTGATCCTGCTGGCCTGGGGCTACAGTCGCGTGCTGGCGCGCAACGACGCGCTGGCCGATATCGGCGCCATTTCGTTCTCCGCGCTGGCGGGACTCGCTCCGGCACTGCTGATCGCCGTCTATCGCCCCCAGCTGGGGGCACGGGCCGTCGCAGCCGGCCTGGCCGTGGGGACGCTGGTCTGGCTGTACGTGTTGCTGCCGACGATGCAATCGCATGGGCCGGCCTGGTGGCACGAAGGGCCCATGGGGCTGGCGTGGCTAGGGCCGGATGGCCTGTTGGGACTCGATGACTGGAGCCGTCTCGGCCGCGCGGTGGTGTTGAGCCTGATCGCCAATGTCGCCGTCGTGCTGGCCGTGTCGAGCTCACGCTTCGGTCGCGCGATGCGTTCGGTGAGCGTGGGCGACATCGGTCTGCCCGAACTGCGCGCATTGGCGACGCGCTTTCTGCCGCCGGAGCGCGTCGCGTACCTGTTCAACGACGCGGCGCCTCATGGCGTTGCTGGCGGTACCCGCATCGCGTCGGTGGAGCACGAGCTGGCCGCGGTGATCGGCGCGTCGTCGGCGCGATTGCTGCTGGAGGTGGTGCGCCAACAGCGCCGCGACGAAATCGACACCGTCGCTGCGATCGTGGGCGAAGCCGCGCAGGACCTGCGCTTCAATCAGCGCGTGCTCGAAGCCGCCTTGGAAAACATGAGCCAGGGCATCTGCGTGGTGGATGCCGAGCTTCGGCTGGTCGCCTGGAACCGGCGTTACGCCAGCCTGTTCGGTTATCCCGCCGAGTTGCTCCACGTAGGGCGCCCCGTTGCCGACCTCACGCGCTACAACGTCGACCGCGGCATGATCGGTCCCGGCGAATCGGAGTCGCGCGTGCAGCGCCGGCTCACGCACATGCGGGCCGGCACGCGTCATCTGTCGGAACGGCGTTTCCCCGATGGGACCATCGTGGAGATCCGTGGCAACCCGATGCCCGGCGGCGGTTTTGTCGCCACCTTTACCGACGTCACCGCCTTCCGGCAGGCCGAAGACGCGCTGAAGCGAGCGAACGAAACGCTGGAACTGCGCGTCGACGAACGCACGCAGGCGCTCGCCGCTGCTACTGCCGATGCCCAACGTGCCAACCAGGCGAAGAGCCGTTTTCTCGCCGCGGTCAGCCACGACCTGATGCAGCCGCTGCACGCCGCGCAATTGTTCGCGCATACGCTGGGCGAACGCGGCAATGACGCGAACACGGCGCGGCACCTGCACGGTGCGCTTACCGCCACCGAGGGCCTGCTGGCGGGGTTGCTCGACATCGCACGACTAGAAGCGGGGCGCTTGCAGCCGCAGCCGCGCGACTTCGCATTGTCGGACGTGTTCGATCCGCTGGCGGCGGAATTCCAGGCGCTGGCGCGTGATCGGGGCATACGCTTCGACGTGGTCGGAAGTCGGCGGTGGGTGCACTCCGATCCGCAACTGTTGCGTCGTGTGCTGCAGAATTTCCTGTCGAACGCGTTGCGCTATGCGGAGCAGGGGCGGGTGCTGCTCGGCGTGCGCATGCAAGGCGAAACCCTGCGGCTGCAGGTGTGGGACAACGGGCCCGGCATCGACCCGGCCGAACAGCAGGCGATCTTCGAGGAGTTCCGTCGCGGCAGCGCGGCGGGTGGGCAAGGCCTCGGGCTGGGATTGTCGATCGCGCAACGCATGGCGGCCTTGCTGGATCATCCGATCGGCCTGCGCTCGTGGAGCGGCCACGGCAGTGTGTTCGAACTTTCCGTGCCTCGGACTCTTCCTCTGGCGCACGAAAGGATGGCGCCGATCGAACCGCAACCATTGCCCGCCGGTCGTGCCCTGGTGCTGGACAACGAGCCCGCCGCGCTTTCCGCATTGAGCGTGCTGCTGTCGGGATGGGGCTGGCAGGTCCACGCGGCGCGCACGATGGAACAGGCGCGATCGGTGCCCTGGCGGCCCGACGTGCACATCTTCGACTATCACCTCGATGCAGGACGCACGGGCCTCGACGTGCTGCATGAACTGGGCGAGAGCGCGCAAGGCGTACCCACCGTGATCCTCACCGCCGATCGTGACGGCGAACTGCGACAGAGCCTGCTCGATCGCGGCATCGGTGTGCTGTACAAGCCGCTGAAGCCGCTGGCGCTGCGGCAGGTGCTGCAGCGCGCGGCATCGGGGCGGCGATAGGGTTTGTGCGAACGCTCGTGTGAAGGAGCCCGTCGTTGTGGGCGATCGCGGTCTATGTCGTCACTACTCTGTAGGTTTGTCGCGCACAGGGTGCGCTCCCACAGGTAGAGCGTGCATTGCCTTTTTTTGTAGGAGCCCACCCAGTGGGCGACCGCCGCGCAGCGTCGTCACCGCTTCGTAGGCTTATCGCGCACTGGGTGCGCTCCTACAGATGGAGCTTGCGTTGCCTTCTTTTGTAGGAGCCCACCCTGTGGGCGACCGCAGCGCCGCGTCGTCACCGTTTCGTAGGCTTGTCGCGCACTGGGTGCGCTCCTACAAAAACGGAAGGGTGTTGATGGCGGCTACAGCCTCACCGATTCCGCGATATCCAGCGATCGCAACAGCACGCCTGCCTGCGTGCGGTTGCGTACACCGAGCTTCTCGAAAATGGCGGTGACGTGCGCTTTCACCGTGCGTTCCTGGATGGTCAGGCGATCTGCGATCTGCTTGTTGAGCAGGCCCTGGCCCAGCAGGGCGAGCACGCGGTATTGCTGCTCAGTGAGCCTGGCGAGGCGTGCCGCGAGGTCGACGTCGGCGGGATCCGCCGGTAGCGCGGCGATGCTCCGGGCGAGGTCGGCGGGCAGCCACGTGCCGCAGTCGAGCACGCTACCGATCGCCTGGGCGATGTCATGCGGCGACGCGCTCTTGGGGATGAATCCGGCGGCACCGTGGTCGAGGGCGCGGCGTACCGTGCGTGGCTCATCATGCGCGGAGACAACCAGTACCGCCACGCCCGGATGCTGCCCGCGCAGCGTGGCCAGCCCGGACAACCCCTGGCTGCCTGGCATGTGCAGGTCGAGCAGGACAAGGTCGATGTCCGGATCGGCGGCCAGCGCCTCGAGCGCGCCGGCGAGGTCGGCGGCCTCGGTCACTTCGCAATCGCCGATGCTTTCGTTGGCCGCTTGGCGCAGCGCAGCACGAAAGAGAGGGTGATCGTCGGCGATAAGCAGGCGTGTCATGGCCGCCGACGTTAGCGGGGGAAAAGGCCTGCGTCGAGATCAGGAAGTCACGTCGTCACCCGACGGCGACCGCCGCTGTGCTGGACTTTCGTACGATGGTAGGGGCGCAATCACTTGTTATGGTGGACGGCATGACCAATCGCCTTCCCCGATGGATGCTGCTGCTCGCGCCGATGCTGGCGTCGTGCGCGTCCGCGCCCATGACCAAGGAATCCGGCATGCACGCCCCCGATTTCGTTCGCGGCGAAGTACGCATCACCGAGCATCGCGGCGCCGACGATCTTCTGAGTGCAGGACTCGGGCTCGCGGGCCTGACCGGTGCGCCGGCACCGTTTGCCACGCCGTTGAAGCCGACCGCGGCCGAATTGCGTCGGCGCGCGATCCAGACGAGTTGGAAGGGCATTGCCGATCTCGGCCCGCTTGGCGGTTTCGGCAAGCTCTATGGCGCCGTGCCCAACGTGCCGGGTCGCGAATACCAGGCCTTCGCCTGGATCCCCGGCGCGCAGTCGCCGCATCGCGTGCTGCTGCAGGTGCCGGACGGATTCGATCGTGCGCGGCGCTGCCTCGTAGTCACCGCATCGTCGGGATCGCGTGGCGTGTATGGCGCCATCGCACTCGCCGGCGCCTGGGGGCTGCCCCGCGGCTGCGCCGTGGCGTATACGGACAAGGGCACCGGTGCGGGCTATTTCGACTCCGCCGACGACACGGGTGTTGCGCTCGATGGCGGGCGTGCCAGGCGCGGGACGACCACGTTGGAGTTCGAACCGGCCTCCGGTGTGCGACACGGCACCATCGCGGTGAAGCACGCGCATTCCGGCGACAACCCCGAAGCCGACTGGGGCCGCCACGTGCTGCAGGCGGCGCGCTTCGGGCTGGCGATGCTCGATCGCGCCTTCCCCGACCAGGCGCCGTTTACCGCGCAGAACACGCGCATCATCGCCACCGGCCTGTCGAATGGTGGCGGCGCCGTGCTGCAGGCGGCGGGGCTGGACGACGATCGCATGTTGGCGGGTGTGGTCGCGCTGGAGCCGAACGTGCGCGTGCCCGAGCAGGGGCGTGCCTTGTTCGATTACGCCACGGAGGCGTCGATCTGGTTGCCGTGCGCACTTTCCGATGCACGTTTCGACGATACGCCGCTGGCCCGCACCTCCGGCGGCGAGGTGCCGCCGGCCTGGGCGCAGCGTTGCCACCAGTTGCACGAACTTGGCCTGGTGCCCGGGACGCGCGTCGCCGCGCAGGCCGCGGAGGCCCATGAACACCTGCGTGCCGGCGGATGGACCGACGAGGCGATGGCCACCGCGGCTTCGACCACCGCCTTCGACCTGTGGCGTGCCGTGACCGCAGCCTACGCATCGGCCTATATGCGCCGAGGCCCGGACGACATGCCATGCGGCTTCCACTATGCGGCCATCGGCGCGAAAGGCGCGCCGGGCGTGGCTGATCCTGCGGTGAGGGCGGGGTGGTGGGCCGATGCCTCGGGCATTCCGCCGGGCAACGGCGTCGGTTTGTTCGGCGGTACCGATCATTCGGCCGACGCCACGCTGCCCGGAGCCCGATGTCTGCGCGCGTTGTGGGAGGACACCGATCCGAGCACCCAGGCGTTGCGCGACGGCGTGGCGGCGACAGCCGTGAAGCCCGCCCGTCCCAGCTTGCCCATCTGGGTGGTGCACGGGGCCGCCGATGGCCTGCTGCCTACGGCGTTCACTTCCGAGCCTTACGTCGATTGGCTGCGCGGCAAGGGTGGGCATCCGCTGTACTGGAAGGTGCCGTACGCGCAGCACTTCGATGCCTTCCTCGCATTGCCCGGGTTCGGCGACAAGCACGTGCCCCTGCTGCCGTACGGCTACGCAGCGCTGGATCGCCTGTGGGCACATCTCTATGACGGCGCGCCCTGGCCCGCGGTGGTGCCTGCGCCGACGCCGCAACCTCGAGGCAGCGGCGAACTGACCGCTGAGGCGCTTGGCATGCCACCGGCCTGGACGTTGGGCCCGAAGTAAACCGCGGTCTGATCTGGTGACCTGCATATGACGCCGCCTGGGGTATCCTTGCGGCCCCGCAGGGTGCACTAGGGCAACACTGAATAAGTATCGCCATCGTCATGATGTCTGGAAGGCCCGCCGGCTGCGCTGCGTGGCGCAGGGAAGACTGGCCGTCTTGCCAGGCCGCGCGGCGCAGCCGGCGGGCCTTCCAGGCATCACCCTTCGGGCCCGTCCTGTCTGTCCGCAGGCCTTCGGTCCGTAGGCTCGTCAGACAGACAGTCTCCCTTACTTATTCAGTGTGGCCCTAGCTTGCGCGCTGCCTTTGTGAACCAAGGAATTCAGATGACCATCAACGTCACCATGACCACCAACCGCGGCCCCATCCATCTGCGTCTGCACGATGACAAGACCCCGGTGACGGTGGCCAGCTTCGTCAACCTGGCTCGTCGCGGCTACTACGATGGCCTCGCGTTTCACCGTGTGATCGCCGATTTCATGGTCCAGGGCGGTTGCCCGGAAGGAAGCGGCCGTGGTGGCCCGGGTTACCGCTTCGAGGACGAGTTCGACGCCTCGCTGCGCCATGACAAGCCGGGCGTGCTGTCGATGGCCAATGCCGGTCCGCGCACCAATGGCAGCCAGTTCTTCATCACCCACGGCGCCACGCCGTGGCTGGACGGCAAGCACAGCGTGTTCGGCGAAGTGGTCGGCCCTGAAGACCAGGCCGTGGTCGATGCGATCCGCCAGGGCGACACCATCGAGAAGGTCATCGTGGAAGGCGACGTCGACGCGTTGCTCGCGGCCAAGGCCGATCGCGTGAAGGAATGGAACGCGGTGCTCGACCAGCGCTGAGCGTTTTCGTTTGCGTGATGTGAAGAAGCCGCCGTTTGCGAAAACGGCGGTTTTTTTTACGCCGGCTGTCACGCAGATACGGGCGCCGGGGGCCTAGAATCGACGGGCTCCATGCAGCACGTGCTGCGCGTCATCCCATTCCCAAGGAGATGTGGTCATGTCATTCCTCAATGATCTGCTCGGTGGTGCCCAGGGCGGCCAGGCCAGTGGCTCTTCGCTTGTGTCGATCGCGGGCCAGCTGATTGAAAAGGCCGGCGGTATCCAGGGCCTGGTGGCCATGCTGCAGCAGCATGGGCTGGGCGAGGCGGCGCAGTCTTGGGTGGGCACGGGCGCCAACCAGCCCGTGTCCGGCGACCAGCTGGGCCAGGCCTTGCAGAACGGCGGGCTGGGTTCGCTGCTGCAGGACGCGGCGGGCAAGCTGGGCGTCGACCAGAACCAGTTGCTGGGCCAGCTCTCGCAGGTGCTGCCGCACGCGGTGGATCACCTCACCCCGGATGGCCAGGTGCCGGCGCAGGGGCAGGGCGGTTTCGACCTGGGATCGCTCGCTTCGCTGGCGGGCAAGCTGTTCGGCGGCAGCGCCGCCTGACGGAAAGACCCGGCGGTGCGCAAGGCACCGCCGGGGATCGACGTATCACGTGGTGGCGCCGCGCCGGAACAACGCGTGGTAGATGACCAGCAGCACCACGGCGCCGCCGATCGATCCGAGGAAATGCACGAAACCGGTCTCGCCCCACCAACCCAGCTTTTCGCCGATGTAGGTGGAAAGGAATGAACCGGCGATACCGAGGATGGCGGTGATGATGAAGCCCATCGCCTCCTTGCCAGGCGTCAGCGCCTTGGCAATCACACCTACGACCAGACCGACAATGATCACCCAGAGCCAGTGCATATTCGTATGTCCTTGGTGAGTGTTCGTAAGGTTTCCTGAACTGTCCCGCCAGGCGGCCTCCCGTCCGCCCGTTGCCCCTCCACCCGCCCTGACGGCCGGGACACAGTTGGCGCGGACATCATGCGCCTGTGCCCGCTTGTTCGCACGAGGACATCCTCCGGGAGGTCCCGACCATGGGATAAGGCGGATGACGCGCCGCCACATGCTAAAATTCTGGAGTTTGCTGTCTTCTCGCCCACCCAGAGGAAGTCATGCCCCAGCTCGCCCAGCGTGTCGGCCGCGCCAAACCCAGCGCGATCATGGTCATCGCCGAAAAGGCCAAGCAGCTCAAGGCTGCCGGCCGCGACATCATCAGCTTCTCCATTGGCGTACCGAATTTCCTTCCTGGCGAGCATGTCTATGCCGCTGCACGCGAAGCGCTCCAGCACGACTCCGGCCAGTACGGCAGCAACCGCGGCGCGGATGCGCTGCTCGATGCCTTCCTGGTGCATATCGAAAAGCTGGGCTTCAAGGGCTATGGTCGCCTGAACCTGTCCATCGGCATCGGCGCCAAGCAGGTGCTGTACAACCTGGCCGAAGCGCTGATGGATGAAGGCGACGAGATCGCCTTCGCCGCGCCGTACTGGACCACCTATCGCGATATCGCCGACATCGTGGGCGCGAAGGCCAACGTGATGCACTGTGGCCCGGACCAGAACTACAAGCTGGTGCCCGAGCAGCTCGAAGCCGCACTGGCGCGCAAGCCCAAGGTGTTCCTGTTCAACAACCCGTCCAACCCGACGGGCATGGTCTATACGCGAGATGAAATCGCCGCGTTGGCCGAGGTGCTGGTGAAATATCCGGACACCTGGATCGTCACCGACGACATCTACAACTCGATGGTGTTCGACGGCATCGGCTACCACAACTTCGTGCACGTGAAGCCGGAGCTGAAGGATCGCCTGATCTTCGTCGACTCGGTATCCAAGACGTACGGCATGCCGGGCTGGCGCGTGGGTCTCATCGCGGGTCCCGAGAACGTGGCCAAGGCGATCACCACGCTCAACTCCAACCACATCACCAGCGTGCCGGAAGTGATCACTGCCGCGGCAGTGGCTGCGTTCGCCGGCCCGCAGGACGTGCCCGAAGCGAAGTGCAAGGAGTTCGCCGGCAAGCGCGACATCGTGGTGAACGCTCTGCGTGCGATTCCCGGCGTGGTGTGCCCGTATCCGCAGGGCGCGTTCTACGCGTTCCCCGACATCTCCGTGGCGTTCGGCAAGAGCCATAACGGCGTGCGCATCGAGAGTGACGTCGATCTGTGCGCGGCGCTGCTGGAAGCCAAGGGCGTGGCCTGCGTGCCGGGCTCGGCCTTCGGCGAGCCGCGCGCCCTGCGCATTTCCTATACCTGCCCGACCGCACAATTGCAGCCCGGGCTGGAACGTATCCAGGCGTTCTTTGCTGAGCTGACCTGATGATCTTGGGGCCCGTGCCGTTGGCGCGGGCCTTCTCTTTTGTAAGCACTAGCCAAGTTGAAGGAGTTTCCCCGATGAAAGCCCCCGTTCGTGTTGCCGTTACCGGCGCTGCCGGCCAGATCGGTTACGCCCTGCTGTTCCGCATCGCCGCGGGCGACATGCTGGGCCCGGACCAGCCGGTGATCCTGCACCTGCTGGAAATCACCCCGGCGCTGCCCGCGCTGCAGGGCGTGGTGATGGAACTCAACGACTGCGCGTTCCCGACACTGGCTGGCGTGGTCGCCACCGACGACGTCAACGTCGCCTTCAAGGACGTGGATTACGCGCTGCTGGTCGGTGCGCGTCCGCGTGGCCCTGGCATGGAGCGCAAGGATCTGCTCGAAGCCAACGGCGCCATCTTCGGCCCGCAGGGCAAGGCGCTGAACGATCACGCCAAGCGTGACGTGCGCGTGCTGGTGGTCGGCAACCCGGCCAACACCAATGCGCTGATCGCCCAGCAGAACGCTCCGGACCTCGATCCGAAGTGCTTCACCGCGATGGTTCGCCTGGACCACAACCGCGCGCTGTCGCAGCTGGCCGAAAAGACCGGCAAGCACAACACCGACATCAAGAAGATGACCATCTGGGGCAACCACAGCTCCACGCAGTACCCGGACCTGCACCACGCCACCGTCGGCGGCAAGCCGGCGCTGTCGCTGGTCGACCAGGCCTGGTACGAGAGCGACTTCATCCCTACCGTGCAGCAGCGCGGCGCGGCGATCATCAAGGCTCGTGGCGCTTCGTCGGCCGCGTCGGCTGCTTCGGCCGCCGTCGATCACATGCGCACCTGGGCGCTGGGCACCGCGGAAGGTGACTGGGCGTCGATGGGCATTCCGTCCGATGGTTCGTACGGCATCAAGCCGGGCGTGATCTATGGCTACCCGGTGACCGTGAAGAACGGCAAGTACGAAATCGTGCAGGGTCTGGAAGTCAATGATTTCTCGCGTGCCCGCATGGACGCCACCGACAAGGAGCTGCGCGAAGAGCGCGCCGGCGTCGAGCATCTGTTCGCCAAGAAGTAAGCTGGCTTAAATGCAGCGCAGAAAAGGGCGGCCTTGGCCGCCCTTTTTTTGTGGCATCACCGGCCGCGCAGCGTCAGCTGCTGTGATCGAGCACGATCTTCCAGCCGGCCGACGTGCGCTCCCACAGCAGCGAGTACACGCCGTCATCCTTGGCCGCGCTGCCGTGCGCGTTGCGGTCCAGGTGAAAACGGCCCGTGACCATCGCGTAGGCAGCCTGGCCGTCGGCGCAGGGCAGCAGACGCACTTCGATGTCGGAGTACGAAAGCGTGCCCATCTGTTCCTTCGACGCGTAGTTCTTCTTGTAGTTTTCGAGGATGGGGCGATAACCCTTGCGGATCTTCGAGCCGATGAAGGTCGTGTCCGGTGCGTCCTTGTAAGGCTGCATGAAGGCGTCGATATCGCCGCGATTCCACGCCGTCTGCTGGTCGGTCATGATCTGGCGAATCTGCGCCGCATCGTCCGTGGCGCTGCGTGCCATCGGCGCGACGATGACCAGCGCCACCGTCAGCATCCATCCGCCCAGCCGTGAAAGTCTCCGGTGCTGCATGTCGTCCCCTCGCGTGAATGAAAGCGCGCCCCAACCTAGCACGTCGATGGGGTGGGGCGGCGCCTGATGCTTATGGTTGCGGCGGGTGGGCCCATGCCTTGCGCAGATAACCCATCAGCGCTTCGTCCACCGCGCTCCCTCGACGCAGGTCCGGTTCCTTGGCGTAGGCCTCGCGGATGCGCTCGTGCGTTGAGGGATCGTCGCCGGCATAGCTGCGGAACAACGTCATCCAGCGCTGCGCCAACGCCTGCACGTGCAGATCGTCGGGAGGACGCTGGTCTGCCATGGCCTTGCGTAGCTCAACGATCAAGGCGGGCCAGTTGTACATCTCGTGGCCATAGTTGGCGCGCACGCGCTGCATCTCGTGCTCGTCCAGATAGCGCGCGAAGATGGCCAGGCGCGCCGATATCACGGCCTGTTCCACGAAGCGCTCCAGCTCCCTGGAAATACCACTGAGTTCGCGCATCTGCGGCTCCTGCTCGTTGATCGCATGCAGCCGCAGCAGGAAGGCCGGGTTGTTGCCGGTGCCGCGTTCAAGCATGGCCATCCAGTTCAAGGCGAGCAGATGGACGTCGGCATCGTCGACGGCCGCGCCACGATCCATCGCGGACTGCACGGCGGTGACCAGCGCGCTCCACTGCGGCAGCACATCCGGATCGGTGTGCAGCGGCAGTGCCTTCAGTTCCTCAGGTGAAAAGTACTTTTCGTAAAGCGACATGGTTTCCAGGGTCTCCAGCCAATCGGCAAGGTCGGGGGCCTGTCCAGTGTCCAGCTGGGCGCGCAGGCGGCCCAATTGGCTGCGCAAGCGGCTGGCATTGGCGATTTCATGGTCGAGCTGGGCGATCTGGCGATCGATCACCTCGGCCAGCGGCGCTTGTGGCCCGGACAGGGCGGTTCCGATGTCGGCCAGCGACAGGCCCAGCTGGCGCAGGGCCTGGATACGGTGCAGGCGCTCGATATTGGCCCGGTCGTACAACCGGTAGCCGGCAGCGGAGCGCAGCGAGGGCACCAGCAGGCCGATGGCGTCGTAGTGATGCAGCGTGCGGACGGTGAGTCCGCTGCGCTTGGCCAATTCGCCGACCGTCAGTTCCATGGTGATGTCCTCGTTGCGTGCCGGGCACTCTGGGGGCTCACGCGACGTGAGGGTCAAGCCTCTCCGTCGGGTGGCGCTTCATGGTTAAATCTGACGATCCTCGACTGGAATGCCGACATGAAGCAACTCTTTGCGATCGCCGCCTGCTGTGCCCTGTTGACCGCCTGTGGCGGCACCCATGGCCTGCGTGACACCACGCCCAAGATGAGCAGCCGCACCAACAAGGACATCCCGACCTACCTGGAATGCGTGCGCGCCAAGTGGGCGGAGACGGCCGAGGCCAGCGCCTCGCACAAGGACCAGTCGGGCACCGTGTCGGCCAACGACAAGACGGGCGCGCATGAGCTGGTCGAGGTCACGGCCGATGGCACGGGCGCGCAGGTGATGATGTACGAGTCCCAGGACATCAAGAAGGATTACAACTCCACCTATCGCGACGCGGCCGTTTCCTGCCTCTGATGCACGAGACTACGTGGCCGTCGCCAGCGACGGTCGCGCAGGGCACGACTCGACCAAGGTCGCAAGGCCCGTTTTGCGCTGCTGATCTAGGCTAGATCCGGTCAGCAGCCTGAGTCGAGGTACAAGCGATGCGCTACGAGGATTTCTACCAGCGTTCGGTGGATGAACCCGAAGCCTTCTGGGCCGAACAGGCCAAGCGCATCCACTGGCATACCCCGCCCGAGCAGATCCTCGATACCTCGCGCCTGCCGTTCCGCCGCTGGTTCGTCGGCGGCACCACCAATCTCTGCTACAACGCAATCGATCGCCACCTGGAAGAACGCGGCGGCCAGCTGGCGCTGGTAGCGAGTTCCACCGAAACCAACATCACGCGCGAACTGACCTATCGCGATCTCTATCGCGAGGTGAACACGTTCGCCGCCGTGCTGGCGTCGCTGGATGTGGGCAAGGGCGATCGCGTGGTGATCTACATGCCCAACATCGCTGAAGCGGTGTTCGCAATGCTCGCCTGTGCGCGCATCGGCGCGATCCACTCGGTGGTGTTCGGCGGTTTCGCGGCGCACAACCTGGCGTTGCGCATCGATGATGCGCAACCGAAGTTGCTGATCGCCGCCGATGCAGGTATGCGCGGTGGCAAGGTGATCCCGTACAAGCCGTTGGTCGATGCTGCTCTGAAGGAGTCGACGAACAAGCCACCGCATGTGCTGATCGTCGATCGCGGGCTTGACCCGCAGATGACGCGCGTCGCGGATCGCGACCTCGATTACGCCAGCTTGCGCGCGTCCTACGAGGGCGCCGAAGTACCGGTCACCTGGCTGGAGTCGAACGAGCCCAGCTATCTGCTCTACACCTCCGGCACCACGGGCAAACCCAAGGGCATCCAGCGCGACGTGGGCGGTTATGCCGTGGCGATGGCGTTGTCGATCCGCACGGTGTTCGACATCGCGCCGGGACAGGTGATGTTCTCCACGTCCGACGTGGGCTGGGCAGTAGGGCATTCGTACAACGTGTACGGCCCGCTGATCGGCGGCGCCACGTCGCTGCTTTACGAAGGGCTGCCCACGCATCCCGATCCGGGCATCTGGTGGCAGCTGTGCGAACGTTATGGCGTGCGCACCATGTTCTCCTCGCCCACCGGCATCCGCGTGCTGAAGAAGCAGGACGCCAGTTGGCTGAAGAAGTACGACCTTTCGGCGCTGAAATGGTTGTTCCTGGCAGGCGAACCGCTGGACGAACCCACCGCGCACTGGATCACCGAAGGCCTCGGCGTGCCGGTGATCGACAATTACTGGCAGACCGAAACCGGTTGGCCGGCCATCACGCTGATGCCGGGCCTCGACCTCAAGCCGGTGAAATTCGGCTCGCCGGGGCTGCCGAGCCCCGGCTATCGCATGAAGGTGATCGACGAAGGCACCGGCGAAGAATTGCCGCCTCACCAGAAGGGCGTGCTGGTGTTCGTACCGCCGCTGCCGCCCGGCTGCCTCACCACGGTGTGGGGCGACGACGATCGCTATGTCAACAGCTACTTCAGCCACTTCAACGAGCTGCTCTACAGCTCGCTGGATTGGGCCATACGCGACGAGAACGGCTACACCACGATCCTCGGGCGTACCGACGACGTGATCAACGTGGCCGGTCATCGCCTGGGCACGCGCGAAATCGAGGAGTCGGTATCCACGCATCCGGCGTGCGCGGAGGCCGCCGTAGTCGGCGTGCAGGATGAACTGAAAGGGCAGGTGCCCGTGGTGTTCGCCACGCTCAAGCAGGGCGTTTCCGAGCAACCCGCAGACGTGGCCAGGGCCATGCAGCAGCGCGTCGTCGAGCAACTCGGCGGCGTGGCCAAGCCGGCCCGCGTGTATGTGGTCAATGCCTTGCCCAAGACGCGTTCGGGCAAGCTGCTGCGCCGTTCATTGCAGGCGCTGGTGCAGCACACCGACCCGGGGGACCTCTCGACGCTGGATGATCCCAACGCGTTGGAAGAGGTGAAGCGGGCGCTGGAGCGCGGGCCGGAGCAGGGCTGAGCATCCGCCGCAATTGTAGGAGCGCACCCAGTGCGCGATTGGTCTGTGGGAAACCGCAGCGCCGATCGCGCACTGGGTGCGCTCCTACAGGAACCGCGGTCGGTCAACCAACATCTCACGCAGCATGCGAAATTCTTCATGCTGCCGCGCAACAGGCTCTAAACACGCACTGCGCTAAAATTGCCGCTTTACGCGGAGGTTCCATGGCCCAGATCGCATCCCCCGGCGCGAAGTTCCGCGCTGCCCTCGCGGCCGAACACCCCTTGCAGGTGATCGGCGCCATCAACGCGAACCATGCGTTGCTTGCCAAGCGCGCCGGCTATCGCGCCATCTACCTGTCGGGCGGCGGCGTCGCCGCGGGTTCGCTGGGCCTGCCGGACCTGGGCATCAATACGCTGGATGACGTGCTTACCGACGTGCGCCGCATCACCGACGTGTGCGACCTGCCGCTGATGGTGGACATCGACACCGGCTTCGGCCCGAGCGCGTTCAACATCGCGCGCACCGTGAAGAGCCTGATCAAGTTCGGTGCGGCCGCCTGCCATATCGAGGACCAGGTCGGCGCCAAGCGTTGCGGTCATCGCCCGGGCAAGGAAATCGTGTCGACCGGCGAGATGGCCGATCGCGTGAAGGCTGCGGCGGACGCCAAGACCGATCCGGATTTCTTCCTCATCGCACGCACCGACGCCATTGCCGTCGACGGCGTGGACGCGGCGATCGAGCGCGCCATCGCCTGTGTCGAAGCCGGCGCCGACGGCATCTTCGCCGAAGCCGCCTATGACCTGCCGACTTATCGCCGTTTCGTCGATGCGGTGAAGGTGCCGGTGCTGGCCAATATCACCGAGTTCGGCAAGACCCCGCTGTTCAGCGTGGAGGAACTTGCCACCGCGGGCGTGGGCATCGTGCTGTATCCGCTTTCCGCTTTCCGCGCCATGAACAAGGCCGCCGAGAACGTCTACAACGCCATCCGCCGTGACGGCCATCAGCGCAACGTCATCGATACGATGCAGACGCGCGAAGAGCTGTACGACCGCATCGGTTACCACGACTACGAACGACGCCTGGACGAACTCTTCCCAAGAAGAGCTGACCCACC
>Ga0209674_100268_pt1 | contig 39961 bp, 54 predicted proteins | sample AraplaCvi_mMS_r2_FD_184279 | JGI IMG/M metagenome (GOLD analysis project Ga0209674, IMG submission 184279) | Arabidopsis root microbial communities from North Carolina, USA - plate scrape CL_Cvi_mMS_r2 (SPAdes) (version 2) | ecosystem: Host-associated > Plants > Roots > Endosphere | place: USA... | reverse complement strand
TTCCGGATGGAAAACACGAACGGCGCTGTCTCGTGTGGAGTGACATGTGGTTGCGCCGCAAAGGGCGCTGGCAAATCATTGCTGTTCAAGACAACCGCGTTGATTGCCCTGTCAAGTGATGCGCTTTTCGCCAGTGATTTTCAGCAGACTCTCAAGTCGATCACTGTTGCGCGGAGTGTCCGCCACCCAAAGCGGCCTTTTCACCGAAGGATTGAGCTTGGAGGAACGAGTTCCTAACCGTCTACGAAAGCGGGGGCGTACCAATGCCATGCCCCTTAAGTATGAGATTCACAGCCCGATTTGGCAGCGATGGCCAAGTGGTATCGGTGCGGGTTTATCGAGGTTGAAGCAACCGAGTTACACCCACCCCTCCACAAGCCCGGCATCTACATCTTTTGAACGCGAAGGTTGGATTAGGAACATAACTTGGGTAGCGCGGATAAGGGCAGTACTACCTATCTATCGTCGATAAGTGTCATAGCGAACTTGAAGGACTTCAAAGTTTGACATCCTTGTCTATGACTCAGGTGTGTTACCTCACTGGCGTCGTGACTAGCTGGCGATGCACTTGCCAAGTTCACTATAGCTCGCGATTCTTCGACCGCTGTTTTATAGCCACGTCGCAGGAAGAAACACGTCTTGCCGTATGACAGTCCTTCTGTCAATTATCAATAACGACCTTGCTTGTTATGTTTTTATCAAGAGGCTCCGACACTCAGGAAGCGACGTGAACAACTGCATGACAACGTTGTACACGCGAGCGGACAAGCATTTGTTGGCATTGACCTTCGTCAATGTCATCTCTACTTCGATGCATTTCGATTCGATTGGTAGGGTTTCATCAATGCAATCCGTCTTAGGTAGGTTCGCGTACCTCGATCACACAACGTCAGCGTCCTCAAAACACACAAGCGCGGCGCACGATGACAAGGTTTCAAAAACTTTCGCGCAACACAAATGGACGCACAATTACTTATTGACGCCTATTAGCATTTCATACTACAAAAGCTCGCCTTCCACTGATGATCGTGGTGGATGAGCAAAGTGAGTTCTTATCTTCACATGGAGAAATGAAATGCGTGATTTGACCGTAGAAGAATTGAGCGGCGTGTCTGGTGGCCTGGACTACAACCCCGCATACGAAACGAACGCTTGGTTTGATGGACACCTGTCAGATTTTTTCCGCAACATCTACGACAGCATCTTTGAAAACAACTCAAGCAGCAACAACACCCCTCCCCCGCAGGTTTCCTCGGACACCATGAATTCGTTCGTCAAAGCCTGTGTCCAAGCCGGTGGAAATGCTTCCCTGGTCACAGCGTCTGGCCAGGCTAGTGGCAATGTCAAACTCGTCGACGCCTCTGGCAGTGTTCAGTTCATGAGACTGACCTGCACCATGCCCTCTCACTAAGCACACTCGTGCTCTAGTTTTGCAGCTCGCCAACCATGGCGAGCTGCTCAAGCGAGCATACACTTTGCATAACATCGCACGACGCAAACGCGTGACATGATCGTTTGTCGCCTTGAATTCCATCTAAGTTACCCTGCTGTCCGTGTTCACTCGAAGTACTTGGTTCGCTAGAACCTGCAATTTAGGGATGATAATGAGCTCTCTCTACAAGGATTTTGGGCGGAAAAAAATCATTGATATCGAACTAATGAGCCCGAACATGCTCGTGGATTTCGATACAGGATCCCTGCCAAACGCCCAAATTGTATGGTTGAACAAACGATGGTTTTTTTCAGCAGGGATAAACCTCGACGATCCTTCCATTGAACAGCAAATCAGCCAATGGTTGCTATCCACCTTCGCTGTTTCATCAGTTCAAAAGCTTTGTAGCTCTGGATCTTTTGGAACCACCAGACTGGGTGCCGACCGCTACGGTGCGAGCTGGGGCGCGTCCCACGGTGGAAGTGGACGCTGTGGGCACCTTGGGCTTTTCAATGCCAAAGGAATCGGCCCGACAGCGCTGGTGTCACCAAACGTTGACTGGGCTCACTCTCATGGTTGTTTGTATCTCTTTGAGGCCATTCGCGAGGCAATAGCCAGCGAAATCGCTAATGCTGAGATGCCTCATGGTGCAACGAGTGTTATCGCCATCATTGATGCAGGCTTTTCCCTTCGTCCCGATGAGAACAGTGCGCCTGAACCTTGTGCCATACTCGTGCGCCCGAACTTTATTCGACTTGCGCACTTCGAGCGTAGTGTCTTCTTTGGTACTGCTGGCTTCAAAGGCTCTGATCAATATCAGGATAGTCTTCGGGTAAAAGAGGCGATTGGTACCATCACGCGCGAAACGTCGTTTCGACTGCCTGAGATGTTGACGAAGCTTGCCGAACAGGTTGCCGCGTCCAGAGCATATCGGCTGTGGGCGGGTCGTCCAACGACCGATAACGTCACCATCGATGGTGCTTTTCTGGACTTTGGCAATTTCCGCTCACTTCCCAACTGGAAACGTGCCGACGACAGTCGCGGACAGGTTTTTGGCGCGGAAATGCAGGACATTGAAAATGCCGTCGCCTCCCTAGCTCACTTCTTCATCAAGCATTCTGCGCCGGACCCTAGGCTCATCCCTGTGCAATTGACGAGGGCGATTCGAGATAGGCTTGATGGGGCTTTTAGGTCAATGTGCATATCCGCCTGTGCGCTCGCCACAGGAGAGTCCAACGCCTCCACGCTTTCCGACCTCGTTTCTTCGTACTATCAATTGCAGCAACGAAGTGCCTACCTTCTCTGTGAGCCTTCACCCACTTGGAGGAGGAAGGATTGGCTCTACTATGAGATGGGACCGTTGGCTGACAAGCCCCAGGCTAGACACACTGATAAGACCTATGGTCAAGCGATTCGACGTCTTCTCTTGGGCAGTGGACGAAGCCGTGATGGATTGATCTCTTATGCAGCAGCCCGACGTTGGACTGCTCCGAGGCATCAGCAGAATTACCATGTATCTAGGCATCACGCCAAGCGCGTGGTAGCGCAAATCGCCAAAGCTGGTTCTGTAGCAAAGGATGTTCTATCGCGCTACATCTCCAGCGAAATTGCCATGAGCCGTCGAATATGGCCAAAACTTGCCCCGCACCACATCATTCTTGGCTTTGCTACAGATGTCGCGTCGTCTGTTGTTTTTACCTACGACACCGCAGAAAACGCCTATACCGCCATCCTTTCTGGCATCCAGCTCAATGGCACCCTTCGCTTGTTCGGCACTGCGGTTGCGGTGGGAAATGATGCTTTCAAAGAAACGCGAGAGATAGAGGTAGCCTCCCGTTACCAACCCTGCGGGTTAAGCAGTCACCAATCCGTGTCGGTTTTCGGAAAGATGATAGAGATCCCATCGCCGATGGTCACCTTTACAGATGGTCTAACTGCCGCTTCGAAAATCGGACAATGCGGAGGCAAGACTCGTGGTTAATAGGCTTATGGGCATGAGCGCCGCTGAACGATCACTCGAGGAAGAGCGACTGACTAAAGCCACCAATGACCACCGCTTTGCACAGTTGGGGCAAGCGATGCAGCTTCTCTTTAAGACAGACCGTCGAAAATACAGCATCGCCTCTGCTTACCTCTGGCTTTGGCCCGCAGTACGACTGAACCAGATCGTTTGCACCACAGGTCGGAGTGGTGTGTGGACTGGCTATGCAACCTGGGCCTACTTCACCCCTGAATCTGCAATGACATTCGTAAAAACCGATCCTTCCTTCCTTCATATCAGTGACTGGAACGAGGGGGATCAACTTTGGATACTGGATTTCGTCGCACCGTTAGGTCACGCCCGCTCCTTGGCCAGCCAGTTGCGGAGTCGACTATCTCGTGACTTCAAAGAAGCTCGGCACGTTCGACGTAATTCTGATGGGAACATCATTGGAATTCGTACACTGCGCCTTGCTACGAGCATCTGAGTCCATGGCTAACGTCAAGGCAACTCCTCGCTTGCGATGGGTAAAATGGCTCATCACCGCCATCGCAACACTGCTGCTGCTTTCAGGAGCGTTCCTTGGAGCAGTTTATTTCTACGGACGACAATCCCCTATCACTCCGAACGAAAAGTTCGACTTGGTGTTTAAAGCACTGAGCAACACGTACTACGACCAGACTTTTCGGGGCTATAAATGGAAAGCCGTTGGAAGAACCTTTCGCGCCAAGGTTCCAAGTGAAGATCCGAACGAGACCGTTCTTACGGATCTCCTCAACAACCAACTGTTTCCGTTGCTGGAAACCTCTCATCTAGTGTACGTACCCGCTTGGCTGGCAAAACCCATTCAAAAGTCCACTCAAGCTCGTCTCGGAATAGTTCTTCCGGAGCTTCGAGAGATGACGGGCTTGATATTGATCGACGCCAAGCCCCCAACAAAGGCTGTGTTGTTGAACGTCGAACCAGGTTCGTTCCTTGACAAGCAAGGCATCCGACCTGGGCTACCCATTGATATTGACGTCTCGGCGGCCTCCGAAGTCACCTCATCTGTGACCCATCGGGTGAGTATCACCTACAGAGCGTCGATGCCAGATGGAACAGTTCGCACGTTGAACACGGAAATTCCCGTTGGTTCACCCGACGCCCCTCTTCCGTACACGGACAAGGCCACCCAGCAAATCATCGTTAGTCGCCTCGACGACGCATCCATCGGCTCCTTGCAAAAACTCTTCAACGATCCGTCTGTCACGCACTACTCGGTGGCCTATCTTCCGTGCGGGCTGACGACGTCCATTCCCTTTCCTGGAAAGGCATCGACCGTTATCGACGTGGTAAAGGGCTCACCTGCCGATCAGGCCGGCATCGAGCCAGGCTCGTCGATTGTTGCATTACAAACCGAACGTCCCGCCTTGAGAAAAACGCACCTCAAGCTGCAAGCCATCCTCCCCAATGGCGTCAAGAAGACGTTGGATACCACCTACGAGGGAGACCTCCAGGCGGTATCCAAGCCATTTAGCGAAGAGCGGTTCTCCATGATGGAGGGACCTATCCTCCTCTTGAGGTTCAACCAGTTCGATGATGACAACGCGAGATGGATCGATGAAAAGTTGCGCCAGCATCCATCTTCCGCCGTTGTTCTCGATTTGCGTCACAACTCGGGAGGCTCTCAAGTGGCCATGCAAAAGATCCTTGCCGAGTTCCTACCATCTGGAACACTCATCGCCACCCTCAAAAACGCACACGGACAAACACATCTCCTCGTTCCTCCAGATGCTAAACCGGTTGGATCACAACTGGTTGTGCTGATTGGTCCCGCGTCAAGCAGTGCTTCTGAAGTAACAGCATCTGTTTTAAAGCATTACGGCCGAGCCAAACTGGTCGGCCTACCGACGGCGGGGGATGTGATGAGCGCAGGCAGTGTCACGTTTCGCGATGAGTCAATTTTGCAAATACCTGTCGCCACGGTGCTTGACCCCTCTGGCGTCAACCTTGAGCGTGTGGGAGTCACCCCAGACATCGTTGAACAGAACACCTTGGCTGACATACGGCGTGAACGCGATGCGCCCCTTGAATGTGCCAAAAACCTTCTGGCAGGCGCAACTTGCCGCTAACACGCCTATTTGGACAGAGCCTTAACCCAGTGTTGTCGATAGAGAAGGCATGACCTCGTGACTATAAAGACCTTCGATGGAACGGAAGGGTCACTACGTGACTTTTACAGGCTATTTCGCACATCCAAGCTTCCCATCATTCAACAAGCGGAAGCGGCCGAGTGTGCTATAGCTTGCTTGGCCATGGTGGCCAACTATTTTGGTCAGCACGTATCGCTTAGCGAATTGCGACGTCGCTTTTCCGTATCCACCAAGGGAACGACCCTCAAAGCTATCGTGGATTTGGCAGACCGCATGGGCCTTTCTTCCAGGCCCGTAAGGCTAGAGTTATCAGAACTCGCCAACTTGCAACGCCCGGCCATTTTGCATTGGGAGATGAATCATTACGTCGTTCTGAAAGCAGTTGGTCGACGAACCATCACCATCCATGACCCGTCTCAAGGGATACGAGTTTTGCCCTATGAGGAGGTCAGCCGTAGCTTTACGGGGGTCGCTTTGGAGCTGACCCCAACAGCATCCTTCGTCACGAAACCCCAGGCAGAGACCGTTCGATTTCGTGACTTTCTTAGCCGAGTCTACGGGCTGATTCCACCTGTCGCCCAGATTTTTCTGCTCTCCGTTGTTCTTCAGGCCTTCGGGGCTCTCTCTCCTATCCTGAATCAGATCATCGTCGACAATGCCATCTCGCAGGGAAACCTCAACCTTCTAACGGTCATTGCAGTCGGCATGGGACTTCTTGTTCTCATCACGGCCTTCGTTCGGCTATTGCAAGGTGTCATTGATCTCTACGTTGGAACACAACTGTCGTTTCAACTTCAGTCAAATCTCCTAAGGCATCTGCTTCGACTACCTGTTTCTTGGTTTGAGCGACGACACATTGGCGACATCATTTCTCGCTTCTCTTCGCTTCCAGAAGTCCAAAACGTCCTAAAAGGCTCGGCCTCCAATATTCTTCTCAATGCCATGATGGTGCTTTCCTCCATGGCGATGATGCTCATCTACTCTCCACTTCTGACCTCTGTTGAAATCGGAACCGTCTTCTTCTTCTTTGGAATCAGGCTCGCACTGTTTCCATACTTTCGCCATAAGTCCCAAGAGAATTTGCACCGCTCAGCACAGGTCCAAACGCTGTTTCTGGAGACCATCCGAGGAGCTCGAACGTTCAAGCTCTTTGGGCGCGAACAAGAGCGGACAACCGCCTGGCAAAACGAACAGGCCAAAGCCATTAACACCACGGTTGAGCTATCACGCTTTGCCTTGTGGGGAGGCTTTGGCACCTCGGTGCTCAGTGGCATGCAAAACGTCATCGTGTGGTTCCTCGGCGCCCGCTTCGTCATCCATGGAAACCTAACGCTTGGGATGCTTTTAGCGTTTCGGGCATACACGGAGCAATTCAGTGCCGCGACCAGCGCACTCATCGGGCAGTTTTTCGCTATCAAAACTGCTCGAATCCATCTTGAGCGTCTGAGTGACATCGTCCAGGCTGAACCAGAGCGTGGTATCGACCACGAAGGGGAGTTCGGCCACCGCCTGAGAGGCGATGTCTCCATCCAAGGCCTGTCATTTCGCTACGCCGAACACGAGCCTTGGGTTTTGCGAGACGTGTCCCTCGACATCAAGGCGGGAGAGTTCGTGTGCTTTACAGGTCTATCGGGTCAAGGGAAAACCACACTTCTCAAGCTTCTTCTTGGGTTCGATGAGCCTATCGAAGGCAGGGTGTCTTACGACGCAGTGGAGATGCGTAGGCTTGGCATTCGAAACATCCGAACGCAGATTGGTGCTGTTCTTCAAGACGACCAACTGTTTAACGGCACCATTGCGGAGAATGTTTGCTTCTTTGAAGCAGATGCCCCACAAGAGGACATCGAAAGGGCGGCCATGGCGGCGCAGATTCACCATGAAATCACCCAAATGCCTATGGGCTACATGACCTTGGTGGGTGATCTGGGTTCGTCACTCTCGGGCGGACAACGCCAGCGCATTTTGATTGCCCGTGCGCTCTATCGAAAACCAAAGATCCTCTTCCTGGACGAAGGCACATCCAATCTCGACCCACAAAATGAGCAGACTGTGATGGAGGTCATTCGTAGCCTCCCTATCACACGCATTGTGATTGCGCACAGAGAAGCCGCCATCGAAGGTGCTGACCGCATTTTTGAAGTCGGCCAGGGCCAGGTCACAACCATCGCCCTCGAAACACCTACCACGCCAGCGCTGGAAGCCTTATGACATTGTTTCGGACCGAAGCACTAGAAGGCAGGCGTAGACAGCTTTATGGCGTGGTAACCATCCATCAACCCCCATCATTGCTCTGGCTTACGGTTTTGGTGGCGGTGATTACGGTCGTCGTCTTCATCCTTCTCTGTACAACGCCTATTCCCCAAAAGGAAACCGTCAGTGGATGGCTCACCCCCGATGTCGGTCTTGCCCAGGTCTACTCCTCCAAAGGTGGCATCGCCACGTCCGTGCAGGTCCAACTTGGCCAAGTGGTCAAACAGGGTCAGACCTTGGCCATCCTCAACACGGACATCACTGGCCCCAATGGGAGCCTCGCGACTGAGGAGAAAACCCATATTACGGCGAGGATTGCTGAGCTTGATGCCCAAATTTTAGAGAACGCAAAAAGTGGCGCCCTTGAGGTAGCGAGATTAAAACAACACGCCGATGCACTTCGGTCCGAAGCCGAAAACCTGAAGCTCCAACAGTCGTTGGAAAAGGAACAGGTCGAGATTGCCAAAGTCCAAATTGACCGCATTAAATCCGTGCTGGACAAAGGTTATGTCTCACAAGATGAAAACGACCGACGCAAAGACTCCTTGCTAGGGAGAGAGCAGTCTTTGGCCGATATCGATAGGCAGATTGCGTCTAAGATGGAAGAGGCCCAAGAAGCCAGCGTTCAAATACAGACGACCGAACAATCGACGGAGAGCAATGCCTCCAAGCTTCGTGTCGACCGGTATGCCCTAACTCAGTCCCTCGCTGAGGCAAGTGCTCAAGGTTCGAACATCCTCAGCGCCCCCATCCCAGGGCGCATCTCCTACGTCAGTCTCTCGGTTGGTCAAGCAGCCGTCCCCAACACGCCTTTGTTTGCCATTTCGCCCCTCTCTGGCGCGCTTATCGCAGAGATCTTGGTGCCCACAGAACGGGCGGGGTTTGTTGAAGTCGGGCAAACGGTCAGAGTGATGGTCGACGCTTACCCTTTTCAGCGTTATGGCGCTATCCGCGGAACCGTCATAGGGGTGAGCAAAGCAGCTGTGATGCCCAATCAAATCGCTTCTCCCATTGTCTTTAAAGAGGCCACGTACGTCGTCAAGGTGCGCCTGTCCAAAGAAAACGTTGAGGCATATGGAAAAGCGCGTGCGCTTCAACCAGGCATGACCTTAAAGGCTGATGTCATCACCGACCATCGCACTCTTTTGCAATGGGTGGTCGACCCCCTCCTGGCCGCCAAGAGACGTGCCACCGAATAGTTCTTCACATAAGGATATCGAGGTAAAGCAACATGATGTTCGCGAAATTCGGCTCTTTCCTGTTTGACGTCAAGACCGCACTGAAATCCCCAAATGGGATAGCCATGCTCGGCCTAGGTTTTGGCAGTGGTCTACCGTACCCCCTTATCGGAAGCACACTCGGCTTTTGGCTCAGTGAGCTATCAACGCCATTGGCCGTCATCGGTCTCTTTTCATGGGCCATGCTGCCTTACTCACTCAAGATTTTGTGGGCGAGGTATTTGGACACCCAAAAACCTTTTTTCTTTCAGCACACCCATCGACGCCGAACGGGCTGGATAGTCCTGGCTCAAGTCCTGGTGATGATTTCACTCGTCGGCTTGATGATGGCTGGGTACTTCAAAAATGTAATGATAATGGCGTGTTTCTGCATCATCGCTGCGTTCGCTGGGGCCAGCCAAGACATTTCTGTAGACGCCTTTCGTATCGAGTCGGCGATGGCGTTCTCCAACCCAAGCGAAGCCTTGACGTATTACCAATTTGGCTACCGCATCGCCCTTCTTCTGAGCGATGGCATTGTCTTCTTGTTGGCAACGCACATTGGATGGCCAGCGTCTTATGCATCCATGACGATATTGATGTTGCTTCCTATCCTTGCCGCTTACAAGGCCGTGGAGCCCCCCTTCATTCCAAGCAGGCAAAGCAAGTCTGACGACCAAGCCTGCACCACACAAAAGAGCGTCGATTTAGAACCCTCGCAAACGAGACCAAGCAAATGGGCATGGGGCCTCATCTTTTCGGTCGTCGCGTTCTATAGAATGCCCGACGTCATCATTTACCCGATGATAAATCCCCTGTATCACGACGCCGGCATCAGCAAGGACTTCTTGGCCGTCATCCACCTCGGCGTCGGCGTAATTTCTTCGTTCTTTGGAATCGTCGCTGCAGGGGCATCCGCCCTCCGACTGGGTTTGGTCAAAACCATGAAGGTCGGAGCCATGCTTCAATTCATTGCAGTTCTGACCTTCGCCATCCTCGCCTTCTCCAACGGAAATCGGACGGTTGCGGTGTTATCGGGTTCGTTTGAAAACATTGCATCCAGCTTCACGGGCGTGGCACTTGTCCTGTACATGTCGCAATTCATCAGTGCCGGGCGGGCGGCCTCTCAGTATGCTGCGCTGACATGCGTCTACTCCCTGTTTGGCAAGCTTCTAAGTGGGTTGTCCGGTTTGGCCATCGCCCACCTTGGGCAGGGCGGTGGTCGTCTAGACGCCTATGGTGTCTTCTTCCTCTTCATCGGTCTCACCAGCCTTCCGGCGGTCGCCTTGCTTTCCCTGATGCCCCGCAAGTACGTTGATACACCACCCCAGCAACTTGTGACCGCGAGATGACCGCGAAGGGTTTGTTTTATATCTTCACTCCAATGGCTACGCTATATCGCAAACGACCGGAGCATCCGACGAACAATTCGAGGTTGCCTTTGAAAGGATCGATCGCCCATCCCAAATGGATGACGTCACGATTGCTCTGCATAGAGCCACGCTGTAGCACAATGGCGAATATGATGGGTGGAACTGTTCTATTGTGAAATAAGGGCCTGTGTGGCTTCGTTGGCGCTCAAAAAGTCGAACATAAGGAAGGTCCGCTTCTAACCCTAAGCCGGCACTACAATGATCGAATTGGAGTAAACCGATGGATCGTGCAGAGCTTATCGAAGAATTGCTGTGCTACCGGGACTCAATGCCGGAAGTCCTAGCCGGACTGGTTGCGTATGGCTGGGATTGCGATGAGCCGCTTGCCGACTTGAAGGCATCACACATCTGCTACGCACTGCATCGCTATATCCGTGCGGAGCTATCGGCTTCGCAGATTGAAGTGTGGGCAAATGCCATCGAATGCCGAGACGATATCGCCTACGAGCCGAGCTCGTTGGAAGGAGACACTATCTTTGAGCTGGCGAATCCCGAGTTGACGCAACAGCTCAATCCAGAGCGAGCGAAGCAGCTACTGAAGCTTCTATCCGTGGATCCGTAATGTCTGTTTTCGACCCAAAGTGGGCGTGATGATAGAGTCGGGCCACATACTGAGTAGCGGATGTCGCCATCAGGAGGATGGATCATGACGTTACATGATCGTTTGGGGATGTTCATCGGTTTCTTGATCGCATGGTTGGCGAGTCCGCTGGTGCAGGCCACCGAAGCGCAGGTCGAGCCGCTAATCGATGGCCAGTCTGCCAGCAACATCGCGATACTGCTGGCTGGCCGCGTGACGGGTAGCCATAACTTTTCCGTCCCAGGTATTTATTTTGACCAGGCGACCCGCGAGTGGGTGATCCAGATCGACGCGTTACTCGATTCCCAGACCACGAAGCACTTCGTAGCGCGAGTCAACGAATCCACCACCCTTGCGTGCCTTGAGGCGCCGCCCGCGGCGGGTTGCGTTGCCAAAGAAGATATCCATCCACAGATGGACGGAGCACGTCAGAAGGCGGAAGCACTAGCGCTGGCCGGGAAATACCCCGCGCCTGACTTGCAGCAATTGGCGGAAGTCAGCCTGCGATATCAGGTGAATGCGGATCGGCCCAAGAACACCGCCGCACCAAAGACACGTTATTTCGTGAGCATTCCGTCGCCGGATACCGGAGGGCAAGTGGACCTTCCGCCGGAGTACCTGGCCGATCTTCGGAAGGACAATATTGAAGCCTTCCCGGGAAGCACCTGGACGCTGGGTGTGACAAACGGCTCTATGGCCATGCGCTTTGCCGTGGGCCTTCCGGTTCGACGTCCGGATGGCAACTACGACGTCCCCTATAGCTACTACTGCGGCCCCCTCTGCGCGGGCTGGTACACGGCCGTGATGGTGCATGACGCGACCGGATGGCACGTGGTGTCTTCGGTTATGAATGCTGTCTCGTGAGCGGGGAATGGTCCGCTTCCAAAGCAGACATCAGGCATACCTTCGTTAAGGTAAGCTCTTTTCAATCTTCGCTCCTTCATTGGCATACTGAAGACGCTTCAATAGCGGACCTTCACGCTTTCTTTTGAAGTTAGGTAGGCGGGGCGGCACTGGGCTCAACTGTAAGTTACCTCTATGTCTCGGAGTAGGACGTGCGAGCAATCAACCTGGCTGTGGTAGCTGACCGCCTGCGCGGTACTCGAGAACTACTGCAGTTGACGTTAGGCAAGGTTTCCCAGGACACCAGCATTGCCCATGATCGGCTAGAGCAGATCGAGCTTGCCGGCGCGATGCCTACTGGGGACGAGATTCTTATCTTGGCAAACTACTACGCCCGAGACTTTCGAGACTTTATTGATGAGTCAAGGCCGACGCCGTATGCCAAGACCGACATCCTGTTTCGAAGTAACAGTACTGATTTAAGGGCTGATGACCGAAGAGCTATCCAGGAGTTCATATATCTGTGCATCTGTGAGCAGGAGCTTCGGGAACTGATGAAGGTGGAGTCAACGTCATTTTTATTCAGACCTTCGCCTCACGAGATGCACAAAGTGCACGCCGTCAAGGCTGCCGCGGAACTCCGAAGAGCTTTGGGTTACAAGTCTAACGAAGTTGGTTTGGACGTATACGGTGATTTTCGACGCCTCGGTGTACATGTCTTTCGTCGAAGACTTTCGAATCCGGACATATCAGGCCTCTATATCAATCATCCGTTGGCAGGCCATTGTGTGCTGGTGAACTTTGACGAGGACATCTATCGTCAGCGATTTTCTGCGTGCCATGAATTGGGCCACTCGATATTCGATTCCAGCTCCGACCCGGCGATATCCTTCCAACGCACGAGCGCGCGATATGACCGCAAAGATCTAACTGAGATCAGAGCAAACGTCTTTGCGTCCAATTTCTTGCTTCCACCTGAGATCCTTCCCAAGGGACAGAGCTGGACGGAGGAAGCTGCCGTAGATTGGGCGAAGCGCCTCAAAGTTAGCACTGAAGCTCTGTCGTACGCCCTCCTTGACGCTAAGATCATTGATGACTTGAACGCTAAGCGTATTCGGAGATATCGTGTTTCTGGATCCCAGAAGATTGATCCAGAAGCTCCCGCCGGCCTGACCGATTTGCAAAAGGGGCGCCGAACGGAGCTGCTTGAGAGGGGGCTTTCGGACTACTACGTGGGGCTTTGTTTTGAAGCTCACTACAGTGGTGCGGTGACTATGGGGCGCCTTTGCGAACTCATGTTGGCTACTCACCGGGAAGTGCGGGAGATCTCTGACACCTGCTCGATTTGGCACATGCTTTCATCAGATCGATTCAACAACGCTGCCGTGCGCGCTGGATTGAAGTTTCTGATGACACAAGCCGTGCTTTACGAATGTTTTCAGAAGCAGAGAAGTGAGTTATCGCAAGAGCAGAAAGAACTCCACTCTAGGCTTCTGAGGGAGCGTAACCGCGGGCGCTTCGAACTGAAAACCTGTTCGATTGAGGATCTCCTGGCGGTTACCGCAACTGCCCCCATGAGGCTAGGTGCCGGCGAGCTATCGTGTATCGCGGCCGCATATCGCGATGGATCTGTGGCTTTGATGACTGACGAGAAGTTAGCCCGGCGGCATTCAGAAGAGAGACTCGGCCTTAAAGTCGAGACAACACCAAAATTGTACGGCTACCTTCACTTCAAGCGTCATCTGAACGATAGCGATCATTTCTCCATTGTTTCCGAGCATGAGCGGTACGAACGGCGACCCCTGACACGATTTTTCAATGAAGCTTACGAAGAGGCGCTGCGGTGTCGCCTTGCCAGTGGAACCTGACGCACTTTCTGCTGACTTGCGGTCGCGGTTGGCAATCGTAGGTGAGGGAGCCTATAGAGCAACGAAGCCGCGGTGAAGAAATATCTTGACGTCCGCTGCGGCTCAGATGCATCACTAAGAGGAAAGATGGCCTTGTCGACTCTGTTTCCACATTACAAGAAGAGCAACGATCACTACGTGCCGCAACACTGGCAGCGCCGATTCCGGGACGCTAGGAATCGGTTGTGGGTAAGGGAAGGACCAAAAATCGAAGAGCGAGGTACAAGTTCGACAATGACGGAACGTGATACCTATACATCGTTCAATGAGCGCTTTGAGCCATCCGATGCAATAGAAGATGCATTGTCTGTTGAGGAAGGTCGTCAATCTCGATTCATTGAAAAGATCATCGTTCCTGGATGTTTACCTACCGAGGGTGACTTGATCCATATATGTAATGTGCTTGCTCTACAAGCTGTGCGTCATCCTGATGTTATGGCGAGGTCGCGGCAGCTCATTTTGGACTCTGCCGAGACAGCGGCGTTAGCTCATGAGATGTCGAGGTCGGAGTTCACAGACCGCTTCAAGTGTAGGCTTGCCTCAGAGGATTTCTTGGGGCAGATCTACGACGCGTGGCTACAAGAGCCTCAGTCAAATCTGATGGCGCAGGTCAGTGACATAGAGGCAATGTCTCCCCAAGACGCGAGGCTTCCAGATGTATATGCCCTTACTGCGTGGACAGAGGTATTCCTAGACTTCATCACATACCAGATCGAGATTCTCGACGCCCCCTTCGGATACTCTTATGTGCTCGGCGATACTCCCATGCCTCAATGGGGTGCCCGTGGTGGTTTCACAGTCCCGCTATCACTATCGGTCGCCATTGTTGCCCATTGCGATCCAGACAAGGACGCAACGATTACGCGCAAGACAGCAGCGCCGTTTGAGGTTTGGGCCATAAACCAAGAGCAGTGGCGTAGACACAAGTCGGTTGTGGTTGGCGACAAGAACGTACTGGCGGATCTTCAAACTGAAGAGGTTATGCCGAAGGGATACTAGTTGTGTTTGGCTTGCGTCGCTGCTTCCTCAGCCTTGAAGTGACCAGAGCCTGGCCTTTACCGAATTATTGCCGTCTATTCCGTCATTGGCGGCGACGAGTTCTGAATGTGGTTAAGTCTCGTTAGGTCCGCTTCCGACGGCTGAATCCGCCACCCATAGCAGACGCCGTCTTAGTCGCAAGCCGCAGTAGTACAAGCTCCTAACAAAACAGTAGGGCCCAATGAGACTCCATCCAGGCTTAGTCGTGCGCGTCAACAACGAGGTCGTCGCTGCGGTGTCTTCTGAGAATTTCAACATTCTCTCGGTACGCATTCATGGCGACGTGCTTTCGCCTGAGATCGCCGTCCTTGATGTGACTGGTGGCTATTACGGTGGCCCCGAAGAAACTAAGCATTTAATTTGGGTGAATGATCACGAGCTGTCGGAATTGGACGAAGTGGAGATTCAATTCCAGGACATCCCCGCAAGTTCGCATGTCGGGAAGACCATCAAGGAGATATACCCCCAAGAAGAGGCTTCGGTAGATGAGCACCCGCTAGAAATAGCGGAACTCGCAGGGGCTCTACGAGAGGAGCCGCGTCTGCGAAATGGTTTTGATCTCCATGTACGGGTATCTGATACGGACCCGCAGGTGTTCAGCGTGAGGGATCCAGACCACTCGTTCTTTGTCTCAATCATGTGGGATTGGAAATCGATCGACTCGGCAAAATTTAGCGTTTCTAGCACCACCATTCAAAACATTGCTGAACAAAAGTCGGGGACGAACTATTTGCGGCGACGTTTAAGGGTCAGTCAATCAGTATGTGTGCGCATCGTCAGCCAATAAGGCAGCCTATGGAAGGTCCGCTTCCGGCCCGAAGCGGACTTTGCGAGGTTGAGCACTGAACATGGATTTCAGACGCTTTAGTATGACCATTTTTGTAATTGAAGATGAATTCCACGCTAAGTGGCAGGGCCAGTTCCAAAGTTCCGACGCGGCGATCCACGAATTGCAAGCCAGGGCACCGGTTCCGTGGAACGAGGTGCCGAATCGCTGCACATGCACCAGCTGGAAGACCTGCAGCCGCGATTACGTCGCGACCGAGCTCGACGATCGAGTCAGTCCGTGGGAGGAGATTGAACGCACGCCTGTGTTGAGTGTCGATGCCAATGGGGCCAGTTTGCACACCAGGGGCCGATAATTTACAGAGTTTCGTGTTAGTTCCGCTTCTGGGCCGAGCCAGACATAATGAGCCGTCGCGGAAGCAGGCTAGGGGGAACAATGCTTAGTTTAGACGATGCTCGGTGGGGCGAGTTGAAGCACGCATATGGAAACGCGTCGGATATTCCCGAGCTGCTCAAACAACTGTCCACGCTACCTGCCGCGATTGGCGAGGTGGAACCCTGGTTTTCGCTGTGGAGCTCCCTCGCTCATCAGGGAGACGTATATTCTGCTTCGTTTGCAGCTGTACCCCACGTCATCGCTGCCTTAGCGGAAAACCCAATGAAAGCTGATTCGACCTACTTTCAGTTTCCGGCATGGGTTGAGTGCTGTCGCGCAAATAAGGGCGTACCAATCCCGGATGACTTGATGTGGGATTACAAAGAGGCGCTTTCCCAACTCCCTTATCTTGTTGCGAAGGCTAGTACACGACCATGGGATGAAGGTTTCCTACAGTGTGCTTTTGGCGCTATTGCTGCGGCCAAGGGACAAGCTTCCGTCGCGGAAGCGGTCATGGAGCTTAATTCGGAAACCGCCGAAAAATTTTTAGAATGGTTTTTTGACAAATAGCGGGATGCTCTCTCCACCCCTACTGGGCAGCCACGTAACAATGATCGGCATCGGTAGCTCCATGACACCAGAGCAAGAAATGTCTAGGCGAAAAAGGCTAGTTTCTGCGGCGAAAGCTTTGCTTTCGTTACAAGTTGGGCTTGCAGTTGGTGCGTCTCGAATTCAAAACGTGCTCTCGTGGCTAGGTGAGGCCTATGAGCGTGAACATTCTTTGTTCGCATTTTTTATTGCGAACATTCCATCGGATATACCCCTAGGGGGCGCCCGGCTTCTGTGGCGTTCTGAAGCGATGCTTGAAACCGATGATAGGTTGGCTCGGGTCGAGGCGAAGTTTCGCCGAGTGTTGCTCGCCGAGTGTGTGAAGATCATTGATAGATACGACGCCACTCCCATGGTGGAATAGCCGTTGGACGGATGTCCGCGTTACACCAGAGCCAGCATTTAGCATAAAACACGGAATTGTACGAACTTACGGGGTATTTGTAGGAAAAGAGCAGAGACCATTGAAGAAAAGTTGGGGAGGCGACATGATCGGGTTCAAATGGTTACCGCTGTTCGTAATCGCATGTAGTCCGTCGCTCGCAATCGCGGACCAAACACCTCAAAAAACTGAGCAAAAATGCGATATCGGCCCCGTTACTAGACAGTACGGCGGTTCAGTTTGGTTGGTCTATGGCTGTAATGACAAGAAATCACTGGTATTTGTAACAGCACCGAATAGTCCGGCAACTCCATTTGTTTTTTTCTATCTTTACTCGCAGAGCCGATATCACCTGTACGGCGAAGGCAACGGCAACAAGAAATTGACTGATTCTGCCTTCGAAGATCTAAAAAAGCTTACGCCAAACCAAATTGACGTGCTACTAACGGACACGAGTAACGCAGTGCACAAATAGACGGCAATTTTTTTTTGAGTGTCCTCTATCACGTTGGAAGCGGACCTATCCTGATAGTCACTTGGCTTCAAAAATGACTTCCTTGATGGCGTGCAGATCAATGACAGGCATGGGGTACGGCAGAACAGAGGCCTTGGCGTGAAACTGCCCATATACAGTAGCCATTGCACGCATATCATATTTCCGAACCTCACGCTCGAAAGTACGGATGTCCTTGTTGCGATAGGCTTCATCGCTCACGGATAACTGGATTGCAACGCCGGGACACGCAGGGTCGCTGATGTTCGTCACATCCACGCCGACGTAGATCGCACCGTGGACCGATACTTCGATGCCTTCAAATTTCCAAGGGTCAGCGTTGATCTCGCAAACACTGACTGGGACAGCCTCAGTACCAAACGCTGAGGTTGTGGAAGCAACTAGTAAGGTGGCGACCACGATCGAATAGAACGCCAGACGCATATCCACTCCGCTGCTTTCGTTATAGCTCACATCCTGCAACTCATAGGAGTGGCCTTGTATGAATGTCGAACCGGGAAACCCCTGAAAAGAGATCCTCGCCGAATAGCTGCGCATACCGACGAAGTTGATCAGTAGAACCAATCGATCATGATCAGCGCGCCGGCATCCTGATCAGTGTGAGACCACCGGCCGGAAGCCGCCACAACCTGATCGGTCATATGCGTCACCGGCAGGCCGCTCAGGCATCGCCCTGCTTCGCAACCGGCCATCGGATTGTCAATGTGAGCGCTCGTTTATCGGCCTTTGCAGACAGTGACCTTACCCCGCCTGTCACCCCAGGTGTGTCCAGCCATGTACTGCAAGGTTGGCCGGACTTTAATCGTACTTATATGGAGTGTCAGAGAAAAGCCGCCAATTGTGGCGGTTTGTGACCTGCAGCATCTTCCTGCAGCAGATGAACTTCTGTAGCAATAGTTGAGAATTTTTTTTCGTTTGCGAGGGACTTGAAATGCAACTCCAGTCGGGAACCCGGTTTGACCAGAACCCGATGCCTTCCCAAGAACAGGTATGGCTTATCATCAGGAGTCTGAAATTCTCGCGAGTATACGGTGCCTGTCCAGCGACCTTGAACGCTGGAAACGACATCGGTAGCCGTACCGGTGTAATCAGTTTCTCGAAAATTTACGATTAGCATGCACAGATCTGGCAGTCCCTGTTTGCATAGAACGACCACCTTCGCGGACGGCGTGTTATCGAATAGCATAGAAAACGTGCGATCCGGCTGGGCGAGATACACGGGCAGCCCAGGAAATCGCTGCGAGCATTTCTGCACAATTGAATACGCGAGCGAAAGCGTTCTCAGATCCTCTAGATTCAGGTACATCGATGGCTCGTAAAGCAACGGAGAACGAGTTGCCTGCAAACAGAAAAGCACTCCATCTATCCCCTGCAGTTCATTCAAATCAAGAAATTTCGAGCTCCTATTGGCTTGATCGAATGGTAGCCCTTGCGTGACAGGGATAAGCTTTGTACAGATCAAGTCAGGGTGCCTTGATTTGGCTACGGCTAATTCGCTACCTGTAAACGTGTCGTAGACGTTACCCCCACTCAAAGCAGCTTCCTGCTGCAACGCATGGATAATTTCCGGGCGATACGAATTCGTTTCCTTAAGAAAACTCCGATACCCATCGTGGAAGATCTGCCTTAGATCATCCACGTATTTGTTTGAAGCCTCGTTGCTGTTCAGGTGCAGTCTATCAATTGAGAACTCGAAACCGGCGGGGCTGATGGCGTTTACGAAACCGAGGCCGACTCGAGGCAAATCTATGCACAAAGGCGTTGGCGGCATAGCTACCGTAAACCCACACACGGCTGACCGTTGAAACCCGATGTGATCGATCACGTTGAGCATGGGAAGCCCTGGCTTTGACGTAAAAGTTGCCCGACCATTTTGGATTCGGTATGCAAGACCGAAATTCATTTCGATCCGGCGAGTGCTGCCCTTGTACTTGAAAAGTTTGACTCCGAGAGCCTCCGCCGCCTGCCGTCGCACGCTGAACAGACTATCTTCGGTTACGTCGGGCACATCTTGTCCCAAATACTTCTCTTCACCATCCATCACTAACGTTGTAGGCACCATCGAGCAGAGCAGTTGGGATTTGGTGCTCGTGTAAACCTCGTCCATAAGGACCTCTGGCTTGAGCTTCAACACGATGTCGGTGCCACATGGACGCTCGACAGCAGAGAAAACCGTGAAGTCCTTTAGTTCATCGAGTTGGACACTGAAGGCGAGGCCTCCCGCTCGTTGGGCCTCCTTCGGCCGCCCTCGATAATCTTCGAAGGCGGCAGTCGATACTGTCGCTTTATCTGAAATTGTGAAGACAGACCAGAAGCCGATCCCGAACCGGGCTATCGGAGCATAGTTGCTCTCCGTATACGAAATTTCACGTGAGCGACTACTGCCGACGGTTAGGAAATTATTGAGGATGGTTCGCTCGGACATCCCACATCCGTTATCGCTGACTGTCACAGAGTGATGTTCCCGATCAAACGCGACACGAACGTGTGGTTGATACTCATCCGACGCGGAGGAATGATGCGTCCGATAGCGACAGGCCTCAACTGCGTTCTGAATCAATTCCCGTAGCGCAATGCCTTGATGCGTTCTCCATATAGCGTTGGACGCTATCAGGTCGATCACGCTACGCTTGTTTAGTCGAACACCTAGACGGTGAAAATTCCCTTTAGTGAATGCAAGGTTGCGCTGGAATGGTTCACCACTGACTCTCAACCTTCGATGCTTGCAACGATGGTCGATATCGCTATAGCCCTGAAGCCATTCTTCCATCTGATCTAAGGTCCGATGCGCAAGAGCGAGTACGTCGGCCTCTGCGAAACTGCCGCTAACAACAACGCGACCGTCTTCGGTAACAGCAAGGCTATCTCCCGTGCAGACATGCTTCATGTTTTCGGCATAGGAAATTCTTGCTGATGGGCTTTCGTCACCTCCAAGACTGTCGAGAACGCCATCGACAACTCGGGTATCGCTGAACTCAATTGCGTCAGCTACACACACGATCGAAGCTAACTGAGCTAAATCGATTTCCTTCTGACCAGCTGCGAAGGGCTTATTAAGCACCCTTTCCAATTCAGGAATTGAATAATTGTGCGCCTTCATGAGGAGATCGAGAGGCACAACAAGATTACGAGGAACACCAAGATTCTCGGCGTTCTTATCAATATAGGTGCCTCCTCTACTTGAGTGTTCTTTCCTCAGGTACCCTTGAAGTAACGCGCTTCTTTCCCAACCTGGTTCCAAGGGCAAGCCGAGTTTTGATGCCAACTCCTGCTCTTCGCCCGGAAATATGGCCATGCCAAGATCGTGCGCATAGGCGGCGGCGATCAACAGAAAAATCTCCGCTGCGCTCAACGCCTCTGGCAGCACGGACTCAAGACACGCTGGCAGTAAGCATTGCTCAATTCTGCGAACGACCTGGTAACCGTGGTGAGCATCGTGGCGCGTGTAATAAGGGAAATAGTTCTTGATTGTCGCCATCAGCGGGGCAATCTCGCCAACAAAAGTCGTTATTCTCTTGGCGTAATCCTCGTCGAGCGATTGAAGATAGCAATACAGCTTCGTCTCATGGAGTTCAACTAATGGATCTCTGGGCTGCATAGCTGTCTCTCACTTAGCTAAAAAATAAGAATAGTATGATTACACATGCACTTTTCGGTGACCTAACGATGGCCAAGAACGCAGAGCCCAATCGTTCTTGACGAAGGTGCTAAATCGATCGATCACGCCAAGCGTCCATATTGCGGTCCGTTAGTGGCGGCACTGACAGCAATTCGCCGCCCTGCTGACATAGAACCGAGCGGGTCCCTACGTCAACAAAGGCTGAGCATCCGTCTTGATATTTGAGCTTACGAGCAACCGTTGTATCTTGGTAGCGGTCGTTGATTTCCTCTTAGAGCGACCGGCTGCAACGGGTCGGTTTCCGCCGGTCGACGTAAACCTATAGCTGGCCATGCTGGCCGGTGGACTGGTCGTCGCCGATCGGTCTCGTGATGCATTCGATCCGGTACCCGCAAATAGCGATGTTCGAGGGCCAAAGCGGACATGGCTAGCGCGCCGGTCCTTCGCACCTGTCAAGCCTTTTAGCAACCCACCTGAGCATTCCATATCAATGAAAAGAAGAATTGCGGCAACCGAGCATAGTCCGACGCCCTTTACATACAGAAACGCGACTATTTGAAATCCAACATCGGTGGCATACAGGTCAACTGGAGGATGTAAGTGCATGTAGCTCATCATGGATGACACACGTGCATATCCGTAAGCACTGATGCATAACACTGCCAGAATCGCACTCACAAGCAATATTTTCCCAGTTTTCAATATTCGTCCCATCTTCAACTCCTGTTAAGTCCCCATTCCAGACGTATTTCTTCGGCATAAAGACTGTATGCCCCCGCTTTAGAGGACAGAAGACGGGCATTGGCAGGAAGCGGACTGGTTTAAGCGTCTTGATAGAAAACTCTTGCCCGTGCTCGATGTGGCAGCGAAACTCAGGGTGATTGGCTTTTACTGAGCTGTCCGCTTCCGCAACCCGTAGCGGACCTAAGCTAAGAGTAATGAAAGGGGATGCTTGTGTCGGTCCAGATCATCGAATTTCGCCGGTTGCTCGATGGTGGGCGACGCTATCTTGATAGCGCCTGCTCGATCCAGGAATTGAATGGTTTGGCCGTCCAGTGTCTTGACGCGTCCAAGTTCTGGCATGGTCATCCGGTATTGGTTCGGGCTACCCACGATTGGGTAGCGATGATCGATCGACGCTGGAATGAGTGGGGTCATTCCCCGAGCCCAGTGGACGAGAACGCCTTTAGAGAATGGGTACGGGGTCAACTGGTCAATCTGGACGGCTAAACCGTAAAGTCTGCTTCCGACCCAAAGCAGACGTGGCACGGGGATGGAACTGGGGCAGGAGGAATCGGTGCTTACCGTTCAGGAAATCTTGGATGAATACGAGTCCGGCTTGTACACCCGTAGTGAAACGGTCGCGCGCTCGATTGACGCGCTAGTAGGTAGTGATCAGCGGGATGAACTATGGCGTTCGTTGCCGGATTGGATAAGGCAGGGGATCGACAAGATTCTGGATGGATTCTCGGCAGGGGATGAACTCGTGACGTTTGGTCGCCCTGACCCGAAGGTTGTACACAGCGAACTAGTGGAAGTGAAGCGCTGGCGTGGACGAGCTCGAGGCGAATAGACCCGCTTTCGACTCGTAACGGACGCAGCCAAAGAAGGAGCAGCAGCCATGACCAAGTTTTCAAGAGATATGTCGCCGGTAGGTTGGTATGTAGAGTCATACCTGATTCGTTTCATTGAGTTAAATGCCACAGGCAACGATGATCCCGAAGGTGAATTCCTAGTCTGGGAAAACACAATCATCGTGCGCGCTGAAAGTTTTGATGAGGCCTATAAGAAAGTTGAAACTCAGGCAAAATTGGATACAGAACCCTACAAAGGAGGTTTAGAAGGGGTTCCCGTTCAATGGGTCTTTGAAGGAATCAGCGATCTAATCCCGATCTATGAGCCGCTAGAAGATGGCGCCGAAATCATGTGGACCGAGCATGAGGCTGTCAAACTAAACAAACTCCGAAGCATGAGTTACTCGGTAGATGAATTGAGGGGAGATGCCAAAAATGCTGATAGATCAGTCTGCGAGTAAACGAACCTCAAGCTAACGTCCGTTTTCAACCCTGAGCGGACGCTCAGAAGAGAAAAATATATGAGCGCATCGAAACAAGAATGCATTGACTACATCCGAAGCCTTACCGATAGCGAGCTAGCTCGCTTCATGAATGCTGCGCTTTCTTCACGAACTCAGGATGAGCGATCCGATGGGGGCTCGTGGAATACCATGCGTTATTGCCTGGCACACGTGACCCATGGTGCGGATTCAGGCGTGAATCTTGACGACCCATCCATCGTACTGGTGGCAGTTCCAATGTCATCCTTGCCCGGCGCGGAAAGAACACTTTTGTGTGAGGAGGGCAGGTGTTCCAATTGCCGAGCGACGGTCGTGTGTTCCGAAAAGAGCGCGCGTTGTCCGGTTTGTGACTTTGGTCCCGTGCATTGCACGTAGATGTCCGTGAACGCGTCTATCGTCTAATGTCCGCTTCCGAAGCTGACATTCCCAAACACCGATCAAAACTAAGGCACGCGTTGCATTTGATTCGTCTTGCGCTAAAGGTAGCTTTGTAAGAAAGTGCCTTAAGAAATCAAGGGGAGTCCATAATGAAAGCAACTGCTTTTGCGGCGTTGGTCGCGACGGGCTTGTCGCTTGCTGTGCCAGTCGCCGCGCAAAAAACGCCGACAAAGCCGTTAATCGTCGACGACCCGGTCTACACCAAACCTCAGCAACTTGTGGACGTCGGTGGCGGCCGTCGCCTCAATTTATATTGCCGCGGTGAAGGCTCTCCTACCGTGGTGTTCGATTCTGGCCTGGGCGACTCGTCAGTTGCATGGGCGCTTGTCCAGCCAGCGATCGCCAAGAAGACGCGTGCGTGTTCGTACGACCGCGCTGGCCTTGCTTTCAGCGATGCCGCTAAACGGCCCAACGATGCGAAAAGCGACGCTGAGGATCTGCATGCGTTATTGCAAGCCGCTCACGTCGCTCCACCCTATATTCTGGTTGGTCACTCCGCCGGTGGGATGGCGGTGCGCGTTTTCGCCGATCGCTATCGTGACGAAGTAGTCGGTATGGTCATCGTCGACGGCTCCCACGAGGACCAATCCAGGCGTGAAGAGGCCATCGGACCTTTCAATAAGGCGAAATGGGAAGGTGGCCTGAAAGATACGAGTTGCTTGGATGCGGCCAAAAACGGAGCGATCGCCAAAAACGATCCGGCCTACAAGAAGTGCGTGTTAGACGAAGCTCTCGAGCCGCGTTATAGCCAGACCATCAGAGATGCCGTTTTGAAATACGCGGCAACGCTCAAATGGCAACTGGCCAACGCCTCCGAGAAAAAGAGCGTCTTCGACGCTAGCGCGGATGAGACGCGCGCCACCCGTAAAGATTTCGGGGACATGCCCATCATCGTGCTAACGCACGCGCCGCATCCGTGGCCCAAAGATTGGACACAGGCGCTGCAAGACCGGCATACGCTGGTATGGGAAGACATGCACAACGAGGTCGCGGCCATGTCGACCCACGGTGTTAATGAAATCGTGCCGCGATCGGGTCATTACATCCAATATGATCGACCCGAAATTGTGACCGATGCAATTGAACAAACCATGTCGATCGCCAATAGCCAATCACAGCAATCGGTGGTGACATCGAGTAAGTAGGCCTTATGAAGAATGCTCCACCCGGATACGAGTGTCCGTTCTGCGGTATTGCCGAGACGCTTCCATCGCCTGCTCCAGAATCAGCCGTTGTCTTAGTGGATGCCAACGTGTTCGCTTTGGTTCCGACTCACCACTACGCTGGTATAAAAGGCAACTGCTTGGTGATACCTCGGAGTCACTATGAGAACGTGTTGGACATCCCGGACAACCTTGGCGGCGACTTCTTTCGTGCCACGCGTCGCTTAGCGCATGCTATGCGGAATGCATTCGGGTGTGAAGGAATCTCTACTCGCCAACACAACGGGCCAGCCGGCAATCAAGATGTGTGGCACTACCATCTCCATGTATTTCCTCGCTACTCAAATGACGGACTGCATGGGGGACAGAAATTGCCCTACACCACCGAGGAGCGGATGGAGTTGGCGGCCAGTCTCCGGGCTGCTTTGCGGTAGAGTCCGCTTCCGACCCTGAGCGGACATAATGGATCGCAACGCGAGCTAGACCGGGGGAGCAATGCTCAGCTTGAATGATTCTCGATGGAATGAGTTGGAGCACGCCTATGGCAACGCTTCGGATATACCTGAGCTGCTCAAGCAACTATCCACATTGCCCGCGGCGGATGGAAATGCGGAGCCCTGGTTTTCGCTATGGAGCGCCCTCGCTCATCAGGGGGACGTTTACTCGGCTTCGTTTGCAGCCGTGCCTCATGTCATCGCCGCATTGGCCACGGATCCGATCAAAGCTGATTCAACCTACTTTCATTTTCTGGCATGGGTCGAGTGTTGCCGCATAAAAAAGGAAGTGCCAATCCCGAACGATTTAATCTGGGATTACAAGCTGGCCCTGTCTCAGCTCCCTCGACTTGTTGCCGACGCCAGTAAACGACCGTGGGATGAGGGCTTCCTGCAATGTGCTCTTGGCGCCATTGCCGCGGCTAAGGGACAAGCGGTTGTCGCGGAGGCGGCTATGGAGCTGAATTCTGAAACTGCGGAAAGATTTCTGAAATGGCTTTCAGTAGAGTGATGTCTGCTTGCGACCCGAAGCGGGCGTTGCTGAGGCGAGGATTGAGATTTTATGCATTGCCAACTACACGGTGAACAACAAAAGACCTATGTTTGCCAGCATCTGGTTAGAGCGCTTCAAACGGGTGAAAAAGTCGGCTTCTTTTGGTCAGGTGAGTCGCGAGGTGACGCCTGGTGTTCGGCTTGCGAAGCGGTGCGCATTCTGGAGGGCGATACTACAGGTGATTGGAATCAAAGATCAGAAGAATTCGCTGGTATAAAGCTTCTATGTGGTGCGTGTTACGACCGATTGCGCGAATTACACGGCTTTTAACTGTGACATGCTATGCCCGTTTTCGACCCAAGCGGACCTAAAGTCCGGCCAAATAACGGGCAAAATGAGGGGGTGAGCAATGAACAGTGAAACTGGTTTTCCTGATGACGAGAACGGTCAGGTGCTGCGGCAGATGGCTGAACAAGGCGATGATCTTTCAGTGCCGCGTGAAATTGATTTTGCCATCATTTTCCCCACTGAAGATGCGGCGCTGAAATTCGCTTTGCGCCTGCTCAAAAGCGGGCAGAAAGTGTCCTTCTCAGAGTACGAAGAGCACGACGAATTGCCGTGGCAGGTGTTGGCCCATCCTTTCATGGAGCCCACACACGAAAACGTCTCCGGGTATGAAGACCTTTTGGCGAAAGAAGCTGAGGCTCTCGGAGGGAGGAATGACGGCTGGGGATGCGAAATCCAGTCCTGAACGTCGGGATGAAGGGCGCAAATTGTCTGCTTCCGACCCGTAGCGGTCATAGAGAGGGGGGAATAAGTGAGGCACATCTACGCACCGGTGCGGTCGCCAAAGCACCCATCTCTGGATGGGCTGGTCGTGTTCGAATTGGATGACGCCGATAGCCGGTCCCTTCATTTGGCAATTAGGTATCTTTCGTTTCAGAACAAACAGGTAGATGGAGACCACCTTTATGTGGATGGCCTTGAAGCGGCTAAGGCCGAGTTAGAAGCCCACTTCGGCATTTCACCTGAGGACTGGCGGACGCTCGCTCCGGGCGAGGCGAATATCGTCGAGGCATCGATCGGATAGAGCTGTCTGCTTCCGACCCGAAGCGGACTCAGGCTGGAAGACGGGTCGAATAATTGACTCAGAGCACACGGTGACTATTATGGTCGATCTTTCAAAGTACCAGTCACTGCGTAATCATGGTTACGATGCCGTAGCGACATATCGCGCCTTGCGCAAAGATGGACTTGGGCAAATCGACGGGATTTTAATGCTAAGAAAGGTGTTTTCCCTTTCGCTGACCGAGGCCAAGATACTTGCCCACGAAATCGATACTGGTGAACCCTTACATAAGAGTCAGTCAGACTTAGTGAAGGCTTTCACCGATGTCTTTGATGAACTCTTTGGGGATGATGAAAAGCAGTGAAAGGACAACCCTCGAAAGGAATTGTCTTCCGGTAGCGTGTCCGCTTCCGACCCGAAGCGGACGTGGCTGATTCGATCTCGTAGACAACAGGGGATAGCGTGAGAACGTACGTAGAGACACTCAAAAGAGTGGGAGTGGTGTTGGTCTCTGTCGGCGTGGTCGACCTTGCGTACATGGTGTACTGCATCGTGACCGAGCAGGGTTACTCCTCTAGCTTGAACATCTTCGCGGTCATCGCGGGAGTCTATCTTTGGCGCGGTCATCTGGGTGCGGTACGCCTTGTGACTCGGTTCGGGGCCTTCTTTCTCGCCGCCGCTATCGGAACGCTCGTGTTCCTCGTGCCGTTTCTTCAGCCGATGGATCTTTGGGTTACCCAGCTAAAGCTGAACCCGATTGGATCAATATTGGGCTTCTTGATGACGCTGGCCCTGTTCGGGGTGCTCGCATGGACCTATGGACAACTGCGCTCCGCACCCGTGCTTCAGGCGCTCCAGAATGACGGTCGCACTACAGCTGCTCCAAGATTGGCCATGGGGATTGGAATCGTGCTTCCGCTCGCCATGGGGGTCGTCTTCCACTTCACGTTAAGCGGAGAAGCGGGGGCAAAGGCCGTTGATCTGGCTAAGGCTGAGTATGGTGATCAGTACAAGTACTCACCGACGGCAATCAATTGGGCAGGCAATCGTGTCTCAGCGAGGCTGACGGCCTATAACGACCATGAGATCAAAGTCGTCACGGTTGAATGGCAGAAATAGTGGTTTGAGAAGGTCCGCTTCCGACCTGAAGCGGACATGGCTTGCAGCGATTAATTTAGATATGAGGAAGGATATGTTTAAGTTGATGATCGTTGCGACCACCGCCATGTGTATGCCATTTGTGGCGATTGGCCAAGACTCGTCGGCCTCTGCGCCTGGATGGGACCCTTCAGAATTTCAACTAAGCACGGACGGACCTTGTAACTTTGAGCTCACCAAGGCATCTGCATTGCTGGAATTGCGTGATTCCGGCAAAAGCAAAGAAGAAGCTTCTAACGCGTTGCCGCCGGAAAACGGTGCTTCTGCACCAATTCTGAAGTCCATTTTGAACGACCTCTACGAAAACCCGACCGTTTCGCACTTCCCCTATTTTGTGTATCGCAACATTACTTGCATGCGTCGCCACTTGGGAAGATCCACTCCACCAGATTTGGCAGCGGTGGCTCGGCAGGTCTTGGCATGCCAGAGTAAGTTCGGGATACAGGCATCAGATCATTTGATTAGTTGCATCCAGCATGCTGTCACCGGTGAAGCTCGATAACAACCTGATAGGAACCTGAGGCCGATGTCCGCTTCCACCCCAAAGCAGACACTTTTTAGTTGACCGCAAATAGGGCATTGTTCGCTAGGTCTAATAACCAATGGGGGGGTGAAATGGGTGCCTGGTCGCACGAATCGTTTGGGAACGATGATGCTTGTGACTTCGCTGCAACTGTTTCAGAAGCAGATGATCTGTCAGCCGTCGATGCGATACTTGATGTGGTTATGCAAGTAGGTAGTGGATATCTTGAAGCGCCTGAGGCATCACAGGCGATAGCCGCCGCCGAGGTGATCGCAAGGCTTCAGGGAAATTGGGGGCTTCGCGACGCCTATTCAGCGGATATGGACGCTTGGGTGGAACGAACGAAAATCGTTCCTACCAAAGAATTAGCGCTAAAGGCAAAAAGGGCTGTTAAACGCATTGTCACGGAACCGTCCGAGTTGCTTGAACTTTGGCAAGAAGGTGGCGAAAGCGAAAAATGGATGGATGCTGTCCGAGATTTGGAGCGACGTTTAATTGCGTGACGTTTCTGACCGCCTGCTTTCGTTCCAGAGCGGGCGCTAGCGGCACCAAGTGTTCTGTGCAATTTGATGGGGAATAGCGCTTCATGCCATTGCCGAAAATTCCAACCTGGCTCTTCTTTGCCTGCGCTGCGGTGCTTAGCTCCATCGGGGCATTTATGGCGACAGCGGCGTTTAGCGCAGCATCGCTGCACTTCGGTCGTTGCGGGCCAAGTAGTCTTTCGGCTCCTGAGCAATACTGTCGCGGCGCATCCCAGCTTCTCATTGCGGGGTATGGGGTTCTGCTAGCGTCCATAGCTTTTGCGGGCGTCGCCCTCTTGCTTCGAATCAAACGTCGTGGTGTCAAATGATCGACAAAAAGCTTCAGCCAGTTGAATGGGCAGCGTTCATGTACGAACTCGAAGACGCCCGAGAGCACCTAGAGAAGCTTATAAAGGACGTCGAGAACATCCCGAACTATGGCGAACCGGAGCTTCGAATTGATCTAGGTCATGTATTCGCTCATCTGAACCGGGCTTGGCGAGGCGGCCGGCATGTGGACGATGCCGATTGGGAGTCGGCATCTCAGTTTCCTGATGATTTAATGCCGGTTGGCTAAGGGCCGCTTCCAACCCGAAGCAGCCATTTCAGTGAGCCAATATGACTTCATATAGGGAGCAATGGAAGGCTCTGAGGCGCCTAGAGTGGTGCTTTTTTGATTGGCTCATTGGCTGGCCGGCATTATCTCTAACTGTAATGCTTGCAGCGCCACAGCTGATTGGCCCTAGTAAAGCAGCGACCCACGACATCGATGGATATATCTTCCTTAGCCTTTGGTTGGGTGGTGCCTTGTTGCTGAGGGCATGGCTGGGCACTGTTAGGTGCCCCGGATGTGGTTTTAGCTTCTACGGAGGTGGCCGCGTGCCACGCAAGACATGTGCGCATTGCAAGCTTGATCGCAAGTCGGTGCAATGAGTGCGAGTTTTATCCGCTTCCGACCCATCGCGGACTATCTAAATTCGGGTCGCCCAGGGGTGAGGCTTATGCGAGGAACATTTGGGGTGCTAGGGGCAACAGTCATTGCGCCACTTGTAGCCACAATCTACTTCGGCGTCCAGCAGTCGAATGCTGCTGTTCTGGCTTACATCCTTGCACTGCTTTGGATTGTTTTGCTCGGCCTCCCCACGTTTTTCTTCTTTAGGCGGCAAGGTCGGGTTCGATGGTGGTCCGCCACCGTTGCTGGCTTCTTCCTTGGCACAATGCCTGACGCAGTCTTTTCATGGCCCTATCATCCGGGCGTAGATTCTGGTTACAGCGCTTGGGACGGGAAAAAAATGGTCGATTATGTAGTGCACGGGAGGGCCACTCATGCTGGATGGGACCAGTACCTACATGGTCTATGTTTCATGGGGCTTCTAGGGGCCGCTTCCGCAGCCACCTTTTGGTTGGTTTGGAGGTTGATAGTTGGATCCGATGAGCCTTTAGAGGAGCGAAAATAAAGGCGCGAATATAACCTCCGCTTCCAATCCGAGGAGGACCTTTCAAGTGAAATTCCAGGGGAATAGGAATGTCGGTGGAAGATGAGTTCGAGGCGCTACGATTGGCAGTCATCCGAGCCGATGACGAACACTTTGGTGACGTTAGCCACATGCAGCCATGGCTGGTAAAAATACTTGATCTTGTTCGAAACCACCCTGCAGAACAGAACTTCTTTAAGGATCGGTTCGTCCGTATGGCTTCGGGAGACCTTCAGTCACCACCTGAGCTGGTTCCTTTTTGCATGCGTGAACTAAGGTGGCCCGAAGTCCTTCGTGCTGTCCGGGCGACATATGACCTGCTGCATTCGACCAACAGCCACGCCCGGTATATAAATTATTGCAGCCACGTGACCAGGGCCTATACCGACTTCGTTTGGGAAGAAGCAGGCATGTGGGACTACTACCGTGCCAAGGAGCTCGTGCCCTCAGTGGTGCCGGCCCTGGTTGAACATCTGGCCTCCGATAGTCCTGTTGTAGCCTTCAATGCGCTATTTGCGCTCGAAGAAATCGGCCCGCCTGCAACTGATTCGGTCCCGGCCATCGAAAAGTTAATCAGGACGTGGAGCGGTCAGGAACATGTCAGGGCTAGAGCGCGCTTGGCCTTCAAGGCAATAACCGGCAAGGAGGCGATCTAATTGCCTTGTGACAAAGTCCGCTTCCGACCCAAAGCGGACCTCACGGCCAATCAAGCGTTGGGAGTGATAAATATGAAGAGGTTAGTCTTTGTTGCGGGTTACTTCTGCATGCTGATATTGGCCGTGGCACAAGGGGCCTCTGCGCAAGATGCGGTTCCCGAAGTGATTACCCAGAGGCAAGCTGATGCATTGACCGCCATCCTTCGACATCAGGCGGCTTACCGACGCGACATGGACTTCGCACAAATACTGAGCCAATTTCCGCCATCCAGAATAGGAGATATTGATCCAATACTCGCAACTACCGGGGTGCATTGCGTTCTACCTGGCGAAGGTGAGTCGTTGCATTTCGCTCAATACCTCATCGATTCGGGAACGAACACCCAGCGAATCGTATTTAGCTTTACCCTGTCACCGGCCGTCGCACCTGGCCAAGGAGGGACCAGTATTGCGGCGCTCCTACGAAACAGGAACGTAACTCAGTATTCGATATGGCTCGCAGGCTCCGATCCACAAGGTAAGGGAAAAGTCTATGCGTTCAGTTCGCGAACTGACAGCACTGTTTGTGAATGGGCCGGCTGAGGCGCTCTTGCAAGTCAAGACGGTCGTAAACCCGGTACGGACTTTTTAAGAGGGGGCGTGATGACGGTGTTGGGCCAGATTCGCACATGGTGGAATGCTAGGAAGCCACTTTCGCTGGATAAATGCCTGGCCGTGGAATTTAACGCCGAAGGTGTTCGAGTCCATGTTCTCCAACGTGTTTCCGAGAATTTGGAACAGGCCTTTTCGTTGGGACGAAATCGTAAAAGTGTGTTTCAAGGATGGCGGGATATATAGCTCCGACATCCTCTTTATTGAACTTCGCGACCGGGAAAAGCCGGCCATAGTCCCAACTGAGGCACGCGGAGGGAGTGAGTTCTTTGGCGAATTGTGTGGGAGGGGGTTGTTTCCGCTGGAGGTTATGCGCTCTGCCATTCGGGAAACGAGTAGCGGTATGCATTGTTGGCCAAAAAAATAGCGTCCGCTTTCACCCACAGTGGACCTTTGAAGGGCGACGTAATCTGCGAAAGGCGGGTTTAGGGGAATCGACGAGATGACTGTCATGGAATTCCAGCTCCTTCATCCAGCAGGCCTTTGCGTTTCGCGCGGCCTAACTGAGGTGTCATTCCGGGACTCTGCTGTTGGAAGGGATGCCCCTCCGATCGACATGCTTACGGGTTGGGTCTGGTATCGCCTTCCAGTGTTTATAGATGAAGGGATCACTGTTGGTATCGCGCTTGGTTTCAACGGCGGAACGCTCGAGCAAATTTCGCTCAGCGACGTTGATCCTAAGTTTGGAACCGGCTGGAGCGAGTGGTCCGAGGAAAAGGAAAAGCAGCGGGCCGAAAGCATAGGGAACTGGCTAACTGGCAAAGGCTACCGGACAGGCGCGTATGAATGGGGTGGCGTCTGGGCAGGCTTCGACCCAAAGGGCGGTTTCGGGACGGCCACTGTTCGTTATGCAGCCAAACATAGTTAGTGTGTGAAGCGTCCGCTTCCGACCCATAGCGAAAGTCATAGAGGTCCGGATCACCAGGGGGATATATGGCTTACAGGCTTGAACCGGAATCCGGCCGCGACAAGTTTGGCAACTACCGCTTTCGGATCTACAAGAATGAGAAGCTGATTGCCCACTACTGGCACGACTGCCGGGGAGACGAGCACGGTATCGATTTCGTGTCGGGCCTAAGCGATCAATGGCCTGTCGGTCGCATGACGGACTTCGTGGAAGGTGGTGGGCCAAAACCCGTGGCGCTCTCTGCACGCGCCGTGATCTACTTGGATCAAAGGACGTAAGTGCGGAACGTCCGCTCCCACCCGAAGCGGATCCTCTATCACTGAGATATAAGATAGGTGCACATGACCATAGGGAGTTTCACAATGGCCGTTCGCAAGGGAAAGAAAACCACCTTCAGTCCGAAAGCTTTGGTGGAGTTCCTTTTGGTTTGTCTAGCGCTTGGGGTCCTCATTTCCCTTCATTCAAAAACGATTGACATCGTTTGGGTATTGCTGTGGTTGGGTTTCCTTATTGCAGGCTCGGTCGTTATCCTGTGGCGACTGTGGAGACATCCTGATGAATTCAAGCGCCGAGGGATGGGGCAAGTAGCAGTACTTCCACGTCGATGGCAAAAGTGGGTCTTGGGTGAAAACGACAAAGATTCTTCTCATTGAGCTCGCTCGCATGTGAACGAAGGTCCGCTATCGACCCGGCGCGAACATGTTCATACCGACAGTAAAAAGGGGGCGGCGTGTACAGGTTCAGCGTCTATAGCGGAGCGTCCTTAGTCGGGTGGTCCGAGCTAGAAACCGGAGACCCACCGATGGGAGTGGCGTCCGGAAAATTTATTCCGGCCCCAAGTTATAGCGTCATCCGGTCCAGGGTCATTGATTTGCGAGAAGGTGGCCAGAATGTGTTGGACCTCTCTGTCCAGCTTGCAGACGGCACAAAATTGGAAACTGCCGCTGGGGTTCATATCGCGGATTACTCGGAGGAAATAGGAGAAGAAGGTAGGGAGATAGTCGTTCTTGGCATCGAATATCCATTGTATGAAGACCTATTTCCCGACCATGTGGCAGCTTATGGGCGCCAATTTTCTTCTTCCGGCGGATAGATGACGCAATTGTGCAGGTCCGCTTCCGACCCAAAGCAGCCGCAATCGGACGAATATAAATATTTAAAGTTCTACGGAGGGGAGTGATGGCGATGCCAAATTTTTGGATGATCTGGAGGATGGTATTGATCATCGCTGGTGTGCCTATTTTCGGCCAGGCTATCTATGCCAACACGAACTTTGACGCCATTGCTGGATTGGTTTGCGGAGTAGTCTCTTTTTTTCTCGTGCTTTTCGCAGTCGCAAAGTACTCCATCGCAGGCGAAGAAATATTCAATCTAACCTCTCCCTGCTGGCCACCCAGCCGGTATCCCCAGGCTTACTGGTCCACAACGGGAGCCATTTTGGTAGTGGCCGGATTGGTGAATCTGGCAATCCATTTCCGCGATCCTGCCGCCCTCAAATTGTATCTGGGCTTTTCATTATTCGGCGCCGGTATCTTCGCGGGCGCTGTACTAGCTCGCTATCGTTTCGTTAGAAAGGAATTTTGACGGTGTTTCAATAAGTAACGTCTGCTTTCGACCCGAAGCAGAGCTCACAGAAACAACCGGCAAATGACTTTGGGGACAGGGGCATGAGGCAACTTTCATTTGATCAGGTTTCCAGAATCGCGGTCTCTTTGGCCGATATGCCAGGGCGGACCATCGTGCTTCTGGACGAGGTCCATGTGGCGGGTCTCGATTCGGCCACGTACAACGCCAACATCTACTGCCTGTCGCAAGGCGGCGAAGTTCTCTGGCAGGTCGAAGCGAGCCCGGGCACCTATGAGAGGGACTCCTTCGTATCCCTGTCCCGCGCGACCGACGGTTCGCTAGTAGCTAAGCGCTTCTTCGGAAGCACCTACGCGGTTGATGAAGTTACTGGGGTGGCTCGCCAAATTGGCTGGTCGAAGTAGCCATTAGCCATGTCCGCTTCCGACCCAAAGCAGACATTTAAACCATTTGTGTATTGTGTCCGGAGACTGATATGCGCCGATGGGCATATGCGTTGTTCTTGGCCGAGGTGTTCGCAGTGTCGCTCTCGCATGCATCAGATAGCCCGCCGATCCGGACAACCATTTGTGAGGTCATCGCAAACCCATCCAGATTCGACGGCCTGGAGATATCAGTTCGAGGATATGTTTTCTCCGGTGTCGACATTACGAATATCGGTGACGCAGGGTGTCATGGGGGGTTTCAATTGAAAGTTAGCGACGCCTATTACAATCATAAAGACATCCAGAGCTTTGAGAGAGGCATACGCACTCACGGAATGCTAGCGATGGCGACTGTGGTGGGTCGCTTCGAGAAGAAAGCGAACGTCTATCCATTTCCGATGCCCGCTTTAGATATACATTCAGTACGGCGGGTGGTCTACGTGCCTAAACCTTAGTGTCCGTTCTCGACCCAAAGCAGACATCATGGGCAACCTCTAGATGGATGGATCGACGATGAGGATCGTTTGTGAACGGCACGAAGACTTGGAGCTGAAAAAGCTCTTTGACGCTGGATTGGATGTCAGCTGGGCCGGGGAGACGATTACATTTGCTGACGATGCACAAACGCTAGTTTTCAGGCGGGATGACTCAATGCCTGGTGAGGCCCAGCTCTCGAAGCCCATGGAGAACGGGCGTTCGTTAGCAGTGAAGCTTGGCAAGGCTTTTGCCGACAATGAAATTGAGCTGCCCCGGACGAATCCACTTCCCGTCCAGGCGCTGGAATTCTTGAGAGATAAGCGGGCAGTCAGTCGACTGGCCGTCTACGATGGCCCCAGCGGCTTCTATGCGCGAGTGCTAGTGAGCGAAATTGTGGGCATCCAGCGGTAGCTAAGGGTGGCGTGGACGTACCACTGAGCCGTCTAGTAGTGTCCGCTTTTGACCTATGGCGGACCTTAAGGAGCAGGGGAAATCATGAGCCAGATTGTTGATATCCAACTGACACCGGACGAACTTCGGTATCTGATTTCGTGCGGCGCGGCGCTGGTGCAGAACCTTCCCGAAGGTTCGTTGCCGACTTATTACCATTTCAACAGGGCACAGATCATCGAGTTCTCGGCTCGTATGCGCGCTCGCCTCGACGAGGCCGGATACGACATGTGAACTGTCTGCTTTAGACCCGAAGCGGACAATTTTTTTCGAGCCTCAGAAAGGGAATAGGATTCAATCCAAGCATCGTCTCTACGCAGTTCCCGACGACTTTGAAGCAGTTATTCGCATTTTTTCCGAAGCGGAAGGAGGCCGAAAGACTCCCCCCTTTAACGGCATTCGATGGGACTTCGCCTATGCATCGGACGGGGTTGTCAATCAGATTTACATGATCTGGCCTGATTTTTTTGCGCTATCGGGCGACAGCTTGCCAACAGATATTCCGTTACTTATTGGCGTTGACCTTTCCGCTCGAATGACATTGTCGTTGACGAGATGCGCGAGCAACTCCATCAAGCACGTATTGAGCCTGGAGTTGCGTTTTATTGTCACGAGGGTTCCAAGCGCGTGGCGATCGGGCGGGTAACCCGTGTCACTGGGCTTCATGACGTCCGGAGAAGTGCCACATGACGTCTGCTTCCGACCCACGGCGGACATCATCATCTGGCCGAGATCAGCAGAAGGACACGGCATGAAAGAAGGAATGGATGACTTTCTCCAGACAATTCGGTCCAGAGCGAAGGCGTGCGCCGGAATCCTGGGTACGGATGGTCCCATCGGTCTGCACGGGCAGTTTTGGTCCTATGCCGAAATCGAAGCGGGGATGAGGCTTCGCCGAGACTGGGGGATCGATGAGGACCTCATCCCATTCTTCGGCGACGGGCATCAAGTGATGTGCCTGTCCATTTCCACCGGCGAAGTTTTCTATCTCGATGATGATCGCAGCATCATCTCGACCTGGCCCGACACGAAAACATTTTTGGCAGCGTTGACCGATGATGCCCCCCGGGCGCCGGCCGGAGATGCGAGGCTCGTACGCATGGAACTATCACCGGACTTGAAGGCCAGGATCCAAGACCTTCTCCATGGTAAAAAGTCCTAAGTTCTAAGGTCCGTTTTCGACCCAAAGCAGATATCTCAGCTTCCGGACCCCATACCCATATCATCTGTAACTCACCCCCGTTAACCGTCCATTGGTCACCTTTGTCGTGACATGTGAAGAACGGTTGCTTCAAGATGCAGATTCGTCTATCTCATGGAGGAAGGCATGCGCCGTCGCGATTTGCTCAAGGCCGCTGTGTCGGCACCTTTTCTGCCCTTGGCGGTTTCGTGGAGCATGCGGGCACAAGGTGCGACACCCCGGGGTTCCCGTGTTCGTCCCGGTGATGCGGGTTGGCCGTCACCTGCGCAGTGGGAGACCCTCAAAACGCAAGTCGGTGGACGTTTGATCGTTCCCGCATCGCCCTTTACTCAAGGCGGTGCGGCGGAAGCGGAAGCGCTCAAATACATTGGGAATCAGAATCTCTATTACATAAGCGATGAGCCTGGCCTCACACAAACCAGCGGCTGGTTTGGCGCATGGATGTCCCAGTCCAGCCGCTATGCCGTGGTTGCCGAGTCCGCCGGCGATGTGGCGGCCGCCGTAGACTTCGCGCGCAAACATCGTCTACGCCTGGTTGTTAAAGGTGGTGGCCATAGCTATCAGGGCACGTCTGACGCGCCCGATTCGCTTTTGGTATGGACGCGTCATTTGCGAGAGATCAAGCATCATCCGGCGTTCGTAGGGCAGGGATGCGAAAGAAACGTAGAGCCACGGCCGGCTGTCACGCTGGGAGCCGGTTGCCTGTGGATGGACGCCTACCATGCGGTCACCACGCTAGGTGGCCGGTATGTCCAGGGAGGCGGCTGCCCAACGGTGGGCGTGGCCGGGCTGGTGCAAAGCGGCGGCTTCGGTCATTACTCCAAGACCTTCGGTACTGCTTCGGCCAATTTGTTGGAGGCGGAAGTGGTAACTGCCGATGGGCAGATCCGCATCGTGAATGCGTGCAGCCACCCGGATCTGTTCTGGGGGTTGAAGGGTGGAGGTGGGTGCAGCCTTGGCATCGTCACGCGCGTGACCCTACGAACTTACGACCTGCCCAACTTTTTCGGCGGCGTTGGCGGTGACATACGGGCGTCGAGTGACGACGCCTACCGCGAGCTGATTGCACGCTTTTTCGCGTTCTACCAAGCCCAGCTGTTCAACCCCCATTGGGGCGAGCACGTCACGCTGCGCCCGGACAACGTGCTCAGCTTTACCATGATGTTCCAGGCGCTGGACGCGGCAACCGTCGAGCGCATCTGGGCGCCATTTCTGGATTGGGTGCGAGCACATAAGGCATATAGCTTTGACAACCCGGTCGGCGTATTAACTGTTCCCGCGCAGCATTTGTGGGATGGTGCTTATTTCAAGAAGCACTACCCAGGCCATATGCGGTTCGATGATCGCCCCGGTGCACCCGCCTGGCATATCTTTTGGAATGGGGAGCAAAATGAAGTCGGCCGGTTTATCCATGGCTATCGCTCCGCATGGCTGCCGGCAAAGTTACTGCAGCCCGACCTCCGCGGCAGCCTCGTTGAAGCGCTATTCAATGCATCGCGCGCACGCAGTATCGAGCTGTATTTTGGCAAGGGGCTAGCCGGCGGCTCGCCGGACGCGCTTGCGCAAACACGCAATACGGCGATGAATCCTCAGGTGCTGGACGCCTTCGCACTTGCGATTCTGGGAAGTGACGGCAAGCCTGCCTTTCCTGGTATGCCGGACGCGCGGATCGATGACGAGTTGGTGCGTCGCGACATCCACGATCTCGATCAGGCGATGGGCATCCTGTATCGACTCGTGCCCGAAGCTGGAAGTTATCTATCGGAAAGCGACTATTTTTTGCGTGATTGGCAAGTCCGATTTTGGGGAGCGAACTATTCGCGACTCGCTGCCGTCAAACAGCGCTACGATCCCGATGGTCTCTTTATTGTTCACCATGGCGTGGGAAGCGAGACCTGGAGCGCAGATGGCTTCGCACCCCTAACGAGCGCACATCAGACTTGATGATGACGGCTTGGATCTATATCCGCTTTCGACCGAGGCTGTGTGAAAACGTAAAACGGAATTTTTCACTGCGCAGGTTTCGATCAAATTTGGCCACATAGATGCGATTCTGACCAACTTGTGGTCCGTAAGTCGATCAGATTTCGCGCAGGAGGCTCATCGTCATTGATCAATTTGCGTTTTCACGCAACCTGGACCCGAAGCGGACACATTTCTGACCCCACCGCGGCAGCTATTCGGAACAGAATTGGGTTGAATATGGGATCGTTGCGGGGGCAACTTGAGACTGATCTTCCAGATCCTCCTAGCGGCACTAATTGCACCCTTCGTCGCGGTTGCGGTAGGCGGCGCCCTTTTGGCCGTGAATTGGGCTATGGATACGTGGGCTGGCCACAAATTTGAGCAAATTCAATGGGGAGAGTCCGAAGCTTCCGTTGTGAAGCAGATGGGCAAGCCGAATACGGTACGACGCTGCGGCGAGAACCTTTGGTGGGGCGATGACGCCCATTACCGAGGGAAGAATAATGGGTCGTGCGTGACTGAAGTTCGCTACGAATATTTCCTTAGCGCTTGGGCGGTCGGCTACTCGAAGGACGGCCTGGTCGTTTCGAAGTACCACTACTTTTCGGAATAACTTCGTACGCTCTGAATGTTCGCTTTCGACCCGAAACCAAGAAGGATCTCGCAACGATGATCGCATTTCTGAAATCGCTTGTTCCTGTTAGCTGGGGGTGCCTGCTCGTTGCATGCGCAAGTTTTGCACTGGCCATCTATGCCTGGCTTCCGCTAGCGAATCACTCTTCTGCGATGATGTTCCCATTGGTTTGGTCGACCATGCTGACGGGCTTTTCATGCTATGTATTAATGGCAAGACATCGCATGGTTGCCGCTGGCACTATTCGAAAGATTCAGTTCAAGCTTTCAATGCCTCGCTTCTATTCATTCGCGGTGTTCTCTTCGCTAGGGAACCTCTGAACAAATAGGAATGGACGGCCAAACATCCGTCGTCACTCCGAATCCGTTAAATCCCATCCACTGGTATTAACGGAAGCCCCCGAGGAGGCCGCCTTTCTTCATGCAAGCGCAGGCGTCATGGCCATCAGCTGGCGCCTGACCATCCACAGGTTCGACAGCGCAAACAGTGTCTTGATCTGCG
>Ga0209674_100265_pt1 | contig 41160 bp, 46 predicted proteins | sample AraplaCvi_mMS_r2_FD_184279 | JGI IMG/M metagenome (GOLD analysis project Ga0209674, IMG submission 184279) | Arabidopsis root microbial communities from North Carolina, USA - plate scrape CL_Cvi_mMS_r2 (SPAdes) (version 2) | ecosystem: Host-associated > Plants > Roots > Endosphere | place: USA... | reverse complement strand
TGGACTTGCCCCCGCATGACCGGACATGCGGTCGCGCTTAGGTTGGTGAATTTGGTCGCTGGCGAAACTCGCGCGGTGAGCAGTATTTCAGGGCGCTGTGCGGATGCGACTCGTTGTAGTGGTCAAACGCGATGGCCAGGTTCTGCAACGCGGTTCTCGCGTCCGGCTTGGGCATCCACGAGACGTAGTCTCTCTTCATCGTTTTGACGAAGCTCTCGGCCATGCCGTTGCTCTGCGGACTTCTGACCGGCGTCGTGATGGGTTTCAGGCCCACTTTTTTCGAGAACGTCAGCGTGTCCTCGGCAATGTAGCAGGAACCGTTGTCGCTGAGCCATTCGATTTCGTTGTCGGCTTTCAGCGCACCATCGAAACGGTTTTCTACAGCCTGAAGCATCACATCACGCACCATGTCTCCGGTATAGCCTCCAGTGGTCGCAGCCCAGCTCATGGCTTCCCGGTCGCAGCAGTCGAGTGCAAAGATGACGCGCAGCGGCGAGCCGTCATCACAACGGAATTCGAAGCCGTCCGAGCACCAGCGCGCATTGCTCCGGTCCACCGCGACCCTGCCGTCGTGTCGGCGCGTTGACTGGGCATGGCGCGGGCGGCGTTCGAGCAGCAGACCGTGGGTATGCATGACCCGATAAACCCGTTTTGCATTAACGCGAGGCTGCCCCTGTGCGTCCCGGTTTCGCCGTAGCAGGGCCCAGGTGCGCCGGTAGCCGTAAGTTGGCAAATCAGCGACCAACTCCTGGAGCTCCGCGACGAGCGGCATGTCGTCACGGGCGGGCGTCTTGCGCCTGTCGACCCATTCAGCGTCGCGCTTTGATTTCACCGCGAGATTCGAGCGCGACACACCCAGGACTTCGCAGACCGTCTTCATCGGTCGTCCCCCGGCAGCAATGGTGAGCGCGCAATCAATTTTTTTGCCCGGCCGTACTCCACTGCTTCGCGGAGGATTTCCACTTCCATCGTCTTCTTGCCCAGCAGTCGCTGGAGTTCACGAATCTGCTTCATCGCTTCGGCCAGGTCGGACGCCGGCACCACCTGCTCGCCGGCACTGACTGCTGACAGGCTTCCGTCCTGATAGAGCTTGCGCCAGGCGAACACCTGGTTTGCATTCACCTGATGACGACGGGCAACTCCGGAAACGCTTGCTCCGGGCTCGAAGGTCTCGCGCACTATCGCGAGCTTCTCCTCGACAGAGCGCCGGCGGCGCTGTTCGGGCTGGGTCAGAACTTCAATCGGTTCCACGTTAGAGCTGGGCTTAAACATAGGCGTAAGACTACCTCAAAGTTTAAGCGTTACCTCGTGTCCGGTTTTCGCGGGGGCCGGCCCAGTGGTTCAGCAAGCATCGCTGTCAACTTGCACAACGGTAACGTCTACATGGGCGGAGGTGGTGCTGTTCCGGTGACACCCGCTGCCGCTATCACTTTTGGTGTTATCCCCGCCGCTGCTAACAAGGCTCCCACGATTCAAGCAGACAAAACAGACAGCTATCTTGGTGGTGGATCGTTTGGCGGAAATGTCTGCGCATACGGGGGATGTATTGGAGGCACTCACGCCGTCGGTGGCGATACGTCTATTGAAGTCGGTTTGGGCTTTGGTGGGTTCACCCGCGCGGCGAATTTTGCCGGTGGAGGTGCGAGTGGTTTTAGCTTGCCAGCATTTTCTCTTCCGGGCATGCAACCAAAGCGGAATTGATTTTTCTTCGACAATGAAAAAAATAAATCCGAAAATCGGAATCGTTATTGCCCTTCTCGCGCTTGTCTTCATGATTTCGGCAATCAAAAACAATCCCACTGATGCTGCGCCGAAACTTCACATCATGCGTGACGATATGGAGGAAGTTTTAAAAAATGGCGGTGTTGTGGTGATGAATTCTTACAACAGTAAATACGGATCTGCATACCTATACGTGGGTATCGACGCTAAAACATGGACACCTGACCTGGCAAAAAAATACAGCGAAAGTCTGTCGGATCTTGGATGGAAAAGATCGAATTTTGATGGAAATGTTTCATTTTGCAAGTACGGAATTAATGCTGAAGTCCAAAGAAACGTCGAATATGGTGAGAGTAAGGCTGTGTACGGGATCAACATGACCTATAATGCTTTGACCATCCGACGATGCAGCGAACAATAGATCAGTTTAACAGGCAGTTGCATCCGGATGAAAAGCGGGCGATCAAAAACATCGCCAACGGGGACGCCGAACAAGGCAATGCAAGCCGCAATGGAGGCTCAGCGCGCCGGGTCAGTTGATTATTTGACGGTGCAAGGGGGCGGATTCGGGGTCGGCGGCGCATTAACTGTCAATCTTCATAACGGCAACGTTTACTTGTCGGGCTCAGGTTCCGTGCCTGTCGTGCCAAGCGCGTCAATTGTTGGCGGTATGGTCGCGTCCAACCCGGGATTACCTACGGGACAAAAGGAAGCAACATCGACGATTTTTTGGCGGGCGCATCTGCTGGAGGCGTTGTATGCGCGTTCGGTGTTTGCGGGGGCGTGAATCACGGAATCGATGGTGATACCGCCTTCGAGGTAGGCGTAGGAACTGGTGGGATAACCAAGGCGCTTAATCCTAGTGGGTATGGCGGCACAGGTTACCCCAATCGTATTGGCAAAATACCTGGGTATTGATTGGTGCATATTACATGCTAAATCTAAAAATCTGGACTGGTGGACTGCTTGTGCTGATATTTGGATATATCTTTTGATGGCGTACTGCTCAAAAGCCCAACTGATGTCTCGCGCAAGTTCAATTTGATGAACTCGGACATGGACTACATGCTCGGGATGGGTGGAAAGGTGGCATTCCGAAAAGACTTGGACCGCGGAAGCGTAGCGTCTCTGACGCGAAACATCAGTGCCGACTCATGGACGCATCAATTATTTGCGCGATATCAGATGGCGCTTAAGGGCCGAGGATAGAAAGTCAGGCAGCACGCCGATAACAAAAAAATGGGAGGCGTGTAAACTCGGTGCGCTAGTTACGCTCGACATTAAGCCAGAATTCTTCCCGGCGCTCTCCGTCAACAGGTATGGAGTCCGATTTGTGTACAGCGGCGGAACTATTGGGGAGTGTGGCCCTTGAGCGATCGCACCTTGGATGTATTGCCCTGCTGAATCTTTATAGTCTCGTCGCTGCGGAATGGTCGAAATGTACACGTCAAATGGACGCTTCGCAGCGGCAATGATCCTGATAGCCATGCTGAAAAAAGATCGCAGTAGCATCAGATCCGCCACTGTCTGCGGCAGCCCGAATTTGCTTTTAAATACCGTTTTAGCTATTTTCATTGAGAGAAAAACCATGAGTATTCGATACTTTGTTGCGCTTCTATTCCCACTTGTTAGCGCGTGCTCCGTGCTTGTCCCGGATATGGCAGACGAAAATCAGGGCCTAAAAGGTCAGGCCGCGGAAAGCCTAGAGAAATTTTATGGAACCTATCAAGTGTCAAACACGAAAGGCCATAACTGGGATGTATCGGCTGTAACAGTCATCCGTGGCGATGCTGCCGGAAATAACCTCCCACTGTTTCGCCTCTATAGAAAAGACGGCAGACAGTTCGACACAATCACGCCGCGCGTGTGCGAAACATCGAGCACGCACAAGAAGCCCGAAGGTAGTAATGGGACTTACGTGAGGTGCGGCCTAACGGGTATGATGTCAAATGCGCCGTTCCTTATCTTCGATAGCTTTCCAATGACATTAAAATCAAATAATTTCATTTTCAAAGAGAAAGCATTTGAAATCAATCCCGGTGAGTATCACCTCTTCCTATCCTATAAGAATGGCGGATCGGCAGATTTCGAACTGGTGCGCGTCAGCGAAGGTAGTGCGAACAAACCTGCGGTTAAGTGACCGTTATTTCTCACGTGGCTCTCTGTTGGATTTAATCGGCAGTTGCACCCCGACGAACACGCGCTCGCGAAGAAGGACGTGAAGATCGTCGCGAAGCAGCTTGGCATCCGTGAACAGGAAGCCGAAGGTCGGATCGTGGCCGAAATGCTTCGTAACTCCGACCAGCAGACTTCGGATGCGGCGGCAGGCATACACGACTACCAGGTTCGCGCAATCATTGGATGGCTTTACCACAGGTCACGTCGTTGATATTGGTTATTAACCACCCGCGCGCACGTTAAACAGCACGCCGGATTCCTGATAGGTGTCCGGCTCTATCTCGCATCTCCTATGAAAATCAGAAAGAGCCTGGCGGCGCTGCCGCTATCGGCTTTCGTCGCGCTCGCGCCCAATGTGCAAGGGCAAAGCCTCGGCGGCATCGAAACTGAACAGAACCAGCAGCAACGACGTGACGCACAGCAGCGCGAAGCCGCAGTATCGGCGCCGGCCGTGCGCTCGACCGTGACAAAAATCGAAGCCTTTCCCGCGCTGCCGGCCGAAACACCGTGCTTCCGCATCGACCGGTTCGCGCTCGACGTACCCGACACACTCTCGGCCGCAGCGCACGCAAAAGGCGCATCGGCTTTGCCGCTCGACCCGTTCGCCTTCGCACGCGAATGGCTCGACCACTACAAGGGGCAATGCGTCGGCAAACAAGGCATCGACATACTGAGCAAGGGATTACAGCAGGCCGTGCTGAGTCGCGGCTATGTGACCACGCGCGTTCTGGTGCCGCAGCAGGATTTGACGACGGGCACGCTGTCGTTCGCGCTCGTGCCGGGTCTCGTTCGACAGGTCCGTCTGACCGATCCTTCCATGTGGGGAACATGGAAGAACGCGTTTCCCGTCAGCGGCGGCGACCTGCTGAACATGCGCGATCTGGAGCAAGGTCTGGAGCAGATGAAACGCGTTGCAAGTCAGGACGTGGACATGAAGATCGAACCGACCGATATCCCAGGCGAAAGTGATGTCGTTGTATCGGTCAGGCGCGCGAAGCCCTGGACGTTCGTCGCTTCGGTGGACAACTCGGGCACAGAATCGACAGGCAAGTGGCAAGGCACCATCAGCCTCGGCATCGACAACCCGTTCGGCTTGAATGACATCTTTACAGTCGGCGCGAATCAGGATCTGTCGTTCGGCAACAAGGCGCTCGGTTCGCATGGCTTCAACGGTTCCTACTCTGTGCCGTTTGGCTACTGGACCGCGACACTCTCGGGTAACACGAACACGTACTACCAGAACATCGCGGGCGTGAACCAGACCTTCGTATCGAGCGGCAACTCGCAGGGCGCCGCGCTGAAAATCGCGCGTGTTATCTCGCGCGGCCAGAACGACGTGCTCGGCGGCTATGTGCAGCTATCGAAGCGCTTCGGCGACAGCTTTATCGACGACACAACGATACCAACGCAAGCGCGCAACAACACATTTCTTGAGCTTGGCGTGACCGACCGCCATTACTTCGGCGCTGCGCAGTTTGACGGGACGCTTGCGTATCGTCAGGGCATCGGCGGCCTGGGCGCCACGCCGGACCCTTATGTCGACGGCCCGACGTACCGCTTCCATATGGCCGTGCTCGACGCAAACCTGTCGATACCGTTTGCTGTTGGAAACCAGACATTCCGCTATGTCGGAACGGTTCATGGTCAGTTCACGAACGACACGCTGTTCTACATCGACGATCTGACCATCGGCAGCCGCTATACCGTTCGCGGTTTCGATGGCGAAACGATGCTCGCGGCAGAGCGCGGCTTCTACTGGCGCAACGAATTGCAATGGCGTCTCCTGCAGACGGGGCAAACGCTGTATGCGGGGATCGACTACGGGCGGGTGTTCGGACCGAACACGGCGGCACTGGTGGGGACTCAGCTTGCCGGCGCGGTAGTGGGTATTCGCGGCGGCGTGCCGGCCAAGTATGTGGGCGTGACCTACGACCTGTTCGCCGGTACGCCGATCTACAAACCGAAGGGTTTCCCGAGCGCACGATGGACGGTTGGTTTTCAGTTGACGGCGCAGTTCTAGGCGCGTTGCGGCCGTCACGCGCTGCTGACAACTCCAGTGATTAGACGCTCATGCCAATCAGGTGTCGCGGTCGGTCAACGAGGTTTGTACGGTCAGACAGCGCGTCCAGCAGCTAGAAATTTTCGTCGACGTGCAGACCGATCACGAGCATGGCCGTGTACTCCGACGTTTCCTTTTGCGTGCGCGTCGGGTCGACCGGCAGATAGCGGTTCATCGCCATATCGCACGCTGACGAAGATCGGTGTTTCCGTCGCGATTATGGAATCGCTGTCGCGGAAGGAAAAAGAGAGGGAAGCATTGCAGCGGACGCTCGTTCAGACGCAGGTAAGCGCGGACCCGTCACGGACATCGCCAAGCGAGTTCGCGAAAAGACGATCGAGCGAAGGGAGACGTTACCGGAAAACGCAACAACGGAAGCACGACAGATCATCGCGACGTTGGTGAGGCCGATAGGGATTGAACTGCAAGACGTGCACTTACTTCGCGCCGTATGACGATTTTGCCGAACGACTGCTTGTTGCTGCCGCTGGAAATGAGTTCCGAACTGTGGTTGCGGGGGTAGGATTTGAACCTACGACCTTCGGGTTATGAGCCCGACGAGCTGCCAGACTGCTCCACCCCGCGTCCGTCGAAGAAAAGATTATAGGGCAAACAGCGAGCGGATGCAATAGCCGTTTAAAAATTCATGCCACCGTGCACACTGGGGCTCGTGGCTTGCGGTCCAACACGCGCTTTCACGAAAGGTCGCGCGATGCGTGGCCGGCGTCGCATCGCGCAAGGCGCGCAGAGGACGCTGCGCTAGAATCGGAATCTCCCGGCGCCGCCGTCATGCGCTGTCACGCCGTTCGCGCAGCCTGAAGACGAACCGCGGCGAGGCGCGCGACGACTCCGCGTGCCATGCACGACGGCGCGCCTGCACTTCCACTCGCCCTCGGAGTTCCATGGACATCGCTCACGATCTGCAGGTCATTGCCGCTCAGGAACACGCGCTCGTGTTTCCTCAATTCGATGCTGACCGCGCCTGGCAAATCGGCGCCTATCTGCACGAGGTCGCGAAGGCGCGCGGCATCGCGGCGGCCATCGACGTGCGCACGTTCGGTCAACCGCTCTTTTTCAGCCTGCTCGACGGCGCGACGCCCGACAACGTGGACTGGGCGCGCCGCAAGGGCAACACCGTCGCGCATTTCCGGCGCAGCTCGTACGCGATCGGCCTGAAGATGCAGCAGGCGGGCAGCACGCTCGCCGACAAGCACGGCTTGCCCGCTACCGAATATGCGTCGCACGGCGGCGCATTCCCGCTGACGGTCGCGGGCGCGGGCGTGATCGGCTCGATCACCGTTTCCGGCCTGCCGCAGCGCGCCGATCACGAGTTCGTGGTGGAGGCGCTGTGCGCCCACCTCGGTCACGACTACAGCAAGCTCGCGCTTGCAAAGGCCTGAGCCCATGCGGGTGCCGCCTTATGCATTGCTCGGCATCGCCATCGTGGCCGAAGTGATTGCGACCTCGGCGATGCGGGCGTCGGACGGGTTCTCGCGGTTCGTGCCGTCGGCGGTGGTCGTGCTCGGCTACGCCGTCGCCTTTTACTGCCTGTCGCTCACGCTGCGCAGTATTCCGGTCGGCATCGTCTACGCGGTGTGGTCGGGCGCCGGCATCGTGCTGATCACGCTCGTCGCGCTGCTGCTGTACGGCCAGGTGCCCGATGTGCCGGCCGTTATCGGCCTTGGGCTGATCATCGCGGGCGTTGCCGTCCTGAACATGTTTTCGAAGATGCAGGCGCATTGAAGCGCGGCGCTGGCGGCTTTGTGGGGCGCCGGCACGCCCGCCGCGGCGCCTGCCGGCGGAAAGGGCGCGCAGCGATGCGAGGCACGCCCAAAGCGCCGACCCGCGCCTACTTGCAGCGGACGATCATCGAGCGGTTCTTGACGTTGGCCGACACGACGTTCGTCACGCTGCCGCCCGCGGTGCCGCCTTCGTCGTTGTCTTTCGACACGATGTCGTAGCCCGTCGCGCCGCACGCCTTGCCCGCCTGCACATAGCACGAGGCCCAGCTCGAATCGGCGCCGGCGCCGCTGCAATTCACCGCAAAGCCGGTCTGGCCGTTGGGCAGATTGATCAGCGAAGTCGTATTCGACGACGCGCATCCGGCTACGCCCGCGCCGATCGCGAGCGCAACCGGCAACGCGGCAAGAAGGGTCGTGCGGCGCAGCAGAGCTCGCGCGAGGCCATGTCGACGGCGGCGCTCGCGCAGCAGTTGCGTCATGAAATGCATCGTGATGGGTTCCTTTGATGAGGTGAGCTTGCGCCGGCGCGCCCGCTCAGGGTGTTTCGATCGTGATGCCCGCCGCGCTGACGAGCCGGCGGCTTTCCGTGCCGCTTTCGGTGGCCGCGTCTTCCCAGATGCTGATGGCTCGGGCGATGTCGATGCCGTGACTTTCGGCATATTCAAACCATCGGTTCGCCGCATCCGGCTCCGGCAGTTCGTGGTCGTGCAGAAAATATTTTCCCATATTGCGCTCGCTGAACTCCAAAGGCGCTCCTGCGGGAGCATGGAGCGTGCCGGTGCGGCTCTTCGACCGTCGCCGGACGCGCAAGTGGGGCGCGAGCGCGCGACCACCGCGGGGCAAGGGCAGACAGGATAAGGAAGGACCAGGGCAGGAGCCAGGCACGACAACCGCAGCCCGCGCAGAACTATTTCGCTTGCCGCGCGCCTTACCTCCATTATCGCAACGAGGAGAACGACTATGGCTGAGCGGGTCAGCGGCCCTTATCGCGGCTATTACATCAGCGCCGCGGCGCGCCTCGTGCCGGCAGCGGACGCGGAAGGCGGAGCCGGCAACTACGTCGGTTCGGTGAGCCTCGCCGAGCTCGGTCCCGACGACGCGCACCGCATGGAAACCTTGCTGGATCTGGGCGGCAAAGACCGCTTTAACAGCGAAGAGGAGGCGCTCGCCTTCGTCGAACAGGCGGCGCGCGATTACGTCGACGGCCTGCTCGGAGGCCGCTCATGACGGCGCGCTCTGCTCGAGCGCGCGCCGCGGCGCGACGTGACGTGCGAGACGAAGCCCACACCGAAGCGCGAAGCCAACCCCACGGGAAAGCACAGGCGCAAGCCGGCGGCCAGGGGCGCGCCGCGGTGGGGTGGACCGTAGTCCGGCCCCGCGAGTACCATATTCGGGTCGTCCGGGGCAGGCCGGTTTTCGCGGGCCCCGGTTCTGTGCCGGATATTTCTGATGAGGCGACCATGGAAATCAGGTTTCCCGCGGGCGCGCCAGCCTACCGCGATTCCAATCTGACCGTTGTCTTTTCCGCGTTGGTGGACGGCGAGCCCGTGCCCTGCGCGATCTCCGTCGAGGCGCTCGAAGACCACTTCGGCGCGCACACTGAAAACGAGGAAGGCTGGATGCGCGCTTTCGACGCCGGCCGTCCGCGCATCGAAGCTGTTGCTCGTGAGCACTTGCAGATCAGCAACGGCACGCCGGTGCTGCTCAAGAGCGGCCATTTCCCGCCGGGAAACGTCGCGGGGTAAGACGCCGGGTGCCGCCTGCCGCGCCACGTAACGCATGCCGCAGGCAGCAGCGCTGACGCGGCAGCAGCATGCCGCATCGCCGTCCGCCGTCCGGCGCGCCAGCGTGACAATCCCTCGCGCGGCGTCGCGAGGGCGGCATCCCCGAGACCGCCAACACGCCCGGGCCGCAGGCACGTGATAACGTTGGGTTTCCCGTGACTCCCGCCGCCGCGCGTCGTCTTCCATGTCTTATTCCGCCTCGCCTGCATCCAGCGACGAAGTCGCGACTTACGTAGCCAACCGCATCGGTTTCATCGAGCTTGAAAGGCCGCAGGCGCTCAACGCGCTGTCAGTCGGCATGATTCGCGCCATGCATGCCGCGCTTGACGACTGGTCCGACAATCCGGACGTGCTCGCGGTCGTGGTACGCAGCCAGCATCCGCGGGCGTTCTGCGCGGGCGGCGACATCCGCTTCCTGTACGAGTCGGCGCGGCGCGGCGACGAGGGCGCGCGCGACGCGTTTTTCATCGAGGAATACCGGCTCGATCACGCCATCTTCACTTATCCGAAGCCCTACATCGCGTTGATGAACGGCGTCGTGATGGGCGGCGGCATGGGCATTTCGCAAGGCGCGCATCGCACGGGCGGGCTGCGGGTCGTCACGCAGTCCACGAAAATGGCCATGCCCGAAACGCGCATCGGCCTCTTTCCGGATGTCGGCGCGAGCTGGTTCCTCGCCCGCACGCCGGGCGCGATCGGCCGGTATCTCGCGGTGACGGGCGAGACGATCGGCGCGGCCGACGCGCTGTACGCCGGTCTCGCCGACGCCTATATGGAAGACGCCGCCTTGCCTGCGCTCGTCGATACCTTGCGGAGCGAACTGTTCGAGCGCGGCGCGGACGTGGTGGCGTGCGTCGAGCGCGAATGCCGCGCGTATCAGGTCGCGCCGCCGCCGCAGGAGTCGCCGCTCGCTCGCGCGCGAGCACTCATCGACCGGCATTTCGCGCTGCCGGACGTGCCGCGCATTCTCGCTTCGCTCAGCGAGAAGTGCGACCGCGATAGCGCCGATTGGGCGGAACAGGTCATCGCCGTCTTGCGCGAGCGCTCGCCGCTTTCAATGGCGGTATCGCTCGAGGTCGTCACGCGCGCGGAAGGCTCGATGGCCGACGTGCTGCGCGGCGACCTCGATCTCACACGCTCGAGTTTTCTCAATGGCGATGCGGTGGAGGGCATTCGCGCGCGCATCATCGACAAGGACAATGCGCCGCGCTGGCGCTTTGCGCGCATTGAAGACGTGAGCGCCGCGGACGTGGCGAAAATGTTCGAAAGTCCCTGGCCGGCGGGCGAACATCCGCTGCGCGACCTGCGCAGCTAGGCGCCGGCTCAGTGCCCAGCGCGTGCCCGACCCCCGTTCAACGCGTGGCCAACCCGTGCTCAACCCGTGCTGGCCTGAGCTGGCCAGAACGAACGACAAGCGCTGGCGAGGCGCTCAGTCCGTCTCTTCGCTTGCCATGAAGGCGCGCATGAAGACGAGCGCGCCCCAACCCCACATAGCGTTTGCCGCAAAACCCATGGCGAGGCGCGGCAGCATGTTGCCGCTCGGCCAGATGCCGCGAATCGGATCGACCACGAACACGCTGGCCGCCGTCAGGACGATGCCGCCGAACACGAAAGCCGGCAGCCACGGCGCACGGCGCTCGGGCGCGACGCGCAAAAGCCACGCCATCAGCACGGCCCAGAACGCGCTCCAGATCGCGTTGGCAATGAACTCGGGCAAGCCGAGCGGCACAAACGGGGCAGTGGAGAAACCGCTTTGATCGACGACGCCCGCGGCATGCAGCAGCGCGAGCGTGGATTCATGAAAGAACAGCGATGCCAGAAAACCGGCGACGAACGGCAGGATGAGTTTTTGCATGCATTGCACCGCCAGGGTACAGGCGCGTGACGCGCATTGCCTGTACCGGATGATTGGAAACGTGCGCCATTATATCCAGCGCTAGCGGCTTTTCCGTGGGCCTGTCGCGTCGCGTTCGTATGCTTTAGCGTCGCGCTAATCACAGAAGTGGAAAACCTAAGCTCAAAAAAATCGTTCAAAAGCTGCGCCGCCGTCCATAGACTGCTTCTGCATGCAAACGGTGCCTCGCGCCGTTGCCATTAGCGCCGATACCGCACCTTTCCGTCCCTTCGCGATGCGCCGCCGGTTTATCTCCGATCACCGGCCGGATGCGCGCGGCCGGCGTGCGCGTAAGCGCGTGCGTGTGCCTGCCTGTTGATCCGTTTTATCCGCGGCATGCACCGTCCGACCCAATCCAGTTCTGAATACGCGGGGAGCAGCAAATGAATGTCTTCTGGTTCATTCCGACTCACGGCGACAGCCGCTATCTCGGCACGTCGCAAGGCGCGCGCGCAGCCGACTACGACTATTTTCAGCAGATCGCCGTCGCCGCCGATACGCTCGGCTACGAGGGCGTGCTGCTGCCGACGGGACGCTCGTGCGAAGATGCCTGGGTCGTCGCCTCGAGCCTGATTGCCGCGACGAAGCGCCTGAAGTTCCTCGTGGCGATCCGGCCGGGGATTTCGTCGCCGGGTCTTGCCGCGCGCATGGCCGCCACCTTCGACCGTCTGTCGAACGGGCGCCTGTTGATCAACGTCGTGACGGGCGGCGACGCGGCCGAGCTGGAAGGCGACGGCGTGTTCGTCGACCACGACACGCGCTATGAGATCACCGACGAGTTCCTGCACATCTGGCGCAAGCTGCTCACGGCCGCGCACACCAACGACGCCATCGACTTCGAAGGCAAGCATCTCAAGTCAAAGGGCGGCAAGGCGCTCTATCCGCCGGTGCAGAAGCCGCACCCGCCGCTGTGGTTCGGCGGTTCGTCGCCGGCCGCGCACGACATGGCGGGCGAGCATATCGACACTTACCTGACATGGGGCGAGCCGCCCGCGGCCGTCGCGAAGAAGATCGCCGACATTCGCGCCCGCGCGGCCGCGCATGGCCGCACGATCCGCTTCGGCATCCGCCTGCATGTGATCGTGCGCGAGACGGAAGAAGAAGCATGGGCCGCCGCGGACAAGCTGATCAGCAAGCTCGACGACGACACCATCGCGCGTGCGCAGGCATCCTTTTCGAAGATGGATTCGGAAGGCCAGCGCCGCATGGCCGCGTTGCACGGCGGCAAGCGCGGCGGACGCGCGGAGCTCGAGGTCTATCCGAACCTGTGGGCCGGCGTGGGTCTCGTGCGCGGCGGCGCGGGCACCGCGCTCGTCGGCAATCCTGAACAGGTGGCGGCGCTCATGAAGGAGTACGCGGAGCTCGGCATCGAGACCTTCATTCTGTCCGGCTATCCGCATCTCGAAGAGTCGTATCGCTTTGCCGAACTGGTGTTTCCGCTGCTGCCGAACCGCCGCAACAAAACCTCGAACGGACCGCTGTCGGGACCGTTCGGCGAGATCGTCGGCAACAACTATCTGCCGAAGGCGGCGAGCGCGAGCTGAGCGCCCGGCGCTTGCATCCGCCACCTTCGACAGGCAATGAGGACAGTCATCATGGCTCAATCCACTGTAAGTGCGCAACGCGATGAACGAGCGCCTGGCGGCGCGGCGGTCGGCTCCGCGCTGGTCTCCGCTTTCGCGTCGTTGCGGCAGATCGGCGCGTCGCTCGCGCCGTGGGTCGTACCGCTTCTGATTCTGCTTGCATGGGAAGCCGCCGCGCGCAGCGGCGTGCTGTCCACGCGCGTTCTGCCCGAACCGCTTGCGGTCGTGAAGGCGGCGTGGTCGCTCATCCAGTCCGGCGAAATGTGGGCCGACGTGAAGGTCAGCACGTGGCGCGCTGTCTCCGGTTTCGCGATAGGCGGCGGCATTGGCCTCACGCTCGGACTCGCGACGGGCCTCTTCAAGCCCGTGGAGATCGCGCTCGACTCGACCGTGCAGATGATCCGCAACATTCCGGCGCTCGCGATGATCCCGCTCGTGATCCTGTGGTTCGGCATCGAGGAGCAGGCGAAGGTGTTCCTCGTCGCGCTCGGCGTGTTTTTTCCGGTCTACGTGAACACGTTTCACGGTATCCGTTCGGTGGACGCCAATCTGATCGAAATGGCGCGCAGCTACGGGGTGAAAGGCCTTGCGCTGTACCGCCATGTGATCTTGCCGGGCGCATTGCCGTCCATTCTCGTCGGCGTGCGCTTCGCGTTCGGGCTGATGTGGGTGACCTTGATCGTGGCGGAGACGATTTCGGCGCAATCGGGCATCGGCTATATGACGATGAACGCGCGCGAATTCCTGCAGACCGATGTCGTGGTGGTCGGCATTCTGCTGTACGCCGCGCTCGGCAAGATTGCCGACGTGCTGGCGAAAAGCCTCGAGCGCCTGTCTTTGCGCTGGCACCCGGCCTATCAACGAGGAGGTAAGGCATGAGCGCAAGCACGTTCTCGGCGTCGTTCGGCGGCATCGCGGGCAGCGATCTGGAAGCGGAACTGGCGCAGGCGCGCGTCGCGGATCATGACGCGGAGGTGGCCGCGGATCTCGACGGCCGCGAGGCGGGACAGCGCCATGCGCATGGGCAACGGCGGGTTGTGACGCCTACGGGCGCCGCGGCGCGCAGCGGCGAGAGCGACGGCGGCGCCGGCCGCAGCAACCGCAGCGACGACGCCAGGCGCACGGCCGATTACTCCGTCGAACTGCGCGGCGTCGGCAAGCAATACGGCGAGCGCAAGGTACTGGCCGACTTCGATCTGTCGATCGAGCGCGGCAGTTTCGTCGCGATTGTCGGGCGCAGCGGCTGCGGTAAATCGACGTTGCTGCGGCTCGTCGCCGGTCTCGATAAGACCACGGCGGGCGTGCTCGAGAAGCGCGCCGCAGACGGCCGGCCGCTCGACACGCGCATCATGTTCCAGGACGCGCGTCTTCTGCCATGGAAGACCGTGCTGCAGAACGTGATGCTCGGGCTGCCCCGCAGCGCGCGCGACGACGCACGCGCCGTGCTCGCCGAAGTCGGTTTGCTGGAGCGCGCCGACGACTGGCCCGCGCAGTTGTCGGGCGGTCAGCGTCAGCGCGTGGCGTTGGCGCGTGCGCTCGTGCACCGGCCGCAATTGCTGTTGCTCGACGAGCCGCTCGGCGCGCTCGACGCATTGACGCGTATTGAAATGCATACGCTGATCGAGCGGCTGTGGCGCGAGCACCAATTCACCGCATTGCTCGTGACGCATGACGTGCACGAGGCCGTTGCCTTGGGCGATCGCATCCTGTTGATCGAAGAAGGGCGCATTGCGCTCGATCAGCCGGTGCCGCTCGAGCGTCCGCGAGCGCGGGCGTCCGCGGGCTTCGCCGCGCTCGAAGAGCATGTGCTGCAGCGGGTGTTGAAAAACGCGCCGAACGACGACGCGTTGTCCGCACACTCCGATCGCGCGAGCGACGCGCGCCATGCCGGCCGTTTCACGCGGCCGACCGACGTCCGCTGGGCTGTCTGACTCTCCCTGTCCGACTCTCCCTGTCTGACTCTCCTTTACTCACTGAATCTGAACGCTTTCTGGAGCCATTCGCAATGAGCATTTCCGCCATCAACGTACGCAACCAGTTCAAGGGCAAGGTCAAGGAAATCATCCGCGGCCCGGTCGTGTCCGAAGTCGATGTCGATACGCCGTTCGGCGTCGTGACCTCGGTGATTACCACGCGTTCCATCGACGAACTCGATCTGCAGGTCGGCTCGGAAGTCGTCGCGCTCGTCAAATCGACCGAGGTCTCGATCGCGCGTCTGTGAGGGCCGCGCTATTTCGCGTTCGCGCCGCTCGCGGGCGGCTCGTGCATCATTTTGTCGTTGGTCGGTTTGCGCGGACGCTTGATCGGCATGTTGTCCGGGTTGCTCGATCCGGTCGCGCCGGAGGCCGACTCCGGCGGCTTCACCATCGACGCGGCGGGCTCGCCAGGTTGCGCGGCCTGCGTGCGCTGCTTCGGTGAGGCGGTAGCGCCCGCCGCGCTTGCCGCGTTCGTCTTTGCCCACGCCGCCGTCCCGTTCGCGCCGAGCGCGAGCAACGCGGCGGCTGCGGCGAGCGCGCTCAGAGTGCTTCGCTTCATCTCGTTCTCCTTGTTGCGTTCCTCGCATCCGCCGGCTGGCGTGAGGTTTTCCGGTAGACCCCCGTCCCCCGTGAAAATTCACGGCAAAGCCATTCCTTCATGACGATTCGCCGACGCGACTTCACTTGTCCTTGAAACTTGCTAGGATAAATTCAGTCACGTCGACGGAGACCGCCATGTCCAAGTCACTGAGTCCCGAAGCGATCGAAGCGTTGCGGCGCCTGAACGAAGTGGGCGTCGGCCAGCCGGCGCCGAAGTTCCCGCAGTCCGTGACCGCGCAGCTTCTCGCGTGCGGTCTTGTGGCCGAAGCGAGCGGCGACGAGGTCGAGATCACCTGCAACGGCAGGCAGTATCTCTCCGGCGATTGCGACTGAGCGAGCCGACAGGCGCTTCACACGAACGGCTCGCACGAGCCGCAGCGGTTGGCAGGGCGCTGGCTGCAGCCGGCGCGGAGCTGTTCGCATCCATTGCCGCGATGACCAACCCAGCCGAAGCAGGGAGGGGAAGATGGAGCCGAAAGACCTCGACATGGGCGATTACCAGGAGCGCTATCAGGACTACGACATCGAAGTCGCGGTCGAACAGGTGCTCACGGGCGTCAAGGCGCATTTCCGCGTGCTGCGCGAAAGCGCAGTGGTGGTCGACTGGCGGCTCGTGCATATCGACAGTCTCTGGTCCACCGAGCACGCAGCCGCCGAGGCCGGCTTTCGGGCGGCGCGCGACGTGATCGACGCGGGTCTCGCGGCTTGAGCCAGCCGGCGCGCGTGAGATTGCCGGCCGGTTCGGCTAAGCTTGGCGCCTCGTCATGACCTTGGACCGCCGCCATGCACCTCGCGCCCGCCGTGCCCATCATCCGTATTTTTTCCGAAGAGAAAGCCCGCGAGTTCTACGTGGACTTTCTGGGATTCAATGTCGATTGGGAGCATCGTTCCGGCGATAACTTCCCGCTGTATGCGCAGGTGCGGCGCTCGGATCTCGTTTTGCATCTGAGCGAACATCACGGCGACGCGACGCCCGGGTCGACGATTTTCGTGCCGGTACGCGATATCGACGCATTGCATCGCGAGCTTCAGGCGAAGCACTACAAGTACGCGAAGCCCGGCGTCGAGGCGCTGCCGTGGGGCAAGGTGCTGGAAGTGGCCGATCCGTTCGGTAATCGGCTCCGCTTTTGCGAGGCGCAGGAACAGGGCGTGACGCGACAATAGGTGCGCGTCACGCCTTGCTGATGCCGTAAACGAAACCGGGCGCCTGCACCGGAATCCGGTGAGGCGCCCAGGTCCCATGCCGCCGCGAGGGCAGCACGGTCGACGGCGAATGCTTAGTGGCCGAAGAACACCGATTGCGGACCGGAAACCGGTTCACGCGTGCCCGATTGCGACGACACGTTGTTCACGCCGCCGTAAGCATTCGAGTCGGCGTTAGCGCGTTCAGCCGCGACGGTTTGGGCATTCTGGCCTTGTTGCGATGCGGGCGCGCCGACGGCCGGACGATAGAACGGTGCCGGGCCGTAGCCGCTTGCGAAAGCGGGAGCCGCGACAGCAGCGGAAACAGCGACGAGCAGGGCGGCGATAAACTTGGTCTTCATGATGTACCTCCAATAATTTCGATTTTCAGGATGGCGTTGCAGGGGCCGGGGCTGTGTCTGCAACGTCGATGGAATGCAGTGTATACCCCTACTATCGAAAATTTGTACCGATAATATGAAATTACTGTTCTCGTTGCTGAAATAATCGGCCAGAGGCTGGCGGGACGCGGCTGGGCGGCGCGTCGGCCCCGTTTGGGATGCGCTTCCGGCAGACTAAAGACCTGATCCAGAAGGGGTTATGCGGCGCGCGACGCAGCCGCACGCCGGCGATTTCCCGCGTTGCGGTAAAATTGCGGTTTCGATTCAAGCCGTTTGGCCGCTTATGTCTTCACCTCGCCCTGCCAGTCCGCGCCGCGTCAGCGTCGCGCCGATGATGGACTGGACCGATCGTCACTGCCGGTCGCTTCATCGCATGATTTCGCGCCACACGTGGCTCTACACGGAGATGGTGACGACCGGCGCGCTGCTGCACGGCGATGTGCCGCGCCATCTGGCCTTCACGCCGGACGAAGCGCCCGTCGCGCTGCAGCTCGGGGGCAGCGAGCCCGACGACCTCGCGCGCTCGGCGAAGCTCGGCGAGCAATGGGGTTACGACGAGATCAATCTGAACTGCGGCTGCCCGTCCGAGCGCGTGCAGCGCGGCGCATTCGGCGCGTGCCTGATGAACGAGCCGCAACTGGTTGCCGACTGCGTGAAGGCGATGCGCGACGCCGTCTCCGTGCCGGTCACGGTCAAGCACCGTATCGGCGTGGACGCTGTCGAGGACTACAGCTTCGTGCGCGATTTTGTCGGCACGATTGCGCAGGCCGGTTGCGAGGTCTTTATCGTGCATGCGCGCAATGCGATTCTCAAAGGCCTGAGCCCGAAAGAGAATCGCGAGATTCCGCCGCTCAAGTACGACTACGCGTATCGGCTGAAGCGCGACTTCCCGCAACTGGAGATCGTCATCAATGGCGGAATCAAAACGCTCGATGAGGTGGAGACGCATCTCCAGCATGTGGACGGTGTGATGCTCGGCCGGGAGGCCTATCACCACCCCTATCTGCTGGCCGATGTCGACGCGCGCTTCTATGGTTCGAGCGAAGCGCCGCTTACGCGCGAGCAGGTGGAAGCGAAGCTCGTCGAGTATTGCGCCGCCGAAATGGCGCGCGGGACGTACCTCGGCGCGATCACGCGCCATGCGCTGGGTCTCTATCGCGGGGAAGCCGGGGCGCGCGGCTGGCGGCGCGTGTTGTCCGACAGTAAGCGGCTCGCTGCGCGCGACCTCGCGATCTTCGACGAGGCGAGACAGCATCTGCGCGAGCCGGCCGAGATTTTTGAATAAAGGACTAGGCAAACGCCGTTCGTGTTCGTATAATCTCGTTTCTTCGTTGGCGAGCCAGGTTTTTCCGTAATTGCTGGGTGGTTTGAGTCACTCGTTTGAACAACTCGTTCAAGCAATTCGGCGGCGAGTCAAGGCAGATTCCAGTGGTGGCTGTAGCTCAGTTGGTAGAGTCCAGGATTGTGATTCCTGTTGTCGTGGGTTCGAGCCCCATCAGCCACCCCAAAGAATTCAGCGGTCAATCATTGCAGCAGTAAGCGATGACGCAAGTAATAAAAAACGGCGTTGTGAGAAATCACAACGCCGTTTTTGTTTTGCGCTTGTTTGCTTTTTTGGCGGATGTGCGGACCTCAATGACTCCGCCCGCCATGTCCGCCACCGCCGCCGCTCCACGAACTGCCGCCGTGCGATCCGCCATATCCGCCGCCGTGCCAGCCGCCTCCGCCGTGGCCATCATGCCAACCGCCGCCGTGCCAGTGGTCACCGCCGTGGTAGCAGCAAGCGCCACCCCAGCCGCTCCAGATGCCGACCGTGCCATACACCGGCGCATACGGCGCGCCGTACGCGTAGCCATAGTCGGGGTAGTAGGGTTGCGCGTAGCCGTAGTCATAGGCGGGCGCAACCGCGCATCCGCCGAGAGCTGTCGCCGCAGCCAGCAATGCCGCCGATGCAAAGAGCCTGCTCACGATCGTCTCCCCGTGCTGACATAAAGAATCAGAAAGATCGCAAGCTAAGGAGTTCAGCCGCATTTGTGTCCATGCATTACGGTCGACAAATGTGTCTGTGAGCCGGCTCGACCTCGCGTCGCACCGTCGTGCCGAAGGCTGCGACGAATGCTTCGGTGGCGGCCCGCCTTAGCGCGTCGCCGCCCGGTAACAGTTAGTTAATCTTCGGTTCGTCGCGGCACGGCGCGGGCGCTCATCATCGCGACCATTTCAAGTCCTTCAGCGCTTGCGCAACGGCTCGATCAGCGACGACAACCCGTTGTGATCGATCTCATGCATCAACGCGAGCAGCCGCCCGATCTCGCCCGGCGGAAAGCCCTGACTCGCGAACCAGTTCAGATAGTGCCCGGGCAGGTCGGCGATCAGACGGCCCTTGTACTTGCCGTACGGCATGGTGCGCGTGACCAGCAGTTCGAGGTGTTCGGGATTCATCGCGATTCGATCGAGGCAAGGAGGGTTTGGCGCAGGGTCTTCCGACGCCTGCCGGCACGGCATTCTAGCCGCTGCAGGCATCGCGCCGGCGTGGTAACGTCAGCGGTTTATGTTCATACAACGGATAGGACAGCTTCCATGGAATACCGCAGACTCGGCGATTCGGATGTGCAGGTCAGCCTGATCGGGCTCGGCACCATGACGTGGGGCGAGCAGAACAGCGAACAGGACGCGCACGTGCAGATCGACTACGCGCTCGATCACGGCATCAACCTGATCGATACCGCGGAGATGTATCCGGTGCCGCCGCGCGCGCAAACGCAGGGTTCTACCGAGCGCTTTATCGGCACATGGCTTGCGCAGCACCGCGGCGCACGCGACAAGATCGTGCTCGCCACCAAGATCGCCGGCCCGGCGCGTCAGCCGCATAATCCGCGACATATTCGCGGCGAAACCAACCAGTTCGACCGCAAGAATCTGACCGAGGCGCTCAACGATAGCCTGAAGCGTCTGCAAACGGACTACGTCGACCTGTACCAGCTGCATTGGCCGGACCGCAGCACGATGACGTTCGGCCGCCCGGCGTATCCGTGGGTCGACGACGAATACACCGTGCCGATCGAGGAAACGCTCTCCGTGCTCGCCGATTTCGTCAAGGCCGGCAAGGTGCGCCATGTAGGTGTCTCGAACGAAACGCCGTGGGGCGTCGCACAGTTCCTGCGCGCGTCGGAGAAGCTCGGCTTGCCGCGCATCGTCAGTATCCAGAATCCGTACAGTCTGCTCAATCGCACCTACGAAGCCGGGCTCTCGGAATACGCGCATCGCGACAACATCGGCTTGCTCGCGTATTCGCCGCTCGCATTCGGCTGGCTGTCCGGCAAATATGAAGGCGGCGCGCGTCCGGTGGGCGCGCGCATTTCGCTGTTCGAGCGCTTCCAGCGCTACAGCAAGCCGCAAGCGATTCAGGCCACCTCGCGTTATGTGGAACTGGCGAGGCGCCACGGCCTCTCGCCGGCCCAGTTCGCGCTTGCGTTCGTCAACAGCCGGCCGTTCGTGACCAGCAATCTGATCGGCGCCACGTCGCTCGATCAGTTGAAGGAGAACATTGCGAGCGTCGACGTCAAGCTCTCGCAACAGGTGCTGGATGAAATCGACGCGCTGCATCAGTTGCAGCCGAATCCCGCGCCTTGAGTCCGCAGGCACTTGCAACGAAAGGCAAATGTCCCTGCCTGTCGGCCAATCACGACCTAAACTGTGGTGAGCGGGACGGGCTTCTGTGCCTTCGCGTGCCTGTCGTGGCTTGAGCGGCGCGCGCGAATGGTACGATGCAGCCCAAAAACGGCAGCGGCGGCGGGGCTCATGCCGCGTTGCAAACAACACAGCGATAGGACTCAGGACATCGAATGGCGCAACAAAAAACAAACCCAAAGCTCGAGCAGGCGCTGACGCGCGGGGACCTTGCGATCCGTCAGGCGAATTCGGCGCGGGCGACCGCGTTGCTGCGCGCGCTGGCCAAAATGATCGTGGACGCATCCGCGACCATCGGCGTAGAGGCATTCACGCTGATTCCGGACGGCGACAAGATTTACGATCCCGCCGACGGTCTGTGGCCGCAGGAGCTGCAAATTTCGCTCGACGGCCCGGTGGAAGAAGCCGATCCCGACGAAATCCGCACCGTGCGCCTGATCGCCGACGATCCGGGCACCGTGTTCCGTGTGGAGTGGCAGCGCGCCGACGGCAAGATCGGGCGCCACGAAGGCGGTCCCTTCGCGACAGTCGCGTTCATTTCGGACGTCGACATTCCCTGGACCGACGACGAGGACTGAGCCAGCGCCGTCCTACCGGTTCAATCGCGGGCGCTGGCCGCATGCGGCCGACGCCCGTGCCAATCTCCGCTACTTCATCATCCTGCGCCGGAACAGCACGGCCGACACCAGAAACCCGCCCACTGCATAAACGGCCAGCACGGCCACGTGCCACAGGACGTTCTCCAGCGGCCGGGCCAGCATCGCCGGCCGGATCAGATCGACGGCGTGCGCCAAAGGCAGAATGTCGGCGGCACCGCGCGCGGCGGCGGGCAATTGCGAGATCGGAAAAAACACGCCGGAAAGCAGCAGCATCGGCGTCAATACCAGCGTCTGATAAAACATGAAAAAGTCGTACGACGGCGCGAGCGCGGTGACGACCATGGCCGCACTGGCAAACGCAAGACCCGTCAGCACGATGACGGGCAGCGCGAGCAGCATCGACGGAAAGCTGGCGTAGCCGAGCGCGCCCGCCACCAGCATGATGGCCGCGCCCGACAGCACCGACTTGCTGGCCGCCCAGAACACTTCGCCGAGCACGATGTCGCCGAGCGTCAACGGTGTGTGCATGATGGCTTCCCAGGTGCGCTGCACGTGCATGCGCGAGAAACCCGAATACATCGACTCAAAGCTCGCGGACATCATTACGCTGGACGCCACCGTGCCCGCCGCGAGAAACGCAATGTACGACACGCCGTCGACGCGCCCGACCATCAATCCCAGACCGAAGCCCAAGCCGAACAGATAGATCATCGGATCGGCGAGATTGCCGAACATCGAGGCGAGCGCGAGCTTTTTCCAGACGAGATAGTTGCGGCGCCACACCGCGATCCAGTTGACCGCGTTGGCGGGCAAGGCGGCGAGCGGCGCTTGCCTGCCCGGCGTGGCTTCGTTGCTTCGGTAAGTGCGTGCATCCATGGCGGGTCTCGTGCGGTGTCGGGTGCGCTGCTTTGTGCTCTGCTTTGTGCTCTGCTTTGTGCTCGGTCTGGTGCGCTGCTTTGTGCTTTGCCGACGCGAGTCAGTCCTGCATCTCGCGACCGGTCAGTCGCAGAAAAACGTCCTCGAGATTCGCCGGGCGGTGCAGATAGCGCAGGTCCGAGCGCTGCTTGAGCCGCGCGTGCACCGGCTCGGCGTCGTTCACATAGCAGAAGAGCGTCTCGCCGCTGATCTCGGTGCGCTGCGCGAGCGGCGCGAGTTCGTCGCGCAATGCAAGCGGATCGGGCCCAAAAATCTCGATGACGTCACAGCCGATTTCCGATTCGATCAGCGCCCGCGGCGCGCCTTCGGCGATCTTGCGTCCTTCCTCGATTACGCACAGCCGGTCGCATAACCGCTCGGCTTCCTCCATGAAATGGGTGGTCAGCAGAATCGTCTTCCCCCGTGCGAGCAGCGAACGCAACCGCTCCCAGATCAGGTGCCGCGCCTGCGGGTCGAGCCCGGTCGTCGGTTCGTCCATGATCAGCACGTCCGGATCGTTGACGAGCGCGCGCGCGAGCGTGAGGCGCCGCTTCATGCCGCCGGACAGTTCGCTCACGCGCGCGTCGGCCTTGCTTTCGAGGCGTGCGAATTCGAGCAGCGAGGGCACCATCGCGCGGCATTGGGCGCCGCTTAAGCCGAAATATCGGCCGAACACCAGCAGGTTCTCGCGGACGGTGAAGTCCGGATCCAGGTTGTCGAACTGCGGCACCACGCCGACGCGGGCCCGCGCGACGCGCGCGCGGCCCGGTATCGGCTCTCCGCAGAGATGGATCGTGCCGGCATCCGGCGCGGCGATGCCGAGCAGCATGCGCAACGTGGTGGTCTTGCCGGCGCCGTTCGGCCCGAGCAGGCCGAAACATTCGCCAGTGTCGACATGAAACGACAGTCCGTCGACAACCTTCTTTTCGCCGTAGCTTTTTTCGACCTGGTGAAATTCGATGGCGGTGTCGGGCATGGAAGAGATCGAGGCTCCGGGAAAAGGCGGGAATGAGCGCCAAGGCTGCTCATTCTAGGCCATCGGCTGCGAACGGTTGGCCCGTGTGCCGCGCCGGCATCGCCGCCTTTTGCACTGCGGCATCCGCATCTGGGATGCTGTCGTGGTGGCGCAAGCCTCGTCTGCACAAGGCAGGGGCACGTGTAAATCGCAGTTAGCGTTTTCCATCCCTTGCAAGCGGAATTGCGGCGCACCATGATTGATTCAGACCGCGCTTTTGCGGAAAGGGGAAAACGATGGCGAGCTACCAGAAAATCCTGCTGTGCTACGACGGCTCGCGTGAAGGCCGCAAAGCGCTACGCTGCGGTGCCGATCTTGCGCTGGATCTCAAGGCGGAAACGCACCTGCTCTCGGTGGTGGATATGCGCTCGAGCATTGCGCAAAGCGCGGGCCTGCTGACCGACGTCGCGTGCGGCAGCTTTGAAAAGACCGCGCGGGACATTCTGCAAGAAGGCGTCGACTGGTTGACGGAGCGCGGTGTGCGGGCGCAGGGCCACTTTGCGTTCGGCCATCCAATCGACGAGATTGCCAATCTGGCCAATGAACTGCACGTGGACCTCGTGGTGGTGGGCCACCGTTGCCGCACCGGCCTGTCGCGATGGTGGATGGGCGCGGGCAACACGCCGCTGCTCGACCGTGTGTCATGCAGCATCCTGGTCGCGTGTTCGTCCGCGCAGGAGCAGCAGCAGGAAGCGGCCTGAGCGGTTTGAGCGGTTTGAGCGGCCGGCGAGCCAGGCGAAGCAGAATGCGCCGCCCCCGCGCGGCTGCTCACTCGTTGAGATTGACCGCGGCCAGTTTCCACGTAAAGAGCCTTTCGCGCCGGAAGATCGCGGAATAGCGCGCGTCGCCGGCGCCGTGCTGGTACGTGACGGCGAACTCGTTGAGCCCGCGATAGCCGGCGGTGGTTTGCGGCGGCTGCGGTGGCGTGGGGCTGTGGCCCGCGTCGCCGCCGGCGGGGTTGGCGCCGTTGCCGGCGCTTTGATCCACCGGCTGAGCGGCGCCTTGCGATGCAGGCGCCGGTCCGTTTGCCGCGGCAGGATTGCCGGCCGCTGGCGGCGTGGGCGGCCGCTCGCCGGGTTCGCCGCGCGGCGGCATACCGTTCAGCAAGGCGGCCACGCCGTCGGGCGTCGCATAGGCGTCGACCAGCGGACCGATCAATGCCACGCCGATCATCGCCCCGATCGCGGCTAACGGATTGCCGTTGCCGTGTGCGTCGAGCCGCCGGGTCAGCAAGCCGGTGACCTGCTGCTTCAGACTTTCGCGCAACGCCGGGAAATCGACGTACTGATTGACGGTTTGCGCGTCTCGCGCATCGGCGGCGCGTTTCAGATTATTGAGCGCGATATACGGCGATGCATAGGCGAAACCCAAGCCCGCGATGAGCGCAATCACGATCAGCGTGACGACAAGTGGACGGGTGCTGCGATTCTTGCGTGTTGAAACGGCCATCGGTCAGAATTCTCCGTCAGCTCCATCAGCTCCATCAGGTGTGACGCAATGTTTGCACCCGACGGCGCACCTACCTCACGCCGATCAGGACTCGAACACTGCGCCCTGAACGTCGGTTTCTTCGGCGATGCACCGGTCGATCATGCGGCAGACCGCGTCCACTGTGCCGACCATGATGAGCCGCGACGGCCCGTGATAGACCCGCACCGGCGCGCGGCGCGCGGGCTCGGCCGTATTGAGCCCCGAATTCAGCGATACCCGGGCGAAGGCCGGCAATGACGACGGCAGCGCGGCATGCCCGCCGGAGCCGTTTATCGGCGAGTCGAACAGCGACGCGGTGGCGGCCGTGGATGCTTCGATCAATGAGCAAGGCACCAGCTTGCGCAAATGGCGCAGACGGCCGAACTGGCGAAACGGCAACAGGCGGGCAAGGCGTTCCATGAGGCTCTCCGGGCGATTCAACATAGTGGCTGCCTGTTAGCGGCAGCCCGGCGACAGCTTGGTCGGTGGCAGGCAAGGGTGAAAGGCAAGCGCGGAAGGCGAGGGTAGACGTGCGGCGTTGCCGAAAACCACCCGCCCCGCGTGCGCCATCAGAACTCGCCGGGGCGGATCAGCCCGACGGCGATGCCTTCCAGCGCGAAGTCCGCACTGCCTGTCTCGACAAAGATGTTCTCGTAATCGGGGTTCTCGGCAATCAGCTCGATGCCGTTGGGCCGGCGCTTCAGACGCTTGACCGTGACGTCGTCGCCGAGCCGGGCAATGATGATCTGGCCGTCTTTCGCCTCGCTGCGCTTCTGCACGGCGAGCAGGTCGCCGTCGAAAATGCCAGCGTCGCGCATGGAAAGGCCGCGCACCTTGAGCAGGTAGTCGGGCTTGCTCGAGAAGAGCGCCGGGTCGCACGCGTAGTGCTGCGCGATATGTTCCTGCGCGAGGATCGGACTACCGGCCGCGACCCGGCCGACAAGCGGCAGCGACAGCTGCATGATGCTCGGATGCGGTAGCGTGAACTGATGCTGCGTGCCGTCTTGCCCGAATTCCTGGGGCGGCAGCAGACGAATGCCGCGCGAGGCGCCCGCCGCGAGTTCGATCACGCCCTTGCGGGCCAGCGCCCGCAAATGCTCTTCGGCCGAGTTAGCCGAGCTGAAGCCGAGCTCCGCGGCGATCTCCGCGCGGGTGGGCGGAAAGCCGGTGCGCTCGATGGCGCGGCGGATCAGATCGAAAACCTGCTGCTGTCGTGCGGTGAGTTTGGTCATGGCGCCACTGTATGTATGAACAGGTGGCTGTATTTTTATACAGTATCCGGCGCAATTCAAGCTTTACTTTAAGTTCGTCGCAAACGGTCACGTCATGGCGCCGCTGAACGGCGCTCGAACACCCGTTTTCATGCCGCAACGCCTTATCCGGCTGTCATTACCACTTTTGCGTATTAAAAAATGAGCAAACATTATTTTTAATGATGAAAGCCCTTCGATAGACTGGCCTCCAAGTCGCTCATGTGCACGTGATCCGACGCAGAACAACATCACTCGCTGCAACTGGCGAACCAACACGCGGAGAACCTGGCATGAACCACCGGAACACGGGGCGGGCCCATCAGACCCGAACATTCATCGCAGCGCTGGCTTTCGGTGCGGCGGCGGCGCTCGGCGCGATCTCTCACGCGCAGGCGGCCGACACGACGCTGCTCAACGTCTCCTACGACCCGACTCGCGAGCTCTACCAGGACCTGAACCAGGCCTTCGGCAAGGAATGGAAGGCGAAGACCGGCGAGACGGTCACGTTCAAGCAGTCGCACGGCGGCTCGGGCGCGCAGGCGCGCTCGGTGCTCGACGGCCTGCAGGCCGATGTCGTGACCCTCGCGCTCGCCTACGACATCGACGCCATTGCGAACAAGGGCTTGATCGACAAGAACTGGCAGAAGCGGCTTCCTGACAACGCGTCGCCCTATACGTCGACGATCGTGTTTCTGGTGCGCAAGGGCAACCCCAAGCACATCAAGGACTGGGACGACCTGACGAAGCCGGGCGTGTCGATCGTGACGCCGAATCCGAAGACGTCGGGCGGCGCGCGCTGGAATTACCTGGCGGCCTGGGCGTATGCCGCGCACCAGCCGGGCGGCAACGATCAGAAGGCGAAGGAATTCGTCGGGAAGCTTTACAAGAACGCGGGCGTGCTCGATTCCGGCGCGCGCGGCGCGACCACGAGCTTCGTGCAGCGCGGCATCGGCGACGTGCTGATCGCGTGGGAAAACGAGGCGTTCCTATCGGTCAAGGAGTTCGGCACGGACAAGTTCGAGATCGTCGTGCCGTCGGTCAGCATTCTGGCCGAGCCGCCGGTCGCGGTGGTGGACAAGGTGGTCGATAAACATGGCACGCGCAAGCTCGCCGAGGCGTATCTGAACTTCCTGTATAGCCAGGAAGGCCAGGAAATCGCCGCGAAGAACTTCTACCGTCCGCGTTCGAACAAAGTGCCCGCCGAGCTGACCGCGAAGTTTCCGAAGCTGAAGCTGTACACCGTCGACGATACGTTCGGCGGCTGGAGCAACGCGCAGAAGACGCATTTCGCCGACGGCGGCGTGTTCGATTCGATCTACCAGCCACAGTAACCCTGACCGCGTCCGCGCAGTAGCCGGCGCGGGCGGGGCAACACGACGCGACGCGTCGCTGCGCGTCGCCCCGGAGCGCGCCGCTGGCGCGCTTCTGGCCGATCGGATCGAGGCGGCCTGCAACACGAGCATCAATTGAACGAGTAACGAGCATGACGACGTTGACTTTCCGCAAACCGAGCGCGCTGCCTGGTTTCGGCCTGACCCTCGGCATCACGGTGGCGTATCTGAGCCTCGTCGTGCTGATCCCGCTTGCCGCGACTTTTCTGAAGACGGCGACGCTCGACTGGAGCCAGTTCGTGCGCGCGGTCAGCTCGCCGCGGGTGCTCGCCTCGTACCGGCTCACGTTCTTCTCGGCGCTGGGCGGCGCGCTGATCAATGCGGTATTCGGCTTTCTCGTTGCGTGGGTGCTCGTGCGCTACCGGTTTCCGTTCAAGCGCATCGTCGATGCCGTGGTCGATCTGCCGTTCGCGCTGCCCACCTCGGTGGCGGGCATCTCGCTCGCGGCTGTGTATGCGGGCAACGGCTGGATCGGCCAGTTTCTCGAACCGCTCGGGCTCAAGGTGGCTTTTACGCCGGTGGGCGTGCTGGTCGCGCTGACCTTCATCGGTTTGCCGTTCGTCGTGCGCACCGTGCAGCCGGTGCTGGAGGAGTTCGAGCGCGAACAGGAGGAGGCCGCCGCGTGCCTCGGCGCCTCGCGCTGGCTGACGTTTCGCCGCGTCGTGCTGCCGGCGGTATTCCCGGCATTGCTCACCGGTTTCGCACTGGCCTTTGCGCGCGCGCTCGGCGAATACGGCTCGGTCATTTTCATCGCCGGCAATGTGCCGATGAAGTCGGAGATCACGTCGCTCCTCATCATCACGAAGCTGGAGCAGTACGACTACGCGGGGGCGACGGCGCTCGCCGTGGTGATGCTCGTCGTGTCGTTCCTGATGCTGCTTTTCATCAACACGCTGCAGTGGTATTTGCAGCGCCGCACGAGCCGCGGCAGCGCAGGCCCGGCGCCCGCCGCGGCGAGCGTGACGAGTGTCGCAAGCATTGGCGGAGGTGTGCAATGAATCGCCGTTCCGTCGATAGCATCGGGAACGCAGGCGCTGCGAATTCGCCCGCCGCGGCCCCGCGCGCGCCGCTCAATGCCGCTCGCCGCCCGGATCCCGTCAGCGAGCCGCCCGCGGTGCGTTGGATCCTGACCGGCGTCGCGCTGCTGTTTCTCGCGCTGTTTCTGGTGGTGCCGCTCGTCGCCGTGTTTTATCAGGCGCTCAGCAAGGGGCTCGGTTTCTACCTGGAGTCGCTCGCGGACCCCGATGCGCTCGCCGCCATCAAGCTCACGGCGACCACGGCGGCGATCGCGGTGCCGCTCAACCTCGGTTTCGGGCTCGCGGCTTCGTGGTGTATCGCCAAGTTCGAGTTTCGCGGCAAGGCTTTGCTGACCACGCTGATCGACCTGCCGTTTTCGGTGTCGCCGGTGATCTCGGGCCTCATCTACGTGTTGATGTTCGGCGCGCAAGGCTGGTTCGGGCCGTGGCTGCAGGCGCATAACGTGCAGATCATTTTTGCGGTGCCGGGCATCGTGCTCGCCACCATCTTCGTGACGTTTCCGTTCGTCGCGCGGGAGCTGATTCCGCTGATGCAGGCGCAAGGCAACGACGAAGAAGAGGCCGCGCACGTGCTCGGCGCATCCGGCTGGCAGACCTTTCGCCGCGTCACGCTGCCCAACGTCAAATGGGGTCTGCTGTACGGCGTGATTCTGTGCAACGCACGGGCGATGGGCGAGTTCGGCGCGGTGTCGGTGGTGTCGGGCCATATTCGCGGGCAGACCGACACGATGCCGCTGCACGTCGAGATTCTCTATAACGAATACAACTTCTCGGCGGCATTCGCCGTGGCCTCGGTGCTGGCCTTACTGGCACTCGTGACGCTCGCGCTCAAGCTGCTCGCCGAGCGCCACCTGTCGGGGGAACTGTCGGACGCGCGCGACGTGCCCGCGCACGCCGGTCCGCCAGCGCTGCCCACCGCGGCACTGCCGCTCGACACATCGGTCTCGCAGCAACACCCGCTCAAGCAAGGAGAGCTGTAATGGGTATCACCGTACGTAACCTGCAAAAGCGCTTCGGCGATTTCGTCGCGCTCGACAACGTCTCGCTCGATTTTCCGCCGGGCGAACTGGTTGCGCTGCTCGGGCCCTCGGGTTGTGGCAAGACCACCTTGCTGCGCGTGATCGCAGGTCTCGAATACGCGGACGGCGGCCAGGTCGTGCTGCAAGGCCAGGACGTGGCGACGGTGGGCGCGCGCGAGCGCGAAGTCGGCTTCGTGTTCCAGCACTACGCGCTGTTCCGCCATATGACGGTGTTCGAGAACGTGGCGTTCGGGCTGCGCGTGAAGCCGCGAAAGGAGCGGCCCTCGGAAGCCGTGATCCGCGAGAAAGTGCACGAGTTGCTGAAGCTCGTGCAACTCGACTGGCTCGCGCAACGCTATCCGTCTGAATTGTCGGGCGGCCAGCGCCAGCGTATCGCGCTCGCACGCGCGCTCGCCGTCGAGCCGAAAGTGCTGCTGCTCGACGAACCGTTCGGCGCGCTCGACGCCAAGGTGCGCAAGGAGCTGCGCAGCTGGCTGCGGCGCCTGCACGACGACCTGCATATCTCGACGATCTTCGTCACGCACGACCAGGAAGAGGCGCTCGAGGTGGCGGATCGCATCGTCGTGCTCAACCGCGGGCATGTGGAGCAGGTGGGCAGTCCGCAGGACGTGTACGACCATCCGCAAACGTCGTTCGTGTACGAGTTTCTCGGCGCGGCGAACCGTCTGCACGGCAAGGTGGACGCTAGCGGTTTCGTCGTGGACGGCGCCGCGTTGCCGGTGGCGATCAGCAGCGATTTCAGCGGCCCCGCTTTCGCCTATGTGCGGCCGCACGACCTGCAGCTGTATCCGCAGTCGGCGGGGCACCGCGAGGGTATCGTCGTCGATGTGCGGCGCGTCGTCACGCTCGGCGGCTCGGTGCGCGTCGAACTGGCGGGCCGCGAGGGCAATCTGCTCGAAGCCGAACTCGATCGCGAAGCATGGCGCGAGCTGCAGCTTGCAGTCGGCGACGGCGTGACTGCCGTGCCGCGCGCGCTGCGCGTGTTTCCGGCGCAGTGACCGCGCAAGCGGCAGACGCGCGCGCTTCGATCCCACGCGACCTATTCCAATAATTCAACTTTCGCTGAACCGGACACTTCAAGATGAATTTCCAGCAATTGCGCTTCGTGCGCGAGGCCGTGCGTCAGAACATGAACCTGACCGAAGTGGCGAACGTGCTGTACACATCGCAGTCGGGCGTGTCGAAACAGATCAAGGACCTCGAAGACGAACTCGGCGTCGACATCTTCATTCGACGCGGCAAGCGGCTCACGGGCCTCACGGAGCCGGGCAAGGCGGTGCATCAGCTGATCGAGCGGATGCTGCTCGATGCTGAGAATCTGCGTCGCGTCGCGCGCCAGTTCGCGGATCAGGACAGCGGCCACCTGGTGGTCGCGACGACGCACACGCAGGCCCGCTATGCGCTGCCCAAGGTGATCCGCCAGTTCACCGAAGTGTTCCCGAAGGTGCACCTCGCGCTGCGCCAGGGCAGCCCGCAGCAGATCGCGCAGATGATCATCAACGGCGAGGCGGATATCGGCATTTCCACCGAAGCGCTCGACCGCTTCCCGGACATCGTCACCTTCCCGTGCTATTCGTGGCATCACGTCGTGGTGGTGCCGAAGGATCATCCGCTCGTCGGCCGGCCGAATCTCACGCTCGACGAAATCGCCGAATTCCCGATTGTCACGTATGACCAGGACTTCACGGGCCGCTCGCACATCGACCAGGCCTTCGCGAAAGCCGGCGCCTTGCCCGACGTGGTGCTGACCGCGATCGACGCCGACGTGATCAAAACCTACGTGGAGCTCGGCATGGGCATCGGCGTGGTGGCGGCGATGGCCTACGACCCCAAGCGCGACAGCGAACTCGTCGCGCTCGACACGCAGCATCTGTTCGAGGCCAGCACCACGCGGGTCGGCTTGCGCAAGGGCGCGTTTCTGCGCGCGTATGCGTACCGTCTCATCGAGATGTTCGCGCCGCAATTGACCGAGGCGGAAATCGCCGCGCAGCTGCGCGAAGCGGTGTAAGGGCTTGACGGTCGGAACAGACAAGGGTTTGTGGGGAGCGCCAGGGCGCGCGACGGCGGGGCGTCATCGCTTACAATCGCCGCCATGAACACACAGACTTCCCTTTCCTCCTCCCGCGCGGCGGCGCCGCTGCCGCGCATCGCCGTGCTCGCGACCGGCGGCACGATTGCCGGCGCGGCTGCCGATGCCACCAACACCGCCGGCTATCAGGCCGGCGTGGTCGGCGTCGAACAATTGCTGTCGGTCGTGCCGGCCTTGTCTACGGTGGCGCACGTCGTGCCCGAGCAGACTGCGAGTATCGACAGCAAAGACATGTCGATGCCGCTGTGGACCACGCTCGCGCAACGCGTCAACGCGCTCGTTGCCGCCGACGACATCGACGGCGTCGTCATCACGCACGGCACGGACACGCTCGAAGAAACCGCCTACCTGCTGCATCTGACCGTCAAGTCCGACAAACCGGTCGTGCTGACGGCCGCCATGCGCCCGGCGTCGGCCTTGTCGGCGGATGGTCCGCTGAATCTGCTGAACGCGGTCACGGTGGCGGCAAATGCGGCGGCGCGCGGGCAGGGCGTGCTGGTCGCGTTCAACAACAAGATCCATAGCGCGCGCGATGTCGTCAAGACGAGCACGTACGCCGTCGATGCGTTTCAGTCGCCGGAAATCGGCGCGCTTGGCTGGGTGCAGGACGGGCGGGTGGAGTTCCAGCGCAGCGTCGTGCGTGCGCACACGCGCGCGACCGAGTTCGTGATCGGCGCGAACTGGCCGCATGTGGAAATCGTGGCGAGCTATGCGGGCGTGTCGCGCATCGCCGTCGATGCGCTCGTGACGGCGGGCGTGCGCGGCATTGTCGTGGCGGGCACGGGCAACGGTTCGATTCACGCGTCGCTCGCGCAGGCATTGGCGGACGCGGCGTCGCAGGGCGTCGCCGTGGTGCGTTCGTCGCGCGTGGGTTCAGGGCATGTGATGCGCAACGGCGCGGCCGCCGACGATGCGCTCGGCTTTGTCAGCGCCGGCTCGCTGAACCCGTACAAGGCGCGCGTGCTGCTGATGCTCGCCCTGGCCGCGGGCGCTACAGGGCCGGTCGCGCTGCAAAGGGCGTTCGATATGTATTGACGCTGTGCAGCGTCGACACATGCATTAAATAAAAAACGCGGCGCCCGAGTGAGTGACTCGGGCGCCGCGTTGTCGTTTGGCACCGTCTATGCGTACGCGCGCCGCAAGCGCCCGCAAAAGCAGCGCCTGCAATCGCTCATTGCACCGGTGGAATCACCAGCACCTGGCCCGGATAGATCTTGTCCGGGCTCTTGAGCATCGGCGTGTTGGCCTCAAAAATGACGCCGTTCTTCGCGCCGCTGCCGTAGTACTTCTCGGCGATCTTCCATAGATTGTCGCCCGCCACGACCGTATGAAACTGCGTGGGCGCCGCGGCGGGCGCGGTGACGCCCAGTTGATCGTCGACCTTGTCGACGTTCTGCACATTGCCCGCTGCGACGAGAATCCTGTCCTTGGTCGGCTGATCCGCAGCTTCCCCGGAGACGGTCACGGTGTGGCTCGCGCCGTCGTATGTGACTTGCAGATTCGTCGCGTCGAGACCCTGGCTGCGGATGTACGTGGCAATCGCATCGCCCGCAGTTTTGTTGAGCGCGGCAAGATCGGGCGCCGCCGGTGCCGCCTCGGCGTTGGCGGGCGTGGACGCCGCGCTGAACAGTTTTTCGCCGGCTTCCTTGATGAAGCTGAGAATACCCATCGATCACACTCCTCGTGTTGGTACGCAAGCATGCTGTGCATACGGTTAAGCAGTCGTCGTTGCTCGCGCGCAAAAGAAGGGCGCACGCATGCAACGGACTCACGAGTGTAGGAGAAACCAGTCCGGCGAACTGTCAAGAAAGGTAGGGAAACGGGCACGAAGTTGCAAGCAAATGCAAACGGGCGTGCAAACCGGCGGTGTAGGGGAAGCCACACAGAAAGCCGCTGAGGAGGCTGCGGAGAATGCCGCCGCGCATGAGCGAGCGGCAAAAAAAGATGCTGAATCCGACAGACGGACACCCGACGACGACGTCTGACCGACCAAGGCTTCCCCGGCGCCGCCGGGTGCCGCTGCGGACCCCACTTTGCCGCTCTCAGCCCAGAGCGGCTCGATTTGCCCGATCCGCCGCGATGCCGCGCGACGAACCGGGCGCCCCACCTGCGATTGCCGTGACGTGCGCGAAGCGACGTCAGCGGCAATCGGTGAACCATGAGTGTGACTGCACTCGGGGCGCTTCTCGATGCATCGCGCCGATCCTTACGCCCACCACCGTGCCCCGGCAGGCGCTGCGAATCCGCGAGCCGCGAACAAGCGCCGCCGCCTCACGCTGCTTTCGCTTCGCTCCCGGGCGCCTGCGCGACTTCGTAGTTCGCCATGATTTCGAGCGCGCGGACCATCGCCGAGTGATCCCATGCCTTGCCGCCGTTCGCCGCGCACACGCTGAACAATTGCTGCGCGCTCGCGGTATGCGGCAGCGCGATGCCGAGCTTGCGGGCGCCGTCGAGTGCGAGGTTCAGATCCTTTTGATGCAACTCGATACGGAAGCCCGGATTGAACGTGCGCTTTGTCATCCGCTCGCCGTGCACTTCCAGAATGCGCGACGACGCGAAGCCGCCCATCAACGCCTTGCGCACACGTTCGGGGTCGGCGCCCGAGCGCGAGGCGAACAGCAGCGCCTCGGCCACCGCCTCGATATTCAGCGCGACGATGATCTGGTTCGCGACCTTGCAGGTCTGACCCGCGCCGTTCTCGCCGATCAGCGAGATGTTCTTGCCCATCAGTTCGAAGAGCGGCTTCGCTTGCGCAAACGCTTTTTCGGGGCCGCCCACCATGATCGTGAGCGTGGCCTCGCGCGCGCCGACTTCGCCGCCGGACACCGGCGCATCGAGATAGTCGACGCCGAGCGCGTTGATCTTCTTCGCGAACGCCTGCGTGTCGAGCGGCGAGATCGAGCTCATGTCGATCACGAGCTTGCCCGCGCTGAGGCCGGCCGCGACGCCGTCGTCGGCGAACAGAACGTTGGCCACGTCAGGCGTGTCCGGCACCATGATGATGACGATATCGGCGGCTTGCGCGACGGCGGTCGAATCGGCTACCACGTTCGTGCTCTTGCCCAGGTCTTCCGGCACCGGATACGCGCCGTTCACGAACAGCGTGTGGCCGCCCTTGAGGAGGTTGCGCGCCATGTGCGCACCCATGATGCCGAGCCCGATAAAACCGATCTTTGCCATGTGTCTGAATCTCCAGTGTTGTTTGCGATCCCGCGAGGGACGTGGTTCGCAGGCGCATTGCGCCCGATTGCGGCGACGCGCTGCCGGGCGCTTCGCTCAGGCCGCCGCGTGCGCGGCGCCGCGCGTTTGCCCGGCCACGCTTTGCACCCACACGAGCCCGGCCGTGGTGGTGGTGCGCGGCTTGTATTCGCAGCCGACCCAGCCGTCGTAACCGATCGAGTCGAGCAGATCGAACAGGAATGGGTAGTTGATTTCACCGGTGCCGGGTTCGTTGCGCCCCGGGTTGTCGGCGAGTTGAATATGGGCGATCTGCGGCAGATGCTTTTTGATCGTCGCGGCGAGTTCGCCTTCCATCCGTTGCATGTGATAGATGTCGTACTGCAGGAACAGGTTGTCCGAACCCACCGCGCGGATCACGTCGAGGCCTTCGCTCGAACGGTTCAGCGCGAAGCCGGGAATGTCGTAGGCATTGCATGGCTCGACGAGCAGGCGGATGCCGGCCTTCTTCAACTCGGCGGCCGCAAAACGCAGGTTATCGACGATGGTCGAGCGCGCCTTGTCCGCATCCACGCCGGCAGTCGGAATGCCCACGAGGCAGTTCAGTTGCGGCACCTTCAGCGCGCTCGCGTATTCGATCGCACGGCCGACGCCTTCCTGAAACTCGGTGACTCGATCGGGCAGACACGCAATGCCGCGCTCGCCGGCTTCCCAGTTGCCCGCGGGCAGGTTGTGCAGCACCAGCTTGAGCCGGTTCTGCTGAAGACGCTCGCTCAACTCGGCGATCTTGTACGGATACGGAAACATGAATTCGACGGCATGAAAGCCCGCGTCCGCCGCCGCCGCAAAGCGGTCGAGGAACGGGACTTCGTTAAAGAGCATGGTGAGATTCGCTGCGAATTTCGGCATGGTGCGTAGGTCTCGGTGGTCGGTCAGTGAATTGGCGTGTGCTCGTCACGCGAGCGCCACGCGGCTGCGGGGCGTATTCGCGTGACCGCGTTCGTCGGGTCAGTCCTCAGTCGGCGATGCTGATCGCGGTCGGCGCGTCCTCGCGCGTCACGGCCAGTTCCTCGAACTCATTGATCGCGTCGATTTCCGTGCCCATCGAAATATTGGTGACGCGCTCCAGAATCACCTCGACGATCACGGGCACGTTGAACTCGGAAAGCATCGACTGCGCTTGTTGCAGCGCCGGCTTGAGCTCCTCCGGCTTGAACACGCGAATCGCCTTGCAGCCGAGACCTTCGGCCACCGCGACGTGGTCCACGCCGTAGCCGTTGGTTTCCGGCGAATTGATGTTCTCGAAGCCGAGCTGCACGCAGAAGTCCATGTCGAAGGCGCGCTGTGCCTGGCGGATCAGGCCGAGATACGAGTTGTTCACGACCACATGCACGTACGGCAGCTTGAATTGCGCGCCGGCCGCGAGTTCCTCGATCATGAACTGGAAGTCGTAGTCGCCCGAGAGTGCGACGATGGGCCGCTGCGGATCGGCCGCGCGCACGCCTAGCGCCGCCGGAATCGTCCAGCCGAGCGGGCCCGCCTGGCCGCAGTTGATCCAGTTGCGCGCCTTGTAGACGTGCAGGAATTGCGCGCCGGCGATCTGCGACAGACCGATCGTGCTCACGTAGCACGTGTCGCGGCCGAAGACCTGGTTCATCTCTTCGTACACGCGCTGCGGCTTCATCGGCACGTTGTCGAAGTGCGTCTTGCGATGCAGCGCCTGCTTGCGCTGCTGGCAATCGGCGACCCAGGCGCTGCGGTCCTTCAGCTTGCCGGCGGCTTTCCATTCGCTCGCGACTTCCACGAAGAGTTCGAGCGCGGCCTTCGCGTCCGACACGATGCCGAGGTCCGGGCCGAATACGCGGCCAATCTGCGTCGGCTCGATGTCGACGTGCACGAACTTGCGGCCCTTCGTATAGACGTCGATGCTGCCCGTGTGACGGTTTGCCCAGCGGTTGCCGATGCCGAGCACGAAGTCGGACGCGAGCATCGTCGCGTTGCCGTAGCGGTGCGAGGTTTGCAGACCGACCATGCCGGCCATCAGCGGATGGTCGTCGGGGATCGCGCCCCACGACATGAGCGTCGGGATCACCGGCACGCCGACCGTCTCGGCGAACCTGACGAGCAGATCCTCGGCGGCGGCATTCAGCACGCCGCCGCCCGAAACGATCAGCGGCTTCTCAGATTCATTGAGCAGCGCGAGTGCGGCTTCGATCTGCTTGCGGGTCGCCTTCGGCTTGTAGACGGGCAACGGCTCGTAGGTATCGATATCGAATTCGATTTCGGCGACCTGCACGTCGATCGGCAGGTCGACCAGCACCGGACCCGGGCGGCCCGAGCGCATCAGGTGAAAGGCCTGCTGGAAGACGCGCGGCACGAGCGCCGGCTCGCGCACGGTCACCGCCCACTTGGTGACCGGCTTCGCGATGGACTCGATGTCGACGGCCTGGAAGTCTTCCTTGTAGAGACGCGCGCGCGGCGCCTGGCCCGTGATAGCGAGAATAGGAATCGAATCGGCCTGGGCGGAGTACAAACCGGTGATCATGTCGGTGCCGGCGGGACCGGACGTGCCGATGCACACGCCGATGTTGCCGGGCTGCGCCCGCGTGTAGCCCTCGGCCATGTGCGAGGCGCCTTCGACGTGACGCGCGAGCACGTGGCTGATGTTGCCCGCCTTGCGCATTGCCGAGTAAAACGGGTTGATGGCGGCACCGGGCACGCCGAACGCAGTGTCGATCCCTTCTTTTTCGAGCACCAGCACGGCGGCGTCAACGGCTCTCATCTTGGCCATGAATGTCTCCTCAATGTCCTGAAATTGGCAAATAAACGCTGTTGAACGCACTTTAGGCTTGACCTAAAGGTTTGATAAGATCAGTCCGCGTCGCTTATTTCGAAACAAAAAGTATGGAATGCCGGAGAAAGGGGCGGCGCCGGTGGAAACCAGGAGGAGACAGGCATGGACCGCTTCAAGCAGATCGAAACCTTCGTGCGTGTCGCGGACGCGGGCAGCCTCGCGGCTGCCGCGCTGGAGGAGGGCGTCTCGCCGGTGATTCTGGGGCGGCGCATCGACGCGCTCGAAAAGCGTCTCGGCGTAAAGCTCATGTACCGCTCGACGCGGCGGCTCGTGGTCAGCGAGGACGGCGCCGCGTTTCTCGAGCGCTGCCGGGGCTTGCTGACCGAATGGGACCAGGCGGAGAACGAACTGAGTGCCGGGCGCCGCGCGGTGAACGGACACCTGATCGTCTCGGCGCCGGCCGCGTTCGGCCGCAAGCACGTCGCGCCGCTCGCGCCCGCGTTTCTCGCCGACAAGCCGGAATTGCAGGTGTCCTTCAACCTGACCGACCGGGTCGTGGATCTGGTGCGCGAGGGCTATGACCTGTCGATTCGCATCGGCGGCGCGGTCGATCCCAACTTCGTCGCCGTGAAACTGGCATCGAACCGCCGCGTGGTCTGCGGCACGCCCGAGTATTTCCGCCAGCACGGCAAGCCGAAAACGCTCGAAGACCTGCCGCGGCACAACTGTCTCGCGTTTAACCTGCAAGGCGGCCAGAACCGCGGCTGGTATTTCCGCCGCAACGGCAAGCTCGTCACGGTGCGGGTGGGCGGCACGCTCGACTGCAACGACGGCGAGCTGCTGCACCGCTGGGTGTCCGAGGGGCTCGGGCTCGGCTGGCGCTCCACGTGGGAGATCCAGCAGCAGCTCGCGCGCGGCGAACTGGAAACGGTGCTCGACGAATTCGCGCTGCCCGACTACGACATCCTCGCGGTCTATCCGCAGCAGCGCTACGTGCCGGCCAAGGTGCGGTATTTCATCGACTATCTGAAGGAAATTTACGCGAGCGACGACTATTGGAACCAGCCTGCGTATTAGCGCACGGGCGGTTGCCGGGCTTTTTTGCAAACGGCGCGCGGCGGCGGGAATAAACTCGGCGCATGGCCGGTTATGCAAGGTGAAGCCTGACGACGAACCACGCTGCATAGCCGCACATGCCCTGGAGGGCCGAGGTGGTCCAGACCGATAGAGACGCCGATTCCGACGCTGCGCGAAGCCGCCGCTTCCAGCAGCTCGCGCTGCCGCATCTCGACGCGGCCTACAACCTCGCGCGCTGGCTGTGCGGCAATCCGAACGATGCCGACGACGTCGTGCAGGAAGCCTTCATGCGCGCGTTCCGCTTTTTCGACACCTTCCGCGGCGATTCGGCGCGGCCGTGGCTGCTCGCGATCGTGCGCCGGACCTGGTACACGGAATGGCGGCGGCGGGCGTCGTCGCATGAAACCGTGGAGTTCGACGACACGATGGACGACGCGACCTTCGACGGCTGGAGCGCGGGCGGCGCCGATCCGCAGGCGCTGCTCATCCGCGACGAGGACACGAAGCGGGTGCACGAGGCGCTTGCGCTGCTGCCTGTCGAGTATCGCGAAGTGCTGATCCTGCGCGAGCTGGAAGAGATGGGCTATCGCGAAATCGCTCAGGTGGCGGATGTGCCGATCGGCACGGTCATGTCGCGGCTCGCTCGCGGGCGACGCAAGCTGGCGGCCTTGCTGACGGACTCCGGCGACGGTCTGGCGGAAGCGGCGCGTGACCCGGCGTCCCGCGGCATGGCTGCGAAGTCCTCGCCTCAATCGGGCGGTGCGGGCGCCGGCTTGCCGGGTGCCGCGTCCATGCCGGCCTCCGGGGCGGCCTCCGGGGCGGCCTCCGGCCCGAGTTCTTCAGACGACGAAAACGGCGCCGCGCAGGCATGCCGTTGCGCTACGCCGACGGCTTCCGTGACGCCGCTGCGGGCCGTCGCCAACGCCCGTTCGTTGACCCACCGCGGCGGTGCAACCGCCGGCAACGCTCAGGAGACGCCAGATGGACTGTAACGAAGCGCGGCCGCTCCTCGATGCGAACGCCGATCACGAATTGCCCGCGCCGGATGCGCGGCGCGTTGAGCAGCATATCGAGCGCTGCGCGGCCTGCCGGCGCGAAAGCGACACGCTTCGGACGATGAGCCGCGCGCTGCGGGCGGCGCCTTATCATCGCGCGCCGGAGTCGTTGCGCTCGCGCATTCTGGCGGGTTTGCCGCAGACCCAAGGCGCGGCGCGGGAGGCGTCGGAGGCAGTGCCGGCGAGCGCGCGGGCGGGCGTCGACGGAGCCGCAGTGCAGGCCGAGGATCCGGCCGCAGCCGTTGCTGCTGCGGCGCAAGCGCCCGGCCGTAACGCACGACCGTCCTCGCATTGGCGGCCGGGCTGGTTTCGCGGCTGGGTCGAGCGGTTGTTCGGCGGCCGCGCGGCGCACGTCGGGCAAGGCGGGCAAGGCGGGCAAGGCGGGCAAGGCGGGCAAGGCGGGCAAGGCGGGCAAGGCGGGCAAGGCGGCCTTGCCGCGCCTTCGGCAGGCGGCGGGGCGGGCGCGCCGCTCGCCTCGGGCTGGTTCGCGCCGCTCGTCGTCGCGCTGTGCGCGGTGGGCGTCGCGCTCACGCTGAATCTGCGGCGGCCGGCGGAGTTCGCGCCATTCGCCGACGAACTCGTGGCGAGCCACGTGCGCGCCCAGGTGTCGGGGCGCGACATCGACGTGATTTCGACGGACCGGCATACCGTCAAACCGTGGTTCAACGGCCGGCTCGACTATTCGCCGCCGGTCGAGGATCTGGCGGCGAGCGGCTTTGCGCTCGAAGGCGGGCGGCTCGACTACCTCGCGCATCGACGGGTCGCCGTGCTGGTTTACCGCTACCGCAAGCACGTGATCGACGTGTACGTGTTCCCGCAGACCGCGGGCAGCGCGGCGAACGGCGCGGACAGCGGCGCGCCGTCGACGTTCGCCCGAGAAGGCTACTCGCTCGCTCACTGGGACGCCGAGGGCATGACCTGGTGGGCGATCACGGACGCCGCGCCCGACGCGCTCAGCGGCTTCGAAGCCGCGCTGAAGGCGCGCCTCGCGGGCGCCAGCGGTCGCACGGAGAACGGCTGAGCCGTCGCGCGGAGCGCTCTTCGGCGGCGGTCCGCGTGCTAAATGATTGAAAACACGCCTGAATCGCCTGCCGGCGTGAGGTAATGCCTTGCAACCCGGCCCCAATCGGGCTACAATCTTCGGCTTCTCACTTGCCGCACCGGTTCGACGCCCGGGTGGCTTCTATCCAAAAGTCAGCACAAGGAGTGTGTATGCGTCATTATGAAATCGTCTTTATCGTGCACCCCGATCAGAGCGAGCAGGTGCCCGCCATGATCGAGCGTTACAAGAGCACGATCACGTCGCACGGTGGTCAGATCCACCGTATCGAAGACTGGGGCCGTCGCCAACTGGCCTACATGATCGAGAAACTCGCGAAGGCTCACTACGTCTGCATGAACATCGAATGCGACCAGACCACGCTCGACGAGCTGGAACAC
>Ga0209674_100260_pt1 | contig 42764 bp, 39 predicted proteins | sample AraplaCvi_mMS_r2_FD_184279 | JGI IMG/M metagenome (GOLD analysis project Ga0209674, IMG submission 184279) | Arabidopsis root microbial communities from North Carolina, USA - plate scrape CL_Cvi_mMS_r2 (SPAdes) (version 2) | ecosystem: Host-associated > Plants > Roots > Endosphere | place: USA... | reverse complement strand
TGAAGAACTTCCGTCGCGCCGTCAACAGGTTTTTGTTACTGACTGAACCTGCTGCCACCGCCGGAAGCCTTGCCACTGCTGGCTTTCCCGCTTCCCGTGCCCCGGCGTCCGGAGCACGAAAGAGCGAGATTCTAGCGAGCCCGGCGGCGGGTTGCAAGCGTTATTTTGACAAGCGTATTAACGGTGTTTGAAAACTGGCTTGCGCTTCTCCACGAACGCCGCCATCCCTTCTTTCTGGTCCTCCGTCGCGAACAGCGAATGGAAGAGCCGACGCTCGAAATGCACGCCCTCCGCAAGCGTCGTTTCGTACGCCCGATTCACCGACTCCTTCACCATCATGACTGCCGGCAGCGGGAACTCCGCGATCGTAGCGGCCGCGGCGATCGACTCCTCGATCAACGACGCAGCGGGAATGACCCGCGACACCAATCCGGCGCGCTCGGCTTCCGTGGCGTCCATGAAGCGCGCCGTCAGGCAAAGGTCCATCGCCTTGGCCTTCGACACCGCGCGCGGCAAGCGCTGCGTGCCACCGGCGCCCGGCATGATGCCGAGCTTGATTTCCGGCTGACCGAACTTCGCAGTGTCCGCGGCGAAAATCATGTCGCACATCATCGCGAGTTCGCAGCCACCGCCCAGCGCAAAGCCCGCCACCGCTGCAATGATCGGCTTGCGGATCGAGCGAACCGTCTCCCAGTTGCGCGTGATGTAGTCGCCCTTGTAGACGTCCATATAGGAATAGGTCGACATCATGCCGATGTCGGCACCGGCGGCGAACGCCTTCTCACTGCCCGCCACCACAATGGCGCCGATGCCGTCGTCGGCATCGAACGCGCGCAGCGCCGCCCCCAGTTCGTCCATCAACGCATCGTTAAGCGCGTTCAATGCCTTCGGGCGGTTCAATGTGACCAAACCGACCCGCCCCCGCGTTTCGACCAGAATGTTCTCGTAAGCCATGCCGCCTCCTTGTGATCAATTGAGCGCGAAAAACGCTTCGCGCGGCCATCCTAATAATGCTAACATTCCCCAACCAACCGGTCGGTCAATTATTCGACGGGCTTTCCCCAACACACAGCCAAGCCTCTGCCATGACACATCCGTTATTCACCAAGCACGAAGATACGCTGCAAAAGGCGCTCGCCGCGGCCGAGACGCGCGGTTACTGGAGCCCATTCGTCGAAATGCCCAGTCCGAAAGTGTACGGGGAAACCGCCAACGCGGACGGCGAAGCGGCTTTCAAAGCGCACCTGAACGCAGCCTTCGAGTTGGACCAACCGTCCACGGGGGAGACGGTCGGCGCGGAAGTGTCTCCTTTCGGCTTCCCGCTCGGCATTCGCTATCCCAAGTCCGATCCCGATGCACTGATCGCCGCCGCCGCGGCCGCTCAACGCAACTGGCGCGCCGCCGGGCCCAAGGCATGGATCGGCGTGTCGCTCGAAATTCTCGCCCGGCTCAATCGCGCCAGCTTTGAGATCGGCTATAGCGTGATGCATACGACCGGTCAGGCCTTCATGATGGCCTTCCAGGCGGGCGGCCCGCACGCACAAGACCGGGCGCTGGAAGCTGTGGTCTACGCGTGGGACCAGTTGCGCCGTATTCCCGCCGACGCCCATTGGGAAAAACCGCAAGGCAAAAACCCGCCGCTCGCCATGCACAAGCGTTACACCATCGTGCCTCGTGGCACAGGCCTTGTGCTCGGGTGCTGCACCTTCCCCACCTGGAACGGCTATCCAGGGCTTTTCGCCGACCTCGCCACGGGCAACGCCGTGATCGTGAAACCGCATCCCGGCGCGATTCTGCCGCTCGCGATCACCGTGCGCATTGCGCGCGACGTTCTGCGCGAAGCCGGTTTCGATCCGAACGTCATCACCCTGCTCGCCACTGAGCCTAACGACGGCGCGGTCGTCCAAAGCCTCGCCGTACGTCCGGAAATCAAGCTGATCGACTTCACGGGCAGCACGCAAAACGGCACCTGGCTCGAACGCAACGCGCACCAGGCCCAGGTCTATACCGAGAAAGCTGGTGTCAACCAGATCGTGATCGACTCCGCGGACGACATCAAGGCCGTCGCCCGCAACATCGCGTTCTCTCTCTCGCTCTACTCCGGCCAGATGTGCACCGCGCCGCAGAACATCTATGTCCCCCGCGGCGGCATTCGTACCGCGGACGGCACGCTCACCTTCGACGAAGTCGCGCAGGCCATAGCCGGCGCCGTGCAAAAACTGGTGGCGGACCCGGCCCGTGCCGTCGAACTACTCGGTGCCATTCAGAACGAAGGCGTCACGCAACGCATCGACGAAGCCGCGAAGCTCGGCCGGATTCTGGTCGAGAGTCAAACGCTCGGGCACCCCGCTTTTGCCGGCGCCCGTGTGCGCACGCCGCTTGTGGTCCAGCTCGACGCCGCAACCGACCGCGCCCAATTCACCAAGGAATGGTTCGGTCCCATCTCGTTCGTCATTGCTACGGACTCGACCGCGCAATCTCTCGAACTTGCCGGCACGATCGCAGCCGAGCACGGCGCGCTTACGCTGTCCGTGTACAGCACCGATGAAGCCGTGCTCGAAGAAGCGCACGAGGCGTCGCTGCGCGGCGGTGTCGCGCTTTCGATCAACCTGACGGGCGGTGTGTTCGTCAACCAGTCGGCTGCGTTCTCCGATTTCCATGGCACTGGCGCGAACCCTGCGGCCAACGCCGCACTTACCGATGCAGCCTTCGTCGCAAATCGTTTCCGTGTGGTTCAAAGCCGCGTACATGTTGAACCGAAAGCGGCGCCAGCGGTAGCTAGCTGAACGTCATAAGACAAAAGCACGGCTTCGTCCTATGCCTTTTGGCTGAATAGACCGCGCCGTGCCCGCCAACTAACATGAGACATCGGATCGGCATGCACCGCCGGTCCGCCTGAGCAGGAATGGACATGAACGACGCCTTTATCTGCGACGCGATTCGCACTCCCATCGGCCGCTACGGCGGCGCCCTGAAAGACGTCCGGGCCGACGACCTCGGCGCCGTGCCGATCAAGGCATTAATCGAGCGCAATCCTGGCGTCGACTGGCGTGCCGTGGACGACGTGATCTACGGCTGCGCGAACCAGGCCGGTGAAGACAATCGCAACGTGGCGCGCATGTCGGCGTTGCTCGCGGGACTTCCCACCGACGTACCGGGTTCGACAATCAACCGCCTGTGCGGATCTGGCATGGATGCTGTCGGCAGCGCGGCGCGCGCCATCAAGGCGGGCGAAGCCCGGTTGATGATCGCCGGCGGAGTGGAAAGCATGACCCGCGCGCCGTTTGTAATGGGCAAGGCGGCGAGCGCGTTTTCGCGGCAAGCGGATATCTACGATACGACGATTGGCTGGCGCTTCGTCAATCCGCTCATGAAACGTCAGTATGGCGTCGACTCCATGCCCGAAACGGCGGAAAACGTCGCAGTGGAATTCGGAATCAGCCGTGTCGATCAGGACGCGTTCGCATTGGCGAGCCAGCAGAAGGCCGCGCGCGCGCAACGTGACGGCACGCTCGCCCAGGAAATCGTCGGTGTGGAAATCGCGCAGAAGAAGGGCGATCCCATTCGCGTGACGCTCGACGAGCATCCGCGCGAGACCTCGCTCGAAAGCCTGGCGAGGCTCAAGGGCGTGGTTCGTCCGGACGGCACCGTGACTGCCGGCAATGCGTCGGGCGTGAACGACGGCGCGTGCGCGCTGCTGCTAGCGAACCAGCAAGCCGCCGACCAATATGGGCTGCGCCGCCGCGCGCGCGTGGTGGGCATGGCAACGGCGGGCGTCGAGCCGCGCATCATGGGTATAGGGCCCGCGCCCGCCACGCAGAAGTTGCTCAAGCAACTCGGCATGAGTCTCGAGCAGTTCGACGTGATCGAGTTAAACGAGGCATTCGCATCGCAGGGACTCGCGGTTCTGCGCACGCTCGGACTGCGCGACGACGATCCGCGCGTCAATCCGAACGGCGGAGCAATTGCCCTCGGGCACCCGCTCGGCGCATCGGGCGCGCGCCTCGTCACGACCGCGCTCTACCAGCTGGAGCGCTGCAACGGGCGCTTCGCGCTTTGCACTATGTGCATCGGCGTGGGTCAGGGCATCGCGCTCGTCATCGAGCGGCTCTGAAATCAAGCGCTGCAGTTCCGCGAAAGAGACTTTGAGGAGACACCCAATGTCATACGAAGCGATCCGCCTCGCGTTCGACGCGTCGAGCCGCGTAGCGACCATTACGCTGAACCGCCCGGACAAGCTGAACAGCTTCACGCGCGCCATGCATGAGGAACTCGCGGCTGCGCTCGGCGAGGTAGAGGCAAACGGCGCTCGCGCGCTCGTCCTGACCGGCTCGGGCCGCGGATTCTGCGCGGGGCAGGACCTCGCCGATCTGGATTTCACGCCCGGCGCCATGACAGACCTGGGCGACTTGATCGACGCGCATTTCAACCCGCTGATTCGCCGCTTGCAAGCACTGCCGCTACCCGTGATCGCGGCAGTCAACGGCACGGCGGCGGGCGCCGGCGCCAATCTGGCGCTCGCCTGCGATATCGTGCTGGCAGCACGTTCGGCGAGCTTCATCCAGGCATTCGTGAAGATCGGTCTCGTGCCGGATTCGGGCGGCACCTGGTTCTTGCCGCAGCGAGTCGGCATGGCGCGCGCGATGGGACTCGCCATCACCGGCGACAAACTCAGCGCGGAAAAAGCCGAAAACTGGGGCCTCATCTGGCAAGCAGTCGACGACGAGGAGCTCGCCGCAGCCGCCACCAGACTGGCGGCGCAGCTCGCGCAGCAACCGACGCGCGCCATTGCCGCGATCAAGCAGGCCATGCGCGCCGGCGCGACGCAAACGCTCGATCAGCAACTCGACCTGGAGCGCGACCTGCAGCGCGAGCTGGGTGCGTCGCATGATTATGCGGAGGGCGTGCAAGCCTTCGTCGACAAGCGCGCGCCGCGTTTCGAGGGCCGCTGATATGTCGACGCAATCTCTCTATCCTGCGGAAATGACACCCGACGAACTCGCCCGCGCCACCGCCGCCGCGATGTACGAGAACGATGCGTGCAGCCGTGCGCTCGGCCTCGAAATCGTGGAAGTGCGCGCCGGCTATGCGCGTCTGCGGATGCCTGTGCGCGACGACTTTCTCAACGGCCATCAGATCTGCCATGGCGGACTGATCTTCACACTCGCCGACTCGAGCTTTGCGTTCGCCTGCAACTCGCGCAACCTCAACACTGTGGCATCCGGTTGCTCGATCGAGTTTCTGCGTCCCGTGCATGGCGGTGACGTGCTCACTGCAGAGGCCGTCGAACAGACCTTGAACGGCCGCACCGGAATTTACGATATTCGCGTCACCAATCGTGCCGGGGACACAGTTGCCCTGTTTCGCGGCAAATCGGCGCAGATCAAGGGAAACGTCATTCCGCATACGTCGTCCGGCACGGGACCCGAGTAAGACGAGACGAGACGAGACGCGACAGCGTCACAGCGCACGGAGAAGGCGTGCGGCAAGCGCTCCGCCCGGGAGTCGCAAGTCCGCGGCAGTGATGAGCGGCGACACGGCAATCGATTCGCCGCGTAGCAGCGGCGCGCAGTCCGGCGCCCACGCTCGAATTTTGCGCTTGAGCGCAACCTATATCAGCCCCGCATTAGCATTGAGGCAGCAAGGAGACATGCAATGAGCCCCGCCCTTCCGCTCGATCCGATCGAGACCGCCAGCCGCGACGAACTTGCCGCGCTTCAACTTGAACGGCTCAAATGGTCGCTGAACCACGCTTACGAAAATTCACCGGTCTATCGTCGAAAGTTTGACGAAGCGGGAATTCATCCGAGCGAACTGAAGACGCTCGCGGATCTTGCGCGCTTCCCGTTCACGACCAAGAAAGATTTGCGCGACAGCTATCCGTTCGGAATGTTCGCCGTGCCGCAAGAGCGTGTCTCGCGCATTCACGCTTCGTCTGGAACGACCGGCAAGCCGACCGTGGTGGGCTACACCGCTCGCGATATCGACACGTGGGCGAATCTCGTCGCGCGTTCGATCCGCGCGGCCGGCGCCAAACCCGGCGACAAAGTCCATGTGAGCTACGGCTACGGCCTCTTCACCGGCGGTTTGGGCGCGCATTATGGCGCCGAACGGGCGGGCCTCACCGTCATCCCGTTCGGCGGCGGCCAGACGGAAAAGCAGGTGCAACTGATCCAGGACTTCCGGCCCGACATCATCATGGTGACGCCGAGCTACATGCTGTCAATCGCCGACGAGCTGGAACGCCAGGGCATTGACCCGGCCACTTGCTCGTTGCGCATCGGCATCTTCGGCGCCGAGCCGTGGACCAACGACATGCGTCAGGCAATCGAAAGACGTATGGGAATCGACGCGGTCGACATTTATGGTTTGTCGGAAGTGATGGGACCGGGCGTGGCCTCGGAATGCGTCGAAACGAAAGACGGGCCGACCATCTGGGAAGACCATTTCTATCCCGAAATCATCGACCCGGAAACGGGCGAGGTTCTTCCGGACGGAGAACTGGGCGAGCTGGTGTTCACGTCGCTCACCAAGGAAGCGTTGCCGATCATTCGCTACCGCACGCGCGACCTCACGCGTCTCTTACCGGGCAGCGCCCGCACCATGCGCCGCATGGAAAAAATCACCGGTCGCTCGGACGACATGATGATCGTTCGGGGCGTCAACGTATTCCCCACGCAAATCGAGGAACTGCTGCTGAAGCAACACGCTCTCGCGCCTCACTATCAGATCGTGCTCACCAAGGAAGGTCCGCTCGATGTGTTGACGCTGAACGTCGAGCCTTGCCCGGAAAGTGCGCCGGACACCACCGCGCTAAGCGCGGCGAAGCAGGCGCTCGCGTACGACATCAAGGCGCTGATCGGCGTGAGCGCGGTCGTGAACGTGCTGCCGGTGAACGGAATCGAACGTTCGGTGGGCAAGGCAAGGCGCGTCGTCGACAAGCGCAAGTCGGGGCAGTGAACCCCGCCGTTTTTCGCCGAGGCTGCGGATAAGCGGTTAGCTCGGGCGCGCGGCGCAGACCGCGGCAATGGGGTAGGACGCGTCACGAGCGCCAGCGGCGTCCGAGTAGCCATCGCCGCGACACTGACGGAGAGGCTGCTGCCCACCCTAAGAATTCGGCAGCAGCAACCACATCCGGCCGCCCTGCTTCATCTTGCCGGCGAGGTCGCCCGCGTCATCGCCGAGACCCCAGAAGTAATCGGCGCGCACGCCGCCCTTGATTGCCGAGCCGGTGTCCTGCGCAAATACGAGGCGGTTCATGGGCGAGTTCGTCAGCGGGCGCGTGGTCTGCAAGAACACCGGTGTGCCAAGCGGGATCGAGGTCGGATCAACGGCAATGGAGCGCTCCGGCGTCAACGGCACGCCAAGCGCACCGATGGGACCGTCTGCGCCGCCTTTGGGCGCGCTTTCCGCCGACGGCATCTCGCGGAAAAAAACGAAACGGGGATTCGTATCGAGCAGCGCGTCCACGCGGCCGGGGTTCGCGCGCGCCCAGGCCTTGATGCCTTGCATGGTGGCTTGTGCTGGCGTCAGCTCGCCGCGGTCCAGAAGCCATCTTCCGATAGATTTGTACGGCTGGTTGTTCGTGCCGCCAAAGCCCAGGCGCATTACGCTGCCGTCTTCCATGACGATCCGGCCGGAACCCTGCACTTGCAGGAAGAACGCTTCAATCGGGTCGTCGACCCAGACAAGCTCGTTGCCGTTTAGCACGCCCATTCGTTCGAGCTGCGCCCGCGGCGGCATCGGCGCACCCGGCCGATAGCTGGATGGCCAGCGATACAACGCCGTTTGATACACGCCATGGCGAGTGCGCGACCCGCGCAGCAACGGCTCGTAATAACCGGTGACGAGGCCGTCGAGCGTGCCGTCGGTGTTGGCTAGCTGGAACGGCGTGAAATAGGCCTCAAAAAAAGCTCGCGCGCTCGTCACGTCGAGATCGTCCAACTGCGCCGCTGCCGCACAGGCCCGCGCCCAATTCGGTTGCCGCGCGAGCCTCAGGCAGTTCTGCCGCAAGGCGGCCGTGGCGCCAATCAGCGAATCGTCCTGCCAGCCGGGAACCTGCTGCCACGCTACCGCCGTGAGGCGCGTAGCGGCGATCTGGCCAGGAATGATCGCGGCGCCGGTAGGTGGCGAAGTCACCGGCCGCACCGCGCCGCCGCCGCCACAGGCGGCGAGAATGACCGCAACCGACAGCGCACCGAGCCAGGCTCCGGCCGCGCGGACAAAACGCATACAATGTTCGTTCTTGATGGAAACCGCCATGTCTGATCTGTTCGACGAATACCCAATGCTCATCTTCGCGCTGGAATCGCTTCTCGCGTTGTTCCTGCTCGTGTTCATCGTCGTGTGGACGTCATCCGGTAAAAAGAAAGCGGCGCGCGCCCACAGCCGCGAAACGCAAAAGCCGCCAGAACCGCGCTGACGCAGCGCCCCTCCGCGCACTCCACTGTGCCGATGGAAGCCGCGTCGCCGCCGCATTGCCCAGTTAAAGACCGCGGGCAATGGCCCCGGTTCAATGCAGCGTGCGCGGCATGCGCAGAATGAACTCCGGCACGGGCGCGTCGAAACGCTCACCGTCCTCAGCCACGCAGAAGTACTCTCCTCGCATCGTGCCGACCGGCGTGGCGATGACCGCCCAGCTCGTGTATTCGAACTGCTCGCCGGGTTTGAGGAGCGGCTGGTGGCCAACCACGCCGAGACCCTTCACTTCCTGCACCGTCTTTTCACTGTCTGTGATCACCCAATGCCGCGCGATCAGTTGCGCGGGCACCTGACCGGTATTGCGGATGGTCAGCGTATAGGCGAACGCATACTGGCGGCGCTCCGGGTCTGACTCCTCGGGCAGAAACTGCACTTGCGCCGACACGCTGAATTCGTACTGGCTCATCCTGATTCCAATCTGGTGAAACGGTGCGACAAGATCGCTGGAAAGCCCGAGCGCCAACGGCTTCAGGCCCCTCGACGCCGATGCGCCATGGTTTGGCATTCTGCGTCATGAGCGAGGCGCCCGCAACCGGACATAACCTTTGGACTAGGGCGCATAAGGCGCCCCGGGCGCTCACGGCCTTCGCGCGGCTTCGTATTCGACGCCGGCAAGCCAGCAGCGGCCAAACTCCAAAGGACCGCCACGAGAACCGCCCTCCGTCGCTCGGCCATTCCCGCCATTCCCCGCCACTCGGCCGCACCACCCGCCGCACTGCCCACCACCCGCACAAAAGGTAAAATGGCGCTTTCCCGCTTGCATCCGCCCGCCGCCATGACGCAATTCCGCATCGCCCCCAGCATTCTGTCAGCCGACTTCGCCCGCCTCGGCGAAGAAGTCCGCAACGTCGTCGCCGCCGGCGCCGACTGGATCCATTTCGACGTGATGGACAACCATTACGTGCCGAACCTGACGATCGGTCCGCTCGTATGCGAAGCCATCCGTCCGCATGTGGACGTGCCCATCGACGTGCATCTGATGGTGCGCCCCGTCGACCGTATCGTGCCGGACTTCGCGAAGGCGGGTGCGAATCTGATCAGCTTCCACCCGGAAGGCTCGGACCACATCGACCGCACGCTGTCGCTGATCCGCGATCATGGCTGCAAGGCCGGCCTCGTCTTCAATCCGGCCACCTCGTTGAATTACCTCGATCACGTGATGGACAAGCTCGACCTCGTGCTCATCATGTCGGTGAACCCGGGCTTCGGCGGCCAGTCGTTCATTCCCGAGGCGCTCAACAAGCTGCGCGAAGCGCGCAAGCGGATCGACGCGTACAAGGAGCGCACCGGGCGCGAAATCCATCTTGAAGTGGACGGCGGCGTCAAGGTCGACAACATTGCCGAAATCGCCGCGGCCGGTGCGGACACGTTCGTGGCGGGCTCGGCGATATTCGGCCAGCCGGACCACAAGGTCGTGATCGACAAGATGCGCGCCGCGCTCGCCAACATCCAGCACCAAGCCCAGCACTGATACCGCGCGCCCGATGACCGCTCCGTTCCCCGCCCCGACTTTCACCGGCTTGCGCCTGCAGGCCGCGATCATCGACCTCGACGGCACGATGATCGACACCGCCGACGACTTCACCGCCGGTCTCAACGGCATGCTCGCGCAGCTCGACGCTGAGGAAACCTCGCGCGAGGAAGTGGTCGGCTATGTCGGCAAAGGCTCGGAGCATCTGATCCGCAGCGTGCTCGCGCCGCGCTTCGAAGCGGAGCACGCGCAAGACCGTTTCGACGAGGCGCTCGCCATCTATCAGGCGGAGTACGCGAAGATCAACGGTCTGCACACGCGCCTCTATCCCGACGTGGAAGCCGGCCTCGCCGCGCTGCGCGACGCCGGCCTGAAGCTCGCGTGCGTGACCAACAAACCGCACCGCTTTGCCGTCGAGCTGCTCGCGCAATACGGCCTCGCGCACTATTTCAGCGTGGTGCTGGGCGGCGACAGTCTGCCTAAGAAAAAGCCCGATCCGTTGCCCATGCTCACGGCTGCGGCGCAACTGGGCGTCGATCCGCGTGCCACGGTCGCGATCGGCGATTCGGAAAACGACGCACTGGCGGGCCGCGCGGCCGGCATGGCGACGCTGACCGTGCCCTACGGCTACAACCATGGCCAAGCTATACAAACAATAAAATCCGATGGTATAGTTGCCTCGCTGCTCGACGCCGCCAGGGCGATCGCAGCGCACCATTCCACGACTTGAAAAGTCCTTCATCCTCATGTTTCTGAATAAAAAACGGAGTCTGATTAGCATCGACCGGGGAGCCTGGCCCTGGCGTCGCTGGTCGCGCTAACCTCGCCCGAGGTACGCTGAAGCTCGTCTTCGGCAACCGTTTTTTACTTCGCTGCGCTCACGCGTTTTTCCCTCGTTCGCATCGCTGTACTCAGCTGCATCGGTTGATTCGGCCTGCGTGTGCTTGCACAGTACCGCTGGCGCCGGAACTCCGTGCTTGCGTCGATGGGAAAATCGCGCCGGTCGGTTCATCATCGCCAATATCGAACGAACGCCTGACCGGCTGCGCTATGCCCCGCTTTGTCCGACGCACGCTGCCGCCGGACCTATGAACAGGATCGGAACATGACCGAACTCGAATTCCAGTCCCTCGCCAACGAGGGCTTCAACCGCATCCCGCTGATCGCCGAAGCGCTCGCCGACCTCGAAACGCCGCTTTCGCTGTACCTGAAGCTCGCGCAAACCGAGCGCAACGGCGCCAATTCGTTCCTGCTCGAATCCGTCGTGGGCGGCGAGCGCTTCGGCCGCTATTCGTTCATCGGCCTGCCGGCGCGCACACTCGTGCGCACGCGCAACGGCGTCTCCGAAGTGGTGCGCGACGGCAAGGTCGTCGAAACCCATGAGGGCGATCCGCTCGACTTCATCCAGCAATTCCAGGGCCGCTTCAAGGTCGCCCAGCGCCCCGGCTTGCCGCGTTTCGCGGGCGGCCTCGCCGGTTACTTCGGCTACGACGCAGTGCGTTACATCGAGAAAAAACTCGCACATACCGCGCCGAAAGACGATCTGAACCTGCCGGACATCCAGTTGCTCCTGACAGAAGAAGTCGCGGTAATCGACAACCTCGCGGGCAAACTGTACCTCGTGATCTACGCCGACCCGACACAGCCCGAGGCCTACACGAAGGCGAAGCAGCGTCTGCGCGAACTGCGCCAGCGCCTGCGCGCGACGGTCGAGCCCCCGGTCACATCGGCGAGCGTGCGCACCGAAACCTATCGCGAGTTCGCAAAAGACGATTATCTGGCCGCCGTGCGCAAGGCCAAGGAGTACATCGCCGCGGGCGAACTCATGCAGGTGCAGGTCGGCCAGCGTCTGACGAAGCCGTATCGCGACAATCCGCTGTCGTTGTATCGCGCGCTGCGTTCGCTGAATCCGTCGCCTTATATGTATTACTACAATTTCGGCGACTTCCACGTGGTCGGCGCGTCGCCCGAAATTCTGGTGCGCCAGGAAAAGCGCGGCGAAGACCGCATCGTCACGATTCGCCCGCTCGCCGGCACGCGTCCGCGCGGCAATACGCCCGAGCGCGACGCCGAACTCGCGACGGAATTGCTCAACGACCCGAAGGAAATCGCCGAACACGTGATGCTGATCGACCTCGCGCGCAACGACGTGGGCCGGATCGCACAAATCGGCTCGGTCGTCGTCACGGACAAGATGGTGATCGAGAAATACTCGCACGTGCAGCACATCGTGAGTTCGGTGGAAGGCAAGCTGAAGCCCGGCACGACCAATTTCGACGTGCTGCGCGCCACCTTCCCGGCGGGCACATTGTCCGGCGCGCCAAAGGTCCGCGCGATGGAGCTGATCGACGAGCTCGAACCCGTGAAGCGCGGCCTGTACGGCGGCGCAGTCGGCTATCTGTCGTTCACCGGCGAAATGGACCTCGCCATCACGATCCGCACCGGCGTGATCGCCAACGGCAATCTGTACGTGCAGGCGGCAGCGGGTGTCGTCGCCGATTCGGTGCCCGAATCCGAATGGCAAGAGACCGAAAACAAGGCGCGCGCCGTCCTGCGCGCGGCCGAGCAGGTCCAGGACGGCCTCGATAGCGACTTCTGACCGGAGACACACCATGCTGCTCATGATCGACAATTACGACTCGTTCACCTACAACCTGGTGCAGTACTTCGGCGAACTCGGCGAAGACGTGCGCACCTATCGGAACGACGAAATCACGCTGGACGACATCGCAAAGCTCAACCCCGAGCGAATCTGCCTGTCGCCCGGCCCGAGCAATCCGCAACACGCGGGCATCACGCTCGACGTGCTGCGCGAATTTTCCGGCAAGACGCCGATTCTCGGCGTGTGCCTCGGCCATCAGGCCATCGGCGAAGCATTCGGCGGGCGCGTGGTGCGCGCGCAAACCATCATGCACGGCAAGGTCAGCACGATCGAAACCGACTGCAAAGGCGTGTTCGCCGATCTGCCGAAGCATTTCGTCGTGACGCGCTATCACTCGCTCGCCATCGAACGCGAATCGCTGCCCGATTGCCTCGAAGTCTCCGCATGGACCGAAGACGGCGAAATCATGGGCGTGCGTCACAAGGAGCTGGCGGTTGAAGGCGTGCAGTTCCATCCGGAATCCATTCTTTCCGAACACGGCCACGCGCTGCTCGAGAACTTCGTGAAGCAGTCCAAAGCGAAGACCGCCCAACGCACCGCCTGATGAAGCGAGACGACATCATGACCATCACGCCCCAGGAAGCGCTGCAGCGGACCATCGAGCATCGCGAGATTTTCCACGACGAAATGCTGCATCTGATGCGCCTCATCATGCGCGGCGAACTTTCGCCCGTCATGGCCGCCGCGATCATTACCGGCTTGCGCGTCAAAAAAGAGACCATCGGCGAAATCACCGCCGCCGCCACGGTGATGCGTGAATTTGCCCGGCACGTCGACGTGCAGGACAACTCGAACTTCGTCGATATCGTCGGTACCGGCGGCGACGGCTCGCATACCTTCAACATCTCCACGGCGACCATGTTCGTGTCGGCCGCGGCCGGCGCGAAAGTCGCGAAGCACGGCAATCGCGGCGTGTCGAGCAAGTCGGGCAGCGCGGACGTGCTCGAAGCGCTCGGCGTAAATATCGACCTGCAGCCGGAACAGGTGGCCGCATCCATCGCGGAAACCGGCATGGGCTTCATGTTCGCGCCGAACCATCACCCGGCCATGAAGAACATTGCGCCCGTGCGCCGCGAACTCGGCGTGCGGACCATCTTCAACATTCTCGGTCCGCTCACCAATCCGGCCGGCGCGCCGAATCAATTGATGGGCGTGTTCCACGCGGATCTGGTCGGCATTCAGGTTCGCGTGATGCAGCGTCTCGGCGCAAAACACGTGCTGGTTGTGTACGGCATGGACGGCATGGACGAAGTCTCGCTCGGCGCGGCCACGCAAGTCGGCGAATTGCGCGACGGCGAGGTGCACGAGTACGAGATTCATCCGGAAGACTTCGGCATGCAGATGGTGTCGAACCGCACGCTGAAAGTGGCGGACGCCGCCGAATCGAAAACCATGCTGCTCGAAGCGCTCGACAACAAACCGGGCGTCGCGCGCGAGATCGTCACGCTGAACGCGGGCACGGCGCTTTATTCGGCAAACGTGGCGTCGTCGATTGCGGACGGCATTCAGCTTGCGCGCGAAGCAATTTCCAGCGGCAAGGCTCGCGCGAAAGTCGACGAGCTGATCCGCTTCACGCAGCAATTCAAGCACTGATTACGTAGCAACCATCGTAGCGAGACACCTATGAGCGACATCCTCGACCGTATCATCGCGGTCAAACGCGAAGAAGTCCGCGCGGCCGAACAAAGCGCCCCGCTCGAAGAACTGCGCCTCGAAGCGTCGTCACGCGACATTCGCGATTTCGTCGGCGCATTGCGCGCGAAGCACGCAGCGGGTCTCGCCGCTGTGATCGCCGAAGTGAAGAAGGCGAGCCCCTCCAAAGGCGTGCTGCGCGAAGACTTCGTGCCCGCGCAGATCGCGCGTTCTTACGAGCAGCACGGCGCGGCCTGCCTGTCCGTGCTGACTGACGTGCAGTTCTTTCAGGGCAGCGTCGCGTATCTGGAACAGGCGCGCGCCGCCTGCCAGTTGCCGGTGCTGCGCAAGGACTTCATCGTCGATCCGTATCAGATCGTCGAGGCGCGCGCCATGGGCGCGGACGCGATCCTGCTGATCGCCGCCGCGCTCGAAACCGCGCAGATGCAGGATCTCGAAGCGCTCGCGCATTCGCTCGGGCTTGCCGTGCTCGTCGAAGTGCACGACCGCGAAGAGCTGATGGAGGCGCTCACGCTGAAAACGCCGCTCATCGGCATCAACAATCGCAATCTGCGCACGTTCGAGACGTCGGTCGAAACGACAATCGGCATGCTCGAGGCCATTCCCGACGACCGTATCGTCGTAACGGAATCGGGCATTCTGGGGCGAGCGGATGTCGAACGGCTGCGCGCGAAGGACGTGAATACGTTCCTCGTCGGCGAGGCGTTCATGCGCGCCGACGAGCCGGGTGTGGAGCTTGCTCGCATGTTCTTTCCCGGCGCGGCGTGATGTCAGCGCGTCGCGTTTAGCAAAAACAGCGGAGCAGACCATGGGCATGGAACGCGAGATCAAGTTGCTGCTGCCGGCCGCGCAGGTCAAGGCGGCCGGCAGCTGGTTCGCCGCGCGCACCGGCGAGGAAGGCCGCGCGATCAGGTTGTCGAACATTTACTTCGATACGCCGCAACTCGCGCTCGCAGCGTCGAAGAGCGCGCTGCGTTTGCGCCATACCCCGGACGGCTGGCTGCAAACCTTCAAAACGGTGGGCCACGCGACGAACGGCTTGCATAGCCGTCACGAGTGGGAAATGCCTGTCGCGGGCGAGGCGCTCGACATCGACGCATTGCTGCGAGACTGCGACGAGCCTGCGGCGGCAGAAGCGCTGCGCCAAGCGGCGCCCCAGCTGATCGAACTCTTCCGCACCGATTTCACCCGCACGCTGTGGCAGGTGAGCGTCGACGGTTCGGAGGTCGAAGCCGCAATCGATCAAGGCAACGTGCTTACCGAAGTGAACGGCGAGTTGCGTCGTGCGCCCATCTCGGAGATCGAACTCGAACTGAAATCCGGCGACGAAGCCGCGCTGCACGCGCTCTGCGCCGAACTCGGCAAAGCGGTCGCGGGCCTTGAGCCGGAAAGCATCAGCAAGGCGCAGCGCGGATATCAGTTGCGGGCAGGCTGAGCGGCGCGCCGTCTCGCGGAGGGCTGCTGGGCTCCGTGGGCAGCCGGCCTTCCTTCAACGATGCTCACCGCTTCCCACCGATGGTCACGGCTTCTCACCGTTGCGTCGCCCTGCACGGCATCTAAAGAGGCGCCCGCCGCCACGACTTGAGCCGTATCCCGTTTGCTGCGACACTTGTGCGCCATGACTTCCTCATCCCGTACACGCTCGACGCGGTCGCAGGCGCCCCAGGCATCGCTATTCGGCGACGACGCTGCACCGGCCAGTGCAGCCTCCGCCGCGCCGCCACCGCACACGGCCGCCAGCACGCCGCCCACGCTGGAAGCGCAATTCGCCGCCCTGCCCGCTGCCTGGCGCGCGCACCTGAAACCGTTTATTGAAAGCGACGCCTATGCGCCGCTCTGCCGTTTCGTCGACGGTGAGCGCGCCGCAGGCAAAACCGTGTATCCCGCCGACGTGTTCCGCGCGCTGCGCCTGACGAGCCCCGACGAAGTGAAGGTCGTGATTCTCGGCCAGGACCCGTATCACGGCGAAGACCGCGGCACGCCGCAAGCACACGGGCTCGCGTTTTCCGTCGCGCCAAACGTGCGCACGCCGCCGTCGCTGCGCAACATCTTCAAGGAAATCGCTGCCAGCCTCGGCCACGAACCTCCGCGTCACGGATGCCTGGACACCTGGGCGAGACAAGGGGTGCTACTGCTGAACACCGTGCTGACCGTCGAGCGCGATTCGGCAGCGAGCCACGCCAAACGCGGTTGGGAGAAATGCACGGACACGCTGATTCACGAACTCGCGATGCGCCACGACGGTCTCGTGTTCATGCTGTGGGGCGCGCACGCACAGGCAAAGCGCGCGCTGCTCGGCGGCAAATCGCATTACGTGCTGGAGGCGCCGCATCCGTCGCCGTTGTCGGCGCATCGGGGTTTTCTCGGCTGCGGACATTTTGCCAAGGCCAACGAGTATCTCGTGCAGCATGGCCGCAAACCGATCGACTGGCGTCTGCCCGACGAAGCACAAATGCTCGCGTAGGCGGCAGCAACGCGCGTGGGCCGGCGCAACGCCGATCGCGCACGCCAGACAAAAAACGCCACGCGGCCCAAAGCCGGTGGCGTTTTTTTCGCAGTGTGCCGGAAGGCGCTGCGGCGAAGTGGCGGTAACGCTGCTCGAATCGCCCGGTTAGACGCTACCCGCGCGGCATCCCAAGACGCACCCCGGACATCGCCGAGCCCGCACCTTAGGCAGCAGCAATCGCTTCGCGTGCCGATGCCAGCGCGGCGCTCGCCGCGTCGGGGCCCATGTTCAGGCCTTCCGCGTAGATGAAGCTCACGTCGGTCATGCCGAGGAAGGCGAGGAAGGTCTTCAGATACGGCGTCTGGCTGTCGTTCGGCGTGCCCAGATACTTGCCGCCGCGTGCCGACACGACATAAACCTTCTTGCCCGTCACGAGGCCTTCCGGACCGTTCGCGGTATAGCGGAACGTGATGCCGGCGCGCGCCAGGAAGTCGAAGTACGTCTTCAGTTGCGACGAGATGCCGAAGTTGTACATCGGCGCGCCGATCACGATGATGTCGGCGGCTTGCAGTTCGGCGATCAGCGCGTCGCTGCGGGCGGCGATCGCGGCTTGCTCAGCCGTGCGCTGGTCAGCCGGCGTGAAGAACGCGCCGAGCACGGCATCGTCCAGGTGCGGCAGCGGTTCGGCTTGCAGATTACGGACGACGACTTGCGCGCCCGGGTTCGACTGTTGCAGCTTGTCGGTCAGTTCGTTCACAAGCAGCGTCGAGTTTGCGCCTTGCGAACGGGCCGCCGAGTTGATTTGCAGGATCGTGGTCATGGTTGACTCCAGTAGGGGGCGCGCAGCGTTGCGCGAGTGGAGCCATTGTGTTTTTTTACCGACCCGGGAAAAAGCCGTCCGGCGGCGACGGATTGTTGCACTGATAGAACAATCCGCCGCTTGCCAAGGCCAATTGACGTTATCGCAGATTACAGTCAGCTTGCAAGCCAGCGCTCGCGTGCCTTCCGCGTGGCGGGCCGCTTGTCGCTGGCGGTGAGCTTGTAGCGCGACACGTCGGGCCCGTCCAGCTTGAGTTGCGCGGTGCGCAGCTCGTCGCGGCGAAACGCATGCACTTCAACCTTGGCGCCCGGCTGGTAGCGCGCGAGCAGCGCGTCCAGATTGGAGCCGGTCACGCGCAGGCCGTCGAGTGCGATCAGCACGTCGCCGGCTGAGAGCCCGGCCTTCTGCGCAGCGCTGCCCTCGTGAACCGCGGCCAGCGTGCAGTCCGCGCCGCCGCGCACGCGCGCGCCGAGCGACGGCTTGCCATTTTTGTCGGGTTCCGGCGCGATCGTCACGCCGAACGGCTCCAGCAGCGTCTCCAGCGGCAAATCGCGCGTGCCGTGGACAGCTTGCGTGAACAGCTCGCCCAGTTCCACGCCGGTCGCCTCGGTGAAAAGCGCCTCGATTTCGCTTTCCTCGACGCCGACCGGCTTGCCCAGGTAGAAATCGCGGCCAAAACGCTGCCACAACAGGCGCATCACGTCGTCGAGCGACTTGCGGTTGCTGGTTTCTGCGCGAATCGCGAGGTCGAAGGAAAGCGCCACGAGGGAGCCCTTCGTGTAATAGCTGACAATCGCGTTGGGCGCGTTTTCATCTTGCCGATAGTATTTGACCCACGCGTCGAACGAACTTTCGGCGACGGTCTGCTTCGTCCGCCCGCTGCCGCGCTGCACGCCGCCGATCACCTTGCCGAGCATGCCAAAATAATCGTCCTGTGAAATCAGACCGCTGCGCACGAGGATCAGGTCGTCGTAATAAGACGTGAAACCTTCGAAAAGCCACAGCAGCGACGTGTAATTCTCGACGGAAAGGTCATACGGCGCGAACACCGCCGGCTTGATCCGCTTCACGTTCCAGGTGTGGAAATATTCGTGGCTGCACAAGCCGAGGTAGGTGCGATAGCCCTCCGTCAGCGCCTCGCGGCCTTGCACCGGCAGATCGCCGCGATTGCAGATCAGCGCCGTCGACGCGCGGTGCTCGAGGCCGCCATAACCGTCGGTGACGGCTTGCGTCATGAACACATAGCGGTCCACCGGCGCCTTCTTCGACTTCGGCTCGAACAGCGCGATCTGCGCCTCGCAAATGCGCTTGAGGTCCGCGCAAAGCCGCGGCATGTCGAGCCCGATCACGCGTCCCGCGATCACCACGTCGTGCGGCACACCGTGAGCCTTGAAGGTGGCGAGCTCGAATTCGCCGAGCGTCACCGGATGGTCGATCAGTTCGTCATAGTTTTGCGCGCGATATTCGCCGAAGCCGTAGCGCTTCGTGCCGCGCGCCTCCGGCAGCGCCGTCGCGACGCGCCAGTTGCGATACGCGGCGCCTTCGGGCTTCTGAATGTCGATCACGCACTGCGCTTCCTCGTGACCGAGCGGCGACACAAACACGCTCGTGCCGTTGAAAAAACCCGTGGTGTCGTCCAGATGCGCCGCGCGCACCGACAGATCCCACGCATAGACCTCATAGCGCAGCGTCAGCGCGCCTTTCACCGGCGCCGCCTGCCACGTGTGCTTGTCGGTTTTCTCGACGCGTACTTTGCGGCCCGCGTCGTTGAATGCGCGCAGCGTGACGATGTTGCGCGCAAACTCCCGCACCATATAGCTGCCGGGAATCCACACCGGCAGCATGAAACGCTGGCCGGCCGGATCGGGATCGGCGACGGTGACGGTGACTTCGAAGAGATGGGCGGCGGGTTGCTTCGGAACGATGGTGTAGCGGATCGGCTTCATCGGCGGCGCTTGTTTTTTCGGGCTTGAATGTTTGAGGAGCTTGATGCGAAAGGAGGCGCCAGTCGCGCCTCCTTTGTCAGATGTGAACCGCGTGCTCAATGCACCGCGGCCATTTCCTTGTCGAGCCGGTCGGCCGGCACGGCGCCGGGCAGGCGGCGGCCGTCGGCGAGAAATACGGTCGGCGTGCCTTCGACGTTCATCGCGTGGCCGAGCGCGAGGTTCTTGTCGATCGCGGCGGTGTCGCAAGTGCCGGCGGCCGTGGGCGCCTGATGATCCTGCATCCACGACTCCCAGGCTTTCGCGCGGTCCGTCGAGCACCAGATGGACTTCGACTTGGCAGTGGAATCCGGCGACAACACCGGGTACAGGAAGGTATAGACCGTCACGTTGTCGATCGACTTCAGCGTGGTTTCGAGCTGCTTGCAGTACGGGCAGTTCGGATCGGAGAACACGGCGATCTTGCGCGAGCCGTTGCCCTTCACGACCTTGACCGCATTTGCAAACGGCAGGCTCGCGAAATCGATACGGTTGGTTTCCGACAGACGCGCGTCCGTCAGATTCTTGCGCGTCTTGGTGTCGACCATGTCGCCGAGCAGCAGATAGTCGCCGTTGGCGTCGCTATAGACGATCTGGTTGCCGAGGTTCACTTCGTAAAGGCCGGCGATCGGCGACTTGGTCACACTCTTGATGGTCACGTCGGCAAGGCGGCTTTGCAGCGTGGCCTTGAGCTTGTCGGTGGACTGGTCGGCCTGCGCGGAGCAGCCGAACGTGACGGCGGCGATCGCGAGCACGGCTGCGGCCATGCGGAAAGTTCTTTTCATGCTGAATTCCTGGTTCAATCGCGCGCGTGGCGCACGCGTTGGCGTTTTGCGAGGTTCGCGCGGTGACGCGAACCGCCGCTGTGCGTTCATGATACCCGTCTCACCGGACTGGCACGGCGCGCGGCGTGTCGGCCAACGCGTCAGCCGAGCGCCGCGGACACCAGCCAGCGCTTGATGAATGGCTGTGCGCCGACAAAAGCCATGCCGCTATTGCGCACGATTTTCGCGAGCGGGCCGGGCACGGAGAAGAGCTTTTGCAGACCGTCGGTCGCGATCATCAGCGCGCGAATGTCTTCGCGGCGCGCGCGCTCGTAGCGCCGCAGCAGCACCATGTCGCCGAGATCGCGGAACGACTCCTTGCCGGCGACCGTATCGGCCAGCGCCGCGACGTCGCGCAGTCCGAGGTTCATGCCCTGCCCGGCGAGCGGATGAATCAGATGCGCCGCGTCGCCCACCAGCGCGACGCGCGGTGCGACGAGCCGGTCGACCGTTTGCAGCGCGAGCGGAAAGCCTTGCGCGGGCGTCACGCAATCGAGTGCGCCGAGCTGGCCGCCGGTTACGCGCTCCACTTCCGCCGCGAGTTGCGCGGGATCGAGCGCGATCAGCTGCTCGGCGTGCTCGGTGCGCGCCGACCACACGAGCGAGACGTGGCCGTCCGGCATCGGCAGCAGCGCAATGATCTCGCCGTCCCTGAACCACTGGAAGGCGGTCTCGCCGTGCGGCCTCTCGGCCTTGAAGTTCGCGACGACGCCTGTTTGCCGGTAGTCGCGCCGGTTCATCTTCGAGCCGATCTGCGCGCGCACCCACGAGTGGGCGCCGTCCGCGCCCACCACCAGATCCGCCACCAGCACGCTGCCGTTCGCGAGACCGACGCTTGCGCTGTCGGCGGTGAAGTCGAGCGCCTGGGCGCGGCTGTCGATCCACGTGAGGTTCGGCTGAAAGCGCAATCCCGCGTCGAGCGCGCGCTCGATCACCGACGACTCCACGATCCACGCCAGTTGCGGCACCGAAGCCTGAAACGCGGAGAAATGCAGTTCGGCATGCGCGTCGCCGTAGACTCGCATGTCGTAGACGGGCCCGAGCCGCGCCAGATCGAGCGCCTGCCAGACGCGCAACCGCTCGAGCAGGGCCTGTGAGCTCGACGACAACGCGTACACCCGCGAGTCGAACGAAGCGCCGGCGGCGAGCGGCGCGCACGCCTGCGCGAGCAGCGCGACGCGCAAGCCGGCTTGAGTGAGCGCAAGCGCGGCGGTTTTGCCGACCAGCCCGCCGCCGATCACGGCGGCGTCGAAAGTCTGATGGTGTGCGTTCATCCGCGCATTATAGCTGCGGGGTTGCGGGGGACGGACCGGGCGCGCAGCTTTCTGACGCCACGTCAAGAAGCGGGTGGGAACGGGTTACAATTACGGTTTCCGTGACAAAACCGGCCCAGAATCGTCGAGGCAATGCCCGCCTGGTGTCGTGTCCCGCTCCGCTGCGTCTTCCTTGCCGGTCCACCGCGAAGGCTCCTGAATCCTGCACACGGCGTCGAGCGCATCACGCAATTTACTGAATCACTGAAGGATTTCCATGAGCCTCAAATGCGGCATCGTCGGCTTGCCTAACGTCGGCAAGTCCACCCTGTTCAATGCGCTGACGAAGGCGGGCATCGCCGCCGAGAACTATCCGTTCTGCACGATCGAGCCGAACGTCGGGATCGTCGAAGTGCCGGACGCGCGCCTGAAAGCGCTGGCGGAAATCGTCAAGCCGGAGCGCATCCTGCCTGCAGTCGTGGAATTCGTCGACATCGCCGGTCTGGTGGCGGGCGCGAGCAAGGGCGAAGGGCTCGGCAACCAGTTCCTCGCGAACATCCGCGAAACGGACGCCATCACGCACGTCGTGCGCTGTTTCGAAGACGAGAACGTGATTCACGTCGCGAACAAGATCGACCCGCTGTCGGACATCGAGGTCATCAACACCGAACTCGCGCTCGCCGACCTCGCCACGGTTGAAAAGGCGCTCGCGCGCTATTCCAAGGCGGCCAGGTCGGGCAACGACAAGGAAGCCGTCAAGAACGCCGCGGTGCTGGAAAAGGTGCGCGCGCAGCTGGATCAGGCGAAGCCGGTGCGCGCGCTGGATCTGTCGGACGAAGAGAAGGCGACGCTCAAGCCGTTCTGCCTGATCACGGCGAAACCGACCATGTACGTGGCCAATGTGAAGGAAGACGGCTTCGAGAATAATCCGCATCTCGACGCGGTCATGAAGTTCGCGGCGTCGGAAAACGCGCCGGTGGTCGCCGTCTGCGCAGCAATCGAAGCGGAAATCGCCGACCTCGACGAAGCAGACATGGAAGTGTTCCTCGCCGACATGGGCATGGAAGAGCCGGGCCTGAACCGCGTGATCCGCGCGGGCTTCAAGCTGCTCGGGCTGCAAACGTACTTCACCGCGGGCGTGAAGGAAGTGCGCGCGTGGACCATCCATATCGGCGACACCGCGCCGCAAGCCGCGGGCGCGATTCACACCGACTTCGAGCGCGGCTTCATTCGTGCGCAAACCATTTCTTTCGACGACTACATCACTTACAAGGGTGAGCAAGGCGCGAAAGAAGCCGGGAAAATGCGCGCGGAGGGCAAGGAGTATGTCGTGCACGACGGCGATGTGATGAATTTTCTGTTTAACGTCTGAGCGATCTCTCCTATCGACGCCCCAAGCCGGAAGCCCACCGGCTGTTCCGACTTGCATCTTCAGAAGCCCGCCCCGCGCGGGCTTTTTTCATTGCCGAAGCCCTCTATTTCAGTTTCGTGACATGCGATGTTAAATTGCGACATCCGGCGCCCGTCAAAGGCGTAAAAGAGCGCCGGCCCGGCGGCGACGCCGGACTGTCATCGAATATAAATAGAATCGCGCGATTCGCATTCGCGCACCTTCCGTCAGGAGACAAATCGATGAGTTTGAAGCCGCTGTTCCGTTCGCTTTCCGTTGCCGCCGTGCTGAGTGTCGGCACCCTCGGCATGAGCCAGACGGCTCGGGCCGCCACTGAAATCCAGTTCTGGCACGCCATGGAAGCCGCGCTAGGCGAGCGTCTGAACGACATCGCCAACGCGTTCAACGCGTCGCAGTCCGACTACAAGATCGTGCCCGTGTTCAAGGGCACCTACGACCAGACGCTGGCAGCGGGCATCGCCGCTTATCGCAGCGGCAATGCGCCGGCCATCCTGCAGGTCTATGAGGTCGGCACCGCGACCATGATGCAGGCGAAAAAAGCCGTGGTTCCGGTATCGGACGTGTTCAAGCAAGCCGGCCTGCCGCTCGACGAAAAAGCGTTCGTGCCGACCATTGCGAGCTACTACAGCGACGCGAAAACCGGCCATCTCATCTCCATGCCGTTCAACAGCTCGACGCCGGTCCTGTACTACAACAAGGACGCATTCAAGAAAGCCGGCCTCGATCCGAACCAGCCGCCTAAAACCTGGGCCGAACTGCAAACCGACGCGCAGAAGCTGAAAGCGTCCGGCATGGCGTGCGGCTACTCGTCGGGCTGGCAGAGCTGGATCCAGTTGGAGAACTACAGCGCGTGGCACGGTGCGCCGTTCGCGTCGAAGAACAATGGTTTCGACGGCGCCGACGCGCAGCTCGAATTCAACAAGCCGCTGCAGGTCGCGCACATCCAGTTCCTGCAGAACATGCAGAAAGACGGCACGTTCACCTATGTAGGCCGCAAAGACGAGCCGATCTCGAAGTTCTATAGCGGCGACTGCGGGATCATCACGAACTCGTCGGGCTCGCTCGCCACCATCAAGAAGTATGCGAAGTTCAATTTCGGCACCGGCATGATGCCTTACGACGCCAACGTGAAGGGCGCACCGCAGAACGCGATCATCGGCGGGGCGAGCTTGTGGGTGCTGTCGGGCAAGGATCCGGCTGTCTACAAAGGCGTGGCGAAATTCCTGTCGTACCTGAGCTCGCCGGAAGTCGCCGCGAAGTGGCATCAGGACACGGGCTATCTGCCGGTCACGACCGCCGCGTATCAGTTGACCCAGCAACAGGGCTTCTACGAGAAGAACCCGGGCAGCGACACCGCCATCAAGCAGATGCTCAACAAGCCGCCTCTGCCGTACACGAAGGGCCTGCGCCTTGGCAACATGCCGCAGATCCGCACCATCATCGACGAAGAACTCGAGCAGGTGTGGGCCGAAAAGAAGACGCCGCAACAGGCGCTCGACTCGGCGGTCTCGCGCGGCGACGAATTGCTGCGCCGCTTCGAGAAAGCCGGCAGCTGATCGCCGCGTAAGCCTCAGCAATCGCCTCACCAATCGCATCAGCAAGCGCAAACCGGCAGGTTTCCGGCGCACTCGCGCCGGAGCCCGCCCGCAGCCACCCTCTTGAGATTCGTCGATGGAAAAGCGCTCCCGCTTCGGCACCAGCCTGCTGCCCTATCTGCTCGTCGCGCCGCAACTTCTGATCACGGCGCTGTTCTTTCTGTGGCCCGCCGGCGAAGCACTGTGGCAATCCACGCAAAGCCAGGACGCGTTCGGCACGTCGAGCGAATTTGTCGGGCTCGCGAACTTCAGGCAGCTTTTCGCCGATCCGTTGTATCTGTCGTCGTTCAATACGACGATCATTTTCTGCGCGTTCGTCACCGCGTCGGGCCTCGTGATTTCGCTGCTGCTCGCCGTTTGCGCCGATCGCGTGACGCGCGGCGCAAAGGCGTATCAGACACTGTTGATCTGGCCGTATGCGGTCGCGCCGGCCATCGCCGCCGTGTTGTGGTCGTTTCTCTTTAACCCAAGCATCGGCCTCGTCACCTTTGCGCTCGCCAAGTACGGCATTGTGTGGAATCACGCCCTGAACGCTGGGCAGGCGATGTTTCTCGTGGTGCTCGCCTCGGTGTGGAAGCAGGTCAGCTACAACTTCCTGTTTTTCTACGCAGGCTTGCAGGCCATTCCGCGTTCGCTGATAGAAGCCGCGGCAATCGACGGCGCCGGTCCCCTGCGGCGCTTCTTCGGCATCGCGCTGCCGCTGCTGTCGCCCACCAGCTTCTTTCTGCTAGTCATCAATATCACCTACGCGTTCTTCGACACCTTCCCCGTGATCGACGCAGCAACGGGCGGCGGCCCCGCCCAATCGACCCGCACGCTCATCTACAAGATTTTCGCCGAAGGCTTCCAGGGACTCGATATCGGCAGTTCGGGCGCGCAATCCGTGGTTCTGATGGTGATCGTCGTCGCGTTGACGGTCGTGCAATTCCGCTTCATCGAACGCAAGGTTCAATACTCATGATCGAGAACCGCCGCGGTTTCGACCTCTTCTGCCACGCGGTGCTGATTCTCGGCGTCGTGCTCGTGGTGTTTCCGGTGTACGTCGCGTTCTGCGCGGCGACCATGAGCGAGCACGAAGTGTTCACCGTGCCGCTCTCACTCGTGCCGAGCTCGCATCTGTTCGACAATATCGCGACCGTCTGGGCGCACGGCAGCGGCAACGCGGCAGCGCCCTTCGGCCGCATGCTGTTCAATAGCCTCGTGATGGCACTCGTCATTGCCATCGGCAAGATTGCAGTGTCGATGATCTCGGCGTATGCGATCGTGTTCTTCCGCTTTCCGTTTCGCAATCTGTCGTTCTGGCTCATCTTCATCACGCTGATGCTGCCGGTCGAAGTGCGCATCTTCCCGACCGTGCAAGTCGTGTCGTCGATGCATCTGAGCAACACGTACAGCGGTTTGACGCTGCCGCTTATCGCGTCGGCCACGGCGACCTTTCTGTTCCGCCAGTTTTTCATGACGCTGCCGGACGAATTAATGGAAGCGGCGCGCATCGACGGTGCGGGCGCGATGCGTTTTTTCTGGGACGTCGTGCTGCCGTTGTCGAAGACGAACATGGCGGCGCTCTTCGTGATCACCTTCATTTACGGCTGGAATCAGTATTTGTGGCCGATTCTGATCACGAGCCAGCAGTCGCTCACGACCGCCGTGGTCGGCATCAAGAGCATGATCGCCTCGGGCGATACGGCCACGGAATGGCATCTGGTCATGACGGCCACCTTGCTCGCGATGCTGCCGCCGCTCGCCGTCGTGCTCGCCATGCAGCGCTGGTTCGTGCGCGGACTCGTGGATGCCGAGAAGTGATCCGCACGGCGTGGACCGCATCAAGAAACTCGCAGAAAAGCACGCAAACGAAGACTCGCAAACGAAGGGCTAAAACCGCATGGCTGCACTCACACTGCAAGGCGTTAAAAAAACCTACGACGGCAAACAATTCGTGTTGCACGGCATCGACGTCGATGTGAACGACGGCGAGTTCGTCGTCATGGTCGGGCCGTCTGGATGCGGCAAATCCACTTTGCTGCGGATGGTGGCGGGACTCGAGCGGATTTCCGAAGGCAGCATTTCGATCGCCGGCAAAGTGGTGAACGAGCTCGAGCCGAAAGACCGCAACATCGCGATGGTGTTTCAGAACTACGCGCTCTATCCGCACATGAGCGTCGCGGAAAACATGGGCTACGCGCTGAAAATTGCGGGCGTCCACCGGGCGCAGATCGCAGAGCGCGTGAAGGCCGCCGCGCAGATTCTCGAACTGCAAGCGCTGTTGCAGCGCAAGCCGCGCGAATTGTCGGGCGGTCAGCGTCAGCGTGTCGCCATGGGCCGCGCGATTGTGCGTGAACCGGCCGTGTTTCTGTTCGACGAACCGCTGTCGAATCTCGACGCGCGTCTGCGCGTGCAGATGCGGCTCGAAATTCAACGTCTGCATGCGCGCCTCGCCACAACAAGCCTGTATGTGACGCACGACCAGATCGAAGCGATGACACTGGCCCAACGCGTGATCGTGATGAACAAGGGTCACGCAGAGCAGATCGGCGCACCGACCGAAGTCTACGAGCGGCCGGCCACGGTGTTCGTGGCGGGCTTCATCGGCTCGCCCGGAATGAATCTGCTGCAAGGCCGCGTATCCGGCGACGGCTCCACTTTCGACGTGGCCGGCAACGGTCCGCAGCTGCCGCTCGCGGGCGTGCCGTCGATGGGCCGCGAAGTCGCGAAGGGGCGCGAGTACACGCTCGGCATTCGTCCCGAGCACATGAGTCCGGGGCAAGCGGATGCGCCGCACGCAAGCCTCACCGTCGATTCCTGCGAACTGCTCGGCGCGGACAATCTCGCGCACGGACGCTGGGGTCAGCATGATGTGACCGTGCGTTTGCCGCACGCGCACCGGCCCGCGGCCGGCGAAGCGTTGCAGGTCGCGCTGCCTGCGCGCCATCTGCATTTCTTCGATACGGTGAGCGGCCGGCGCGTGAACTGACCTGCGCTTCGAGAACCGATGAACCACTACGCCAGAACGACATGCAAGCTCATGGCCTGAAAAGCGCGCGCCGCGGCGCATTGGTTGCAGCGGCGTTGCTGCTGACGCTGTCGATCGGCATCTCGCCGACATTCGCGTATGTGGCGCCCGGCACGACGCCGAACGAGGCCGACCTCAGCAATCACAACACCTACCGAAATCGCGACGGCAACACCGTGCATGCGCCGGCCCGCTCGCTGTCGGGCAAGGCGCCCAACGGCGCGACCGCGCGTTGCCGCGACGGCAGCTACAGCTTCAGCCGGCACCACGGCGGCACCTGCTCGCGGCACGGCGGCGTCGCCGATTGGCTGTAAGCGCCGCTAAAGCACGAACAGGCGAGCACGAACAGACGAGCACAAACAAGCGGGCGCAGGCAGACCGGCGCAAGCCGCCGGCAGTGCCCTCTGCCGTCGCGCGCTCCCGCCGAAGTACAATGCCATCTGCACAGGGCCCGCATGGGCGTCGTCGCGCTGACACCGCGTCCGACGCCGCGCCGGCCGACGCCGGGCGCTTCGCCCCGGCATGACACCGATTACCTATCCACCCACGACTGCCCGCCCCCGCGCGGCCGGCGTCGTCAACGTCTATCAAGCACACAAGCAAATGGCCCAATACGTCTTCACCATGAACCGGGTCGGCAAGATCGTGCCGCCCAAGCGTCAAATCCTCAAAGACATCTCGCTGTCGTTTTTCCCCGGCGCGAAGATTGGTCTGCTCGGCCTGAACGGCTCGGGCAAATCCACGCTGATCCGCATCATGGCCGGTGTGGACAAGGACATCGAAGGTGAAGCCACGCCGATGCCGAACCTGAACATCGGCTATCTGCCGCAGGAGCCGCAGCTCGACCCGAACAAGACGGTGCGCGAAACCGTCGAAGAAGGTCTCGGCGACGTGTTCAACGCGCAAAAAAAGCTCGACGAAATCTACGCGGCGTACGCGGAGCCGGACGCGGATTTCGACGCGCTCGCCGCCGAGCAGGCCAAATACGAAGCGATTCTCGCGACGTCGGACGGCGGCAGCGCCGAACAGCAGATCGAAATCGCCGCCGACGCGCTGCGCCTGCCCGCATGGGACGCGAAGATCGAGCATCTGTCGGGCGGCGAAAAGCGCCGCGTCGCGCTGTGCAAGCTGCTGCTCGAAAAGCCCGACATGCTGCTGCTCGACGAGCCGACCAACCACCTCGACGCGGAATCGGTCGACTGGCTCGAACAGTTCCTCACGCGCTTCCCCGGCACGGTGGTCGCCGTCACCCACGACCGCTACTTCCTGGATAACGCGGCCGAGTGGATTCTCGAACTCGACCGCGGCCACGGCATTCCGTGGAAGGGCAACTACAGCAGCTGGCTCGACCAGAAGGAAGAGCGCCTGAAGCAGGAAGAAGCGTCCGAGTCGGCGCGTCAGAAGGCAATCAAGAAGGAACTGGAATGGGTGCGCCAGAATCCGAAGGGTCGCCAGGCGAAGTCGAAGGCGCGTATTGCCCGCTTCGAGGAACTGAACAGCCAGGACTACCAGAAGCGCAACGAAACGCAGGAAATCTTCATTCCGGTCGGCGACCGCCTCGGCAATGAGGTGATCGAGTTCAAGAACGTCAGCAAATCGTATGGCGACCGGCTGCTGCTCGACAACGTCAGCTTCAAGGTTCCGGCGGGCGCGATTGTCGGCATCATCGGTCCGAACGGCGCGGGTAAGTCCACGCTGTTCCGCATGCTGACGGGCCGCGAACAGCCGGACTCGGGCGAAATCGTGATGGGGCCGACCGTGAAGCTCGCTTACGTCGATCAAAGCCGCGACGCGCTGGATCCGTCGAAGACCGTGTTCGAGGAGATTTCCGGCGGCGCGGACGTGCTGACGGTCGGCAAGTACGAGACGCCCTCGCGCGCGTACATTGGCCGCTTCAACTTCAAGGGCGGCGACCAGCAGAAGATCGTCGGCAACCTGTCGGGCGGCGAGCGCGGCCGTCTGCATCTGGCCAAAACGCTGATTGCCGGCGGCAACGTGCTGCTGCTCGACGAGCCGTCGAACGACCTCGACGTCGAAACGCTGCGCGCGCTCGAAGACGCGCTGCTCGAATTCGCCGGCTCGGTGATGGTGATCTCGCACGACCGCTGGTTCCTCGACCGGATCGCGACGCACATTCTGGCGTTCGAAGGCGATTCGCAAGTCACGTTCTTCGACGGCAATTACCAGGAGTACGAAGCCGACAAGCGCGCACGTCTCGGCGAAGAAGCAGCGCGTCCTAAGCGTCTGCGCTACAAGCCGATCACGCGTTAAGTTCGCCGGTCCGGCAGCGGCCTGCCCGTAGAAACACGGGCGGGCTGCCTGGCATTCACGCCTCTGCTCTTCAGCTTCCCACGCGCTTCTCGCACGATTGCCGCACGCTTCCCGCACGATTGCCGCAGCCTCGCGGCACGTCCGCCAGTTCTTCGCAGCCACTCCATACCATCCGCAACCGCCAGACGTCGGCGGCCTCGCGACACGGCACACGCATTGCTCGCCTGCGCGTGCTATATGTCGTCCCCGCGGCGCGCGAGGGCGGCGCGCACTCATCACGGCCTGGCCGCGCATCGCGGCAACGAGGAGACAAGCATGGCGATGTCGAGGAGCCAACGCTGGATCGTTGCCGCGGGCAGCGTGCTGATGGTGCTCGTCGTCATTGCATTCGGCCTGCTGCAATACGCGCAGCGCGAAGTGAAAGCGCGCGTGGTCGCCGCGCTCGGGCCGCTGGGCAGCGCGCAAAGTATCGATGTCGGGCTGACCTCGGTTCATCTCACCCATGTACTGCTGAAGCCGCCGCCCGGCTGGCCCGCCGGCGATCCCTTGAAAGCGGAAGACATCACGCTCACGCCGGACATCCGCGATCTGCTCGCGCACCGCATGCATATCCGCAGCGTGGTGGTGCGCGGTTTCGACATGGCCGTGCTGCGCACGCAAAACGGCACGCTCCGTTTGCTGCCGAATTTGCGCCAGTCCGTCAACAGAACCAACGACGAGGCGCGCGGCGCGTCGGCGAGTTCGGCGCCGCGCGAGAAGCAGGTCGATCACATCAGCTTCGAACAGGGCCGCTTCCATTTCTACGACATGACCGTCGGACCGCCCGCCTACAAGGTGACGGTGAGCGACGCCAACGCGACTGTCGACAACATTCATTTACCGGAGCTCACGGAGCCGACCCGCGTCGACGTCAAAGGCTCGATCAAAGGACCGGCGCACACCGGCACGGTCACGTTCAGCGGATGGATCCGAATCGCGAGTAAGGACTCGCAGACGACGAGCACGCTGCGCGGCGTCGACGTCGCCATGCTCGATCCCTATCTCGTGAAGAAGACCGGCGCGAGAGCACAAGTGACGGGCGGCACGGTCGACATGAGCATTCAGTCGACGGTGCGCAACTATCAGCTGCACGCGCCGGGCACGATAACGGTCCACAACCTGCAACTCGCGGACAACGGCAATCCGCTGGACACGTTCCTGTCCATTCCGACCAAGGCGGCGGTCGCCGCGCTGAAGACGCATAACGGCGACATCACGCTGCACTTCGTGCTCGACGGCAATTTGCGCGATCCGAAGTTCTCGGTGCAGGAACGGCTGACCACGCGGATCGCGGAGGGCTTCGCGAAAGCGCTGGGCGTCAGCGTGGAAGGGGTAGCGAAAGGCGCGGGCGAAACCGTCAAAGGTTTGGGAAACGCCTTGAAGAACTTACTGGGGCAGTAATCGTAAGCGGCTGCGCACCCGCTCGAAGCAGCGCGTCATCATGGCTCACGCCTGCCGCGCGCGGGTCGCGCACAGCGCCGCGCGGCCCGTCAAACCGGCAAACCCAATTCGCGCAAGCGCGCTTCGGTTTGCGCCGCGCTGGTGTGATGTACGCCGTGCCAGCCGAGCGCGGTGGCGGCGGCCGCGTTCTTCGGGTTGTCGTCGATAAAGACAAGCTCGGCCGGCTCGATGTCCGGCAGTTGCACGTTGATCCGCTCACGCATGGCCGCGAAGATCGCCGGATCGGGCTTCACGAGACCCACTCGCCCGGACACGATGATGTCCCTGAAACGCCGCAGCACCGGGTAGTGTTCCCATGCATACGGAAACGTCTCCGCCGACCAGTTCGTCAGCCCGAAGAGCGGCACCTCGGCGGCTTCGAGCTTTTCCATGATCGCGACCCCGTCGTCCAGCACGCCGGCCACCATTTCGTGCCAGCGCTCGTAGAACGCGCGGATCAGCGCTTCGTGGTCGGGAAACTGCGCGACCCGTTCCGCCGTCGCCTCGACGATCGGCTGGCCGCCGTCCTGACGCACCACCCAATCCATCGAGCAGACGTGCGTGAGAAACCAGCGGCGCTCGGCCTCGTCCGGAATCAGCTGCCGATCGAGGTACTCGGGATTCCAGTCGATCAACACGCCGCCGAAGTCGAACACGACTGCCTTGATGCCCATGCGCTCTCCGTCGCGAGGTGGTTACGGCTCAGATTGGCTGCGTGCGCAGTTCCAGCCACGCCTTCGCGTCGCCGGAAACATGCGGCGAGAGGCGCGTGCGAACCGTCTGATGATAGCCGTTGAGCCACGCGCGTTCGTCGTCGCGCAGCAGCGACAGGTCGAGGCAACGCGTGTCGATTGGACAGAGCGTGAGCGTCTCGAACTTGAGGAAGTCGCCGAATTCCGTCTGGCCCGCGGGCACATTCAGCACCAGATTCTCAATGCGCACGCCCCACTTGCCCGGCCGATAGATGCCGGGTTCGACCGACGTGATCATGCCCTCTTCCATGGCCGTCCACGGTTCGGCCGGCGCGTAGTGAGAGATGACTTGCGGGCCTTCGTGCACGTTGAGGAAGTAGCCGACTCCGTGGCCCGTGCCGTGACCGTAGTCGGCGCCGGCTTCCCAGATCGGCGCGCGGGCGATCGCGTCGAGCATCGGCGAGCGGATGCCGCGCGGAAATTTTGCGCGCGACAGCGCCATGGTGCCTTTCAGCACGATGGTGAAGTCGCGCCGCTGCTCGTCGCTGATCGTGCCGATCGGCACCACGCGCGTGATGTCGGTCGTGCCGCTCAGATACTGCGCGCCCGAGTCGATCAGCAACAGGCCGTTGCCTTCTATCACCGAATGCGATTCCTGGGTCGCGCGATAGTGCGGCATGGCGCCATTCGCGTTGAAGCCCGCGATGGTCGCAAAGCTCAGCGACACGAAGCCCGGCCGGCGCGCACGCGCGGCCGTCAAACGTTCGTCGATAGTCAGCTCGGTGATGGTCTCGCGGCCGAGCGCGCCTTCGAACCACGCGAAGAATTCGGCAAGCGCCGCGCCGTCCTGCTCCATGGTCTCGCGCACGTGCTGCGCTTCAGCTTCAGTCTTGCGCGACTTGAAGAACGTGGACGGATTGACCGCCTCGACCACTTTCACCGTCGACGGCACCGACTGCAGCGAGCCGTACGTGATACGGCGCGGGTCGATCAGCAGCGTGCTGCCGGCGGGCAGCGCGGCGAGCGCATCCGCCGCTTTTGCATACGGCTCGACACTGACGCCGTCGCGCGCGAGCGCCTCGGCGAGCGCGGACGGCACCTTGCCGTCTGCAATGAAAAGCGACGCGTGGTCTTTGCCGATTAGCGCGTGCGCGACGAAAACCGGGTTGAAGCTCACGTCGGCGCCGCGCAGATTGAAAAGCCACGCGAGGTCGTCGAGCGTGGAAATGAAGTGCCACTGCGCGCCCTTTTCCGCCATGACGCGGCGGATCTGCGCGAGCTTCTCGGCACGCGCGACGCTCGCATGCGGCGCGGCGTGCTCGAACACCGTGGCATCGGGCAGCGACGGGCGCTGCGGCCAGACGCCGTCGAACAGATCGACGTCGGTGCGCAGCTTCACGCCGCGCGCCGTGAGCGCCTGCGTCAGCGCCCGCGCCGCCGCCACGCCGAGCACGGCGCCGTCCACGCCGACGGTACCGCCGGGCGCCACGTTTTCAGCGAGCCAGTCGAAGTGCGGCGCGGTTTGCTGGCCGCCGGTCATCTTCATGAGCTGGACGCCGCTGCCGGCCAGTTGCGCGTTGGCCTGCTCCCAGTAGCGGCTGTCGGTCCACACGCCCGCGAATTCGGCCGTGACGACGAGCGTGCCCGCCGAGCCGGTGAAACCGGACAGCCATTCCCGCCCTTGCCAGCGCCCCGGCAGATATTCGGACAGATGCGGATCCGCGGACGGCACGAGGTAAGCCGCGACGCCTTCGCGCGCCATGGCGCTGCGCAAGCTGGCAAGCCGTTCGGGAATGGAGGAAGTCTGGGGAAGTCGGGCATTCATGGAAGTCACCTGCAAAGATTCAACGACGGGAAAGCAAGCCGACCGTCACGGCAACAGCGATCATCGCGACGGCCGTGCATACGGGCCATTCGAGCAATTCACCGTCATGAAAAAGTCCCACCACATTGCCGGCCATGTGCGCGACGCTCGCGCCCAGCACGCCGGTCACAAGCGCCACCCATAAGCGGGCACGATTCGAGCGATTCATGCGGCGCAGCGGATGCAGCCACCATCCCACGAAGCCGATTGCGGCTCCCAGTACGACGATTCCGGGCCAACCCATCAGCGAGTGATCTCGCGCAGTTTCGGATTTGTCTCATGGGCGCGAGGCTCGACGACAGCTAGCATTTTTGTCTCTTTCTCAAAAAATCAGCACGGCGCTTTCCGCACAGCGGTTGAGTTTAGGGGTCGGGGTGATGTTAGGCAAGCTGTAGGCCTTACGGAAAAGCCTGGTTCCTGGCCGTGGTCAAGTGGAACGCGCGCATGCGAATCGCCCTTATCGAGCCGGACACGCGACACGCCAAACTGGTCACCCGGCTGATTTTCGCCGGCGGCCACGTCTGTCAGCACTTCACCACTAGCGCTCCTTTTTTCGCCCAGGCCGCGGACCAATTCTTCGACCTGCTGATTACCGAAAATTGGGCCGGCGACCATTCGGCGGAAGACGTGATCGCACGTGCGCGCGCGCTGCTGCCGAGCCTGCCGGTCATCGTGATGATGTCAGAGCCGCGCGAAAGCCAGATCGTCGCGGCACTGCACGCGGGCGCCGACGACTGTCTGACAAAGCCAGTGCGCGGGCCGGAAACGATCGCGCGCGTGGACGCGCTGCTGCGCCGCGCGGGACTGCGCCGGCCGCCCAACCGGCGGCACGACGTCATCGGCGGTTATGCGTTCGACGCTGCGAATTTCGCCGTCACCTTCCGCAACCGCACGGTCACGCTCACGCCGAAGGAATTCCGCTTCGCGCTGCTTCTGTTCAGCAATCTGTCGCGGCCGGTGTCGCGCGCGCACATCATGGAAACGGTGTGGGCGCGCCGCCGCGACGTTAAGTCGCGCACGGTCGACACGCACGCGTCGCGCGTGCGATCCAAGCTCGAGCTACGTCCTGAAAACGGCTATTCGCTCGCGCCGCTGTATGGCTACGGCTATCAACTGGACGCCTTTCCGGTGGAAGCCGCAGCGGCCTGATGCCGATGCCGGCGCTGATGCCCGCCATAAGCGGCACGGCGCGGGCGTCGGCGGTGTAAGAATCGTGGAAACGCTATAATATGGGGCTAAACCATAGCTCCCCAGCATGCAGCTTCTAACGATCGGAATCAATCACCACACTGCGCCTGTCGCCTTGCGCGAACGCGTGGCGTTTCCGCTCGAACAGATCAAGCCTGCGCTGGACACCTTTAAAAGCGTCTGGCTCGGCACCACGGCCCGCTCGGCGCCCGAAGCGGCGATTCTCTCCACCTGCAATCGCACCGAGCTCTACTGCGCGACCGACGACGCCGCCGCGCGCGAAGCCGCGATCCAATGGCTGTCGCGGTATCACAACCTGCCTATCGAAGAGCTCGCGCCGCACGTCTACGCGCTGCCGCAGTCCGAAGCCGTGCGCCACGCATTTCGCGTCGCGTCCGGTCTCGATTCGATGGTGCTCGGCGAAACGCAAATCGTCGGACAAATGAAGGATGCCGTGCGCACGGCCTCGGAGGCAGGCGCGCTCGGCACCTATCTGAACCAGTTGTTCCAGCGCACGTTTGCCGTCGCGAAGGAAGTGCGCACCACGACCGAAATCGGCGCACAGTCCGTTTCCATGGCCGCAGCAGCCGTGCGGCTCGCGCAGCGCATTTTCGACAAGGTCTCGAACCAACGCGTGCTGTTCATCGGCGCGGGCGAAATGATCGAGCTGTGCGCCACGCACTTCGCCGCGCAGCAACCGCGCGAACTCGTGGTCGCGAACCGCACCGCGGAGCGCGGCATGCGGCTCGCCGAACGCTTCAATGGGCGCGCCATTCCGCTGTCCGAACTGCCCACACGCATGCATGAGTTCGACATCATCGTGTCGTGCACGGCGTCCACGTTGCCGATCATCGGCTTGGGCGCGGTCGAGCGCGCGGTCAAGGCGCGGCGTCATCGGCCGATCTTCATGGTCGATCTGGCCGTGCCGCGCGACATCGAACCGGAAGTCGGCAAGCTGGAAGACGTGTTCCTGTATACCGTCGACGACTTGGGCGCAATCGTCCGCGAAGGCAATGCGTCGCGCCAGGCCGCGGTGGCGCAAGCTGAAGCGATTATCGAAACGCGCGTGCAGAATTTCATGCAATGGCTCGACGCACGCAGCATCGTGCCGGTCATCCGCCATATGCATACGCAAGCCGACGTGCTGCGCCGGGCCGAAGTCGAACGCGCGCAGAAAATGCTCGCGCGTGGCGACGATCCGGCCGCGGTGATCGAGGCGCTCTCGCAGGCGCTCACCAACAAGCTGATTCACGGCCCCACCCACGCGCTCAACCGCGCGAGCGGCGAACACCGTGACACGCTCATCGAACTGATGGGCGGCTTCTACAAACACTCCGGTTCCACCGAGCGTTAGCGGCGCGCACGCCGCCGCCCCGCCCGCCCGTGGCCCCGCAGTGGCCCGCCACGTGCTTCTGTCCCGGGCATCCGCCCATTTTTCTGGTTGCCGTCCTTGCCGGAGCCCGCTCCGATACCCGCCCGATGAAAACGAGCATGCAACACAAGCTCGACCAGCTGACTACGCGGCTGGCCGAACTCAACGACCTGCTGAGCCGAGAGGACATCACCTCGAATCTCGACCAATACCGCAAGCTCACGCGCGAACACGCCGAGCTGGGCCCTGTGGTCGAGCATTACGCGCTGTGGCGCCAGGCCATGCACGACGCCGCCACCGCGCAGGAACTGCTGACAGACGCATCCATGCGCGATTTCGCCGAAGAGGAAATTCGCGCGGCGCGTGACCGAATGGAGCAGCTCGGCGGCGAACTGCAGACCATGCTGTTGCCGAAAGATCCGAACGACGACCGCAACATCTTCCTCGAAATCCGCGCGGGGACCGGCGGCGACGAGTCCGCGCTTTTTGCGGGCGACCTGTTGCGTATGTATCTGCGCTACGCCGAGCGCAACCGCTGGCAAGTGGAGATGATGTCGGCGAGCGAATCGGACTTGGGCGGCTATAAGGAAGTGATCGTGCGGATTGCGGGCGAAGCCGCGTATTCCAAGCTCAAGTTCGAGTCCGGCGGCCACCGCGTGCAGCGCGTGCCGGCAACCGAAACGCAGGGCCGCATTCACACGTCGGCGTGCACGGTCGCGGTGATGCCGGAAGCCGACGAAATCGGCGAAGTCGAAATCAATCCGGCCGACTTGCGCATCGACACGTTCCGCGCGTCCGGTGCGGGCGGCCAGCACATCAACAAGACGGATTCGGCCGTGCGGGTCACGCACTTGCCGACGGGCATCGTCGTCGAATGTCAGGACGACCGCTCGCAGCACAAGAACAAGGACCGCGCGCTGAAGGTGCTCGCGGCCCGCATCAAGGACAAGCAGTCGCACGAGCAGCAGGCGAAGGAAGCCGCGACGCGCAAGAGCCTGATCGGCTCCGGCGACCGGTCGGAGCGGATTCGCACTTACAACTTCCCGCAAGGACGTCTGACAGACCATCGGATCAATCTGACGCTGTATCGCCTCGATGCGATCATGGACGGCGATCTGGACGAACTGATCGGGGCGCTTGTGAGCGAACATCAAGCCGAGTTGCTCGCTTCGCTCGGCGACGCGGATTAGGCGTCAATGACCGCCCAGGACCCAGCCGATCGCGACCGCGCCGCCACGCCGGCCACTCCCGGCACGCCAGCCACGCTCTTGCGCGCCTCGCCATTGCCGCCGCTCGAAGCGCGGATTCTGCTCACGCATGTGCTGGGCTGGCGGCAAACGCAACTCATCACACGCGCGGACGAAGTGCTCGACGGCGCCTGCGTCGAACGCTATCTGGCGTTGCAGGCACGGCGCATGGCCGGTGAGCCGGTGGCGCAGATTGTCGGCGTGCGCGAATTTTTCGGACTCGAATTCGAGGTCACGCCGCATGTGCTGATTCCGCGTCCCGAAACCGAATTGCTGGTCGAAACGGCGCTCACGGCCATGCAAGACCTCGCGCGTCCGCGCGTGCTCGATCTCGGAACCGGCACGGGCGCGATTGCGGTGGCCATTGCGTCGATGCGACCGGATGCGCAAGTCACTGCGGTGGATCGTTCGGCAGAAGCACTCGCGGTCGCGGCGCGCAATGCCGCGCGCCGGCTCGATGCAAAGCGACCCGGCGGCGCCGTGATCTTCGCGCAAAGCGACTGGTACGGTGCGCTTGACCGCAGGCTGTGCTTCGACGTGATCGTCAGCAACCCGCCGTACATTGCGAGCGGCGATCCGCATCTGGCGCAGGGCGATCTGCGCTACGAGCCGCGCGGCGCGCTCACCGACGAAGCCGACGGCCTCAGCGCGATTCGCGCGATCGTCGCCGGCGCGCCCGCGCGGCTGAGCTCGCACGGCATACTGTGGATGGAGCACGGCTACGATCAGGCCGAGGCCGTGCGCACACTTCTGACAGCGCAAGGTTTCGCAGATGTCAGATCCGAGCGGGATCTCGCAGGTATCGAGCGAATCAGCGGCGGGCGGCTTGCCGGCTGAGCTCGCCTCGCCAACACACACGCCGCCGCTCGACTCACGTCAAACGCCAAACGCCGGACGCCCAACGCCAAACGCCAAACGCCCAATACCAAGCCGCCGCCGGCCACAGCGAGCCGCCGCAATAGCCGCAATCACCATATGGTCAAAGCGGCCGTCGGCCGGTACGAGCGAAATCCGCTATCATTTCAGCCTATTCCCTACACATACCGGAACCGCAAGGTCAGTCATGGATACGCAACAACGCATCAAGCAAATCGTCGACGAAAACAACGTCGTGCTCTTCATGAAGGGCAGCGCACAGTTTCCGATGTGCGGCTTTTCCGGCCGCGCCGTCCAGATCCTGAAGGCTTGCAACGTCAGCGACTTCAAGACCGTCAACGTGCTCGAAGACGACGAAGTCCGCCAGGGCATCAAGCAGTTTTCGAACTGGCCGACCATTCCGCAGCTTTATGTGAAGGGCGAATTCGTCGGCGGCTCGGACATCATGATGGAAATGTACGAATCCGGCGAACTGCAGCAACTGTTTGCCGCGGCCTGATCGGCTGCTCCCGAGCTGCTCTCGAAACACGCTGAGGCGCCGCGAGTCATGGAAACACGCGCTGCGGCGCCACGCCGGCTGATTGTCGCCATCACCGGCGCGACTGGCGCCATTTACGGCATTCGCCTGCTCGAAACGCTGCGCAAGCTGGGCGGCGTGGAAAGTCATCTGCTTATTTCAAACGCCGGCTGGCTCAACATCCAGCACGAACTCAAGCTAGGCAAGGAAGACGTGCATCCGCTCGCGGATGTCGTCCATTCGGTGCGCGACGTGGGCGCGAGCATCGCGTCGGGCTCCTTTGCGACGGACGGCATGATCGTCGCGCCCTGCTCGATGAAAACGCTCGCAAGCGTCGCGCACGGTTTCTCCGACAACCTCATCACCCGCGCCGCCGACGTCACGCTCAAGGAGCGCCGCCGGCTCGTGCTGCTGGTGCGCGAAACACCGTTCAACCTCGCGCATCTGCGCAATATGACGGCGGTCACGGAAATGGGCGGCGTGATCTTTCCGCCCTTGCCTGCCTTCTACAACCAACCGGCGAGCATCGACGAGATGGTCGATCACACGGTCGCGCGCGTGCTCGATCTGTTTGCGCTCGGGCCGGCGCTCTCGCCGGCGTGGACGGGATTGCGCGGCGCCGACGATTGACTGCGTGGCGCGACCCGAGCGCCCCATTAACAACTGCCGCAAGACAATCAATTCCGCTTTCGCCCGTTTATCAAACAGCGGTGCGGCTTTATATTGGCAGCAACCGAACTTCCGATCGCGCCTTGCGGGCGCCCCGCTGCCATGAACCGCTTACCTTCGCTTTTCCTGTCCCACGGCGCGCCGACGCTGCCGATCGACCCGTCATTGCCGTCCGCCGAGTTTGCGACGCTGGGCGCGCAGTTGCCGCGGCCGGAGGCGGTGTTGATGCTCTCGGCGCATTGGGGCACCGCGCAGCCTGTCGCGAGCATCTCGACTGAACCCGAGACCATCCACGACTTTTACGGCTTTCCACGCCAACTGTACGAGATTCAGTATCCGGCTCCCGGCGCGCCCGATCTCGCGCGCCGCGCCGCCGCGCTGCTCGGTGAAGGCGGCCTGCACGCCGAGCTGCAGCCGCACGGGCTGGACCACGGCACGTGGGTGCCGATGCTGCTGATGTTTCCCGACGCGGCCATACCCGTCGCACAGTTGTCGATCCAGCCGCGCCTCGACGCCGGTCATCATTTCCGCGTCGGCCGCGCGCTGCGCGCGCTAAAGGACGAAGGCGTGCTGGTGATCGGCTCGGGCCAGATCACCCACAATCTGCGCGCGGCCGACTTTTCCGCGCGGCCCGAAGATGCCGATCCGCGCGTCGCCGAATTCACCGACTGGTTCGAGGAAAAGCTGACCGCGCGCGACATCGACGCGCTGCTCGACTACCGCCGCCAGGCGCCGCATGCCGTGCTGATGCATCCGACCGACGAGCATCTGCTGCCGGTCTTCGCCGCGCTCGGTGCCGCCGACGACGATTACTCGCTGACGATCCAGTCGCTCGGCACGTACCAGCGCGCGCTCGCCATGACGAACTACGTGTTCGGGAGCGCCTGAGCGCCGGCTCCGCCCGCGGCGGAACGAGCGGTCAAATGCCGCAGCAGAAACAAAAAGCCCGCCCGAGCAGAACTCAGGCGGGCTTTTACTTTTGACTTGCCGCCGGGACGGCGAACGCTGCAGTTTAATGTGCGCCGATACCTTCGAGCACTTCGTCGTGCGTCTGACGCTCTTCCAGATATTCGGAGCGATAACCGCTCTGCACGCCCCAGTAATAGAAGACGAGCGAGAACGCGATCACGACCAGCATGTCCCAGCCGTACGGCAGCAGGCCATGGCCGCCGAACTCCTTGCTGCCGATCAGCGACAGGATCGCCATCACCGGCAGATAGGCGACGAGCCACCATGCCGCCTTCAGGTCGCGGCCCCAGCCGCCGAAGCCCGACTTCGCCTGGAAGTAGAAGTAGACCGGCAGCGCGACAACCATCAGCAGAATGATCTCGCCCGTCAGCGGCCATTTGGCCCAGTACAGGATCAGCGACGCACACACGAACGCGAACGGCGCGATCACCTGCATGCCGGGAATATGCAGCGGACGCTCGAGATCCGTCGCCGCGCGGCGCAGCGCCATCAGGCTGATCGGGCCCGTCAGGTAGGAAATCACGGTCGCCACCGAAATCACCGCCGCGAGCGAGCTCCAGCCGCGGAAGAAGAACAGGAAGATGAACGAGACCAGCAGGTTGAACCACATCGCCGGGCGCGGGACGCCGTAAAACGGATGCACGCTGCCGAAAATCTTCGGCATCGTGTTGTTGCGCTCCATCGCGTAGATCATGCGCGTGGTGGTCGCCATGTAGGTCGTGCCGGTGCCGCTCGGGCTCACGAAGGCGTCGACATACAGCAGAATGGCCAGCCAGTTCAGGTTCAGCGCGATCGCCAGTTCCGCGAACGGCGAGGCGAAATTGAAGTGGCGCCAGCCCTTCATCACGTCGGTCGGATTGACCGAGCCGATATACGCGACCTGCAGCAGCACATAAATGACGAGCGCAAGCAGAATCGAGCCAATCACGGCGAACGGCACGCTTTTCGCGGGATTACGCGCTTCGCCGGCGAGGTTAATCGGGCTCTGGAACCCGTTGAACGCGAACACGATGCCGCTCGTGGCGACCGCCGTCAGCACGGCCGACCAGCCATACGGCGCGAACGTGCTCACCTGGCCGAAGTTTTCCGTGTGAAAGCTGCTCGCCATCAAGCCGGCGATGGTCGCCCCCGGAATCAGGAACTTGAAGATCGTAATGGCCGAGTTGGCGCGCGCAAACAGCTTCACGCCCCAGTAGTTCAGCAGGAAGTAGACGATCACGAGGGCCGCCGAGAGCAGCAGCCCGGTTGTCGTTAATGATTCGTCGACGAATAATGCATGCGCCCAGGCATACGGCCAGGTGCTCATGTATTGAATGGAGGCCTCGGCCTCGATGGGAATCACCGACACAATGGCGATCCAGTTGGCCCACGCACTGATGAAGCCCACCAGCGCGCCGTGCGAATAGCGCGCGTAACGCACCATGCCGCCCGACTCCGGGAACATCGCGCCCAGTTCGGCGTAGGTCAGCGCAATGGCGAGAATCACGACCGCGCCGATGATCCACGCGCAGATCGACGCCGGACCCGCGATTTTCGCGGCTTTCCACGCGCCGAACAGCCAGCCTGAGCCGATGATCGAACCCAGGCCGGTCAGCATGAGTGCGAACGGCCCGATGTTCCGTTGTATAGAACTTTTCACGTCTTCTCCTGTTTCAGAACCATGTCGGCACCCCCTGACCTGCGCTTATGGCGCTGAGAACGGGTGACGCGCATGTATGCGCGGCGGTTATCCGTATGGTGCAACCGGCGCGGGCGCGTAGTTTAACGGTTGCACCCGCCTCCTGCAGCGAAACTAAGGGTTCTCCCTAGCAAAAAAACTACCCACTTCGCAAGCTTTGTAAGCAACTTTTCGGTGCGCTATCGCGAATTTTTGTAAAGTTGCCGGCCGAGTGTTGACCTTCTCTCGAAATCGCCGTATAACGTTCGGGCAGGATTTCAAGCGGCGAGTGAATTGGTCTTTCGTAGTTCGCCCATCAACGGTACTCCGGTTGGTCCCATTACCCCCTTCCTTG
>Ga0209674_100257_pt1 | contig 43798 bp, 38 predicted proteins | sample AraplaCvi_mMS_r2_FD_184279 | JGI IMG/M metagenome (GOLD analysis project Ga0209674, IMG submission 184279) | Arabidopsis root microbial communities from North Carolina, USA - plate scrape CL_Cvi_mMS_r2 (SPAdes) (version 2) | ecosystem: Host-associated > Plants > Roots > Endosphere | place: USA... | reverse complement strand
CGAGGAACCCGACGCACGGGCCATTTTCGACGCGGTGGTCGCCGTGCGGCGCGCCAAGCTGCCCGATCCGCTCGAACTGGGCAACGCGGGCAGCTTCTTCAAGAATCCGGTGATCGGCGCCGACCAGTTCGACGCGCTGAAGCGCCGCGAGCCGGATATCGTCTCGTACGCGCAGCCGGACGGACGTGTGAAGCTCGCAGCCGGCTGGCTGATCGACCGATGCGGCTGGAAGGGCCGTTCAATCGGCGCAGCGGCCGTCCACGAGCGTCAGGCGCTCGTGCTCGTCAATCGCGGCGGCGCGAGCGGGGCAGACATGCTGACGCTTGCGCGTGCGATCCAACATGACGTCATGGAGAAATTCGGCGTCGAGCTGGAAGCCGAGCCGGTTTGCTTGTGAGCGCGCGAACTCGTGTGCTCGTGTGCTCGTGATCGCGTGAGGCGAACTGCATGAATTGGCCGAGGTTTGAGTCGCACATGAAAAAAAGGCGCCGGAGTGTCCTCCCGGCGCCTTTCTTTTTGGCCTGTTTATTGCGCTGGCGTTCGATGCCTGCGCCGGCGCAGGCGACAAACGCACCCCCGCCGGAGCGTTTTGGCCAAGCCTTGCCGGCGCTAGCGCCTAGCCGCGCTGACGACGCGCGTTCTCTGCGATCCGCATACGCAGCGCATTGAGCTTGATGAAGCCGCCGGCGTCGGCCTGGTTATAGGCGCCGCCGTCGTCGTCGAACGTGGCGATGGTCTTGTCGAACAGCGTTTCCTTCGAATCGCGGGCGACAACCGAGACGCTGCCCTTGTACAGCTTCACGCGCACCCAGCCGTTGACCTTTTCCTGCGTGTGGTCGATCAGCACTTGCAGCGCGCGGCGCTCCGGGCTCCACCAGTAGCCGTTATAAATCAGCGACGCGTAGCGGGCCATCAGGTCGTCCTTCAGGTGCGCGACTTCGCGGTCGAGCGTAATCGACTCGATGCCGCGGTGCGCCTTGAGCATGATCGTGCCGCCCGGCGTTTCATAGCAGCCGCGCGACTTCATGCCGACGTAGCGGTTTTCCACCAGGTCCAGACGGCCAATGCCGTGCTTGCCGCCCAGGCGGTTCAGTTCAGTCAGCATTTCCGCTGCCGACAGACGTTTGCCGTTCAGCGCGACCGGATCGCCGTGTTCGTATTCGATGTCGACGTATTCGGGCTGATCGGGTGCCGCTTCCGGCGACACCGTCCAGCGCCACATGTCGGCCTCGGCTTCCGCTTTCGGGTCTTCCAGGTGACGGCCTTCGAACGAGATGTGCAGCAGGTTCGCGTCCATCGAGTACGGCGCCCCGCCTTGCTTGTGCTTCATTTCGATCGGAATGCCGGCTTTTTCGGCGTAAGCGAGCAGCTTTTCGCGCGACAGCAGGTCCCATTCGCGCCACGGCGCGATCACCTTGATGCCCGGTTCGAGCGCGTAGTAACCGAGTTCGAAGCGAACCTGGTCGTTGCCCTTGCCGGTTGCGCCGTGCGACACGGCCTGCGCCCCGGTGGCGCGGGCAATCTCGATCTGGCGCTTGGCGATCAACGGACGCGCGATCGACGTGCCCAGCAGGTACTCGCCTTCGTAAATGGTGTTGGCGCGGAACATCGGGAACACGAAATCGCGCACGAATTCTTCGCGCAAGTCTTCGATAAAGATGTTTTCCTGCTTGATGCCCAATTGCAGGGCCTTCTTGCGCGCCGGTTCCAGCTCTTCGCCCTGGCCGATGTCGGCCGTGAACGTGACGACTTCGGCGTCGTAGTTGTCCTGCAACCACTTCAGGATGACGGAGGTGTCGAGGCCGCCCGAATAGGCGAGCACGACTTTCTTGATATCGCTCATGGTGAACTCGTAGCTGGAAAAAGCGGGAAAACAAGGCGCACCGGCGGTCCCGGAGCGCGGAAAACAACTATTTTGACACTAAACGGCTGCGTGGCCGCATTTTGCGGCTTCTGCGACAGAGTGGTGGCGCATTTGCGCGCTCACTTGCGGCCTGATTGTCGACTGGAAGTGCAGCGGCGCATTGGGTGCTGTGCGAGGCCCCGGCGCCGATGCCTTGCCGCTCAGTCGACGCCCGGCCGCGCCTCACGCAGTGGCTGCAAAGCGGTCGGCTCAGTGATTGAGCTTGCCCAGCAGCAGATATTCCATCAACGCCTTCTGCACGTGGAGACGGTTTTCGGCCTCGTCCCACACGACGCTTTGCGGGCCGTCAATCACTTCCGCGCTCACCTCTTCGCCGCGGTGAGCTGGCAGGCAGTGCATGAAGAGGGCGTCCGAATTGGCGCGCGACATCATCTCCGCGTCGACGCACCAGTCGGCAAAGGCCTTCTTGCGCGCTTCGTTTTCCGCTTCGAAGCCCATGCTGGTCCACACGTCGGTAGTGACCAGATCGGCACCTGCACAAGCTTCGTTCGGATCGTCGAACTCCTGGAAGAACGGCGCGCTCTCCGCTGCGACCAACGCGCGGTCGAGCTTGTAACCCGGCGGCGTGGACAGGCGCAGCTTGAAGCCGAGAATCTGCGCGGCTTCAATCCATGTGTACAGCATGTTATTGGCGTCCCCGACCCACGCAACCGTTTTGCCGCGAATCGGACCGCGATGCTCGAAGTACGTGAAAATGTCGGCCAGCACCTGGCACGGGTGATATTCGTTTGTGAGACCGTTGATCACCGGCACGCGCGAATTTTCGGCAAAGCGCTGAATAATGTCCTGGCCGAACGTGCGGATCATGATGATATCGACCATGCGCGAGATCACTTGCGCTGCGTCTTCGATCGGTTCGCCGCGACCCAACTGCGTGTCGCGCGTGCTCATGAAGACGGCATGGCCGCCCAACTGGAAAATACCGGCTTCGAACGAGAGGCGTGTGCGAGTCGAATTCTTTTCGAAGATCATCGCCAGCGTGCGGTCGTGCAGCGGATGGTAAGTCTCGTAGTTCTTGAACTTGCGCTTCAGAATTCGCGCGCGCTCCAGCACGTACTCGTAGTCGTCTAGCGAGAAATCCTTGAACTGCAGATAGTGGCGAATTTTCTTGGCGGTCATGAAACAAATACGGCGGTCTCACCCGGCAGGATTGCCGGACGGCGCCGCCGTCGTTATGTGGTAACTCAATGCAGCATAAAGGATTTCGCCTCATTTGACGAGTCGGCGAAAAGGCCGGAAAAGCGCTTTGAAAGGTTCGGTGTGCTGTCGGAACGAGCTTGTGTGCAGTGCGGAAAAAGGCCTGCTGCGCTATAATCTGCGGGTTATTCCAAGGCCCAGCAGGCCGGTGCTTCGCTTCGGCGGGGGCACGGCTCGTATGGCTCGCGCGGTTCGGAAGGGCAGTTCGCGGTGCGCCGTCTCCACGTGCGTCACAGCGGCTCAACCCGCCTCACGGTCTCCGCCGGCGCGGCGCTCTGGAGCGGCTCACACGCGAGGCTCAGGGTTTCAAAATCCGTTTTATCGCTTGCTGTCGCCGTCGTCCGCTGGGCAGTCACACAGGTATTCCTACATGGCCGAAGCAGCTCCAACCGAATATTTCATTCAGGGCATCACGTCGACGGGAAAGAAATTCCGGCCGAGCGACTGGTCGGAGCGGCTCGCGGGTGTGATGTCATCTTTCGGGCCGGGCGCGCGGAAAGGTCCGCACGCCTACATGCAGTACTCGGTGTACGTCCGGCCAACCATGATTGGCGACCTCAAGTGCGTGATTCTCGATTCGCGCTTGCGGGACATCGAACCCATGGCGTTCGACTTCGTCATGAACTTCGCGAAAGACAACGACCTCGTGGTGACCGAAGCGTGCGAACTCGAGCTGGAGCATGCTCCGCCGCCGCAAACCAAACGACACTTCATTTGAGGCGCGCTGCGCTGGCTTTTCAGAATGCAAAAAACCCACTGCTCGCGGGTTTTTTTGTTGTCGGCGTTGGGGCAGAGCCGCGAGCCCTTCTCTAGTCTCGCGCAGCCAACAAAAAAGCCCGCCAAAGCGGGCTTTCATGCGCAGCGGAAACAGGAGGTAGCCCGCCGAAGCGGGCTGACCGGAATTACTGTGCTGCGGACGCCTGCAGACCCTTGATGGCTGCGGCGAGGCGACTCTTATGGCGAGCTGCCTTGTTTTTGTGAACGATTTTCTTGTCGGCGATGATGTCGATGGTCTTCGACGATGCCTGGAAGATTTCAGCGGCCTTGGCCTTGTCGCCGGCGTCGATCGCCTTGCGCACTGCCTTGATAGCCGTGCGGAACTTCGAGCGCAGTGCCGAGTTGTGCGAGTTTGCCTTGGCGGCCTGGCGGGCGCGCTTGCGTGCTTGTGCGGAGTTAGCCATGACGGTTCCTTATCCTGTTCCTGTTTCCAGTACCTGACCTTCAAGTGGTGAGGCGCTGCTTTTAGATCCGAACTCTTGGAAGCGATTGTCCAAGAGCGCAAAAGTGTCGAAAGAGATCGAACTAAAAACGATCGAACTACTACGCGAAGCCGGGCCCGCGTTTGCGGCGCCATGTTCCGGCATGTAGGGAGGAATGGGCGGCAGCTGCAGGTAACTACTGCAGGCAACTTCGTGCCGACCTGGACCTCATCCGGAAGCCGTCCGCGAACGTTCGACAACTGAGCGAGCTTCGAAACCGGCGATTATAGCAACAAAATCAGGGACGTGGCAACGGAAATGCACTAGAGCGCCAGCGCCTCCGAGCTGCGGGCGCTGCAAGGTTCGGCCGCCGGAACTTTGCTCAGGGACGCGGCCGGCCGCGCGCCGCGCACCCCGCGGACAAGAAAATCCAGCGGATTTCGCCGCCGCCGCCGAACGTCTGCGAGCCAAACCGGTCCGAATCGCTTCCTGGCTCGTCGTCCGCCTTTGCGGCACCCGTATAATAAGCGCCCCATGAATCTATTCCGAGCCCTGCTGACGGTCAGCGGCTTCACGCTGTTGTCGCGCGTGACCGGACTGGCCCGCGAAACGCTGATCGCTCGCGCGTTCGGCGCCAGTCAATACACTGACGCGTTCTACGTCGCCTTCCGCATTCCCAATCTGCTGCGCCGCATTTCCGCCGAAGGCGCGTTTTCGCAGGCCTTCGTGCCGATCCTCGCCGAGTTCAAGAACCAGCAGGGACATGACGCGACCAAGGCGCTCGTCGACGCCACGTCGACGGTGCTCGCCTGGGCGCTCGCGGTGCTGTCGCTTCTCGGCGTGCTGGGCGCCTCGGGCGTGGTGTTCGTGGTCGCCTCCGGCCTTGCTCACGAAGGCCAGGCCTACGCGCTCGCGGTCGCCATGACGCGCATCATGTTCCCGTACATCATCTTCATATCGCTGACGTCGCTCGCGTCCGGCGTGCTGAATACGTACAAAAACTTCTCGCTGCCCGCGTTCGCGCCGGTGCTGCTGAACGTATCGTTCATCGTGGCCGCGGTGTTTGTGGCGCCGCGCATGCATACGCCGGTCTACGCGCTCGCGTGGGCGGTGATCGCCGGCGGCCTGCTGCAGTTTCTCGTGCAACTGCCTGGTCTCAAGAAAATCGACATGGTGCCGCGCATCGGGCTCAATCCGCTGCGCGCGCTCGCGCATCGCGGCGTGAAGCGTGTGCTCTGGAAAATGGTGCCGGCGATGTTCGCGGTGTCCGTCGCGCAGATCAGTCTCATCATCAATACGAATATCGCGTCGCGCATCGGGCCGGGCGCCGTGTCCTGGATCAATTACGCCGACCGGCTGATGGAGTTCCCGACCGCGCTCCTCGGCGTCGCGCTCGGCACCATCCTGTTGCCGAGCCTTTCGAAAGCGCACGTCGACGCCGACCCGCACGAATATTCCTCGCTGCTCGACTGGGGCTTGCGCGTCACGTTTCTGCTGGCCGCGCCGAGCGCCGTCGCGCTGTTTTTCTTCGCCGAGCCGCTGACGGCCACGCTGTTTCACTACGGCAAGTTCGACGGCAACGCGGTCGTGATGGTGGGGCGCGCGCTGGCGGCTTATGGCGTCGGCCTCATCGGCCTCATCCTGATCAAGATTCTCGCGCCCGGTTTCTACGCGAAGCAGGACATCAAGACGCCGGTGAAAATCGGTATCGTCGTGCTGCTTCTCACGCAGTTGAGCAACTACGTATTCGTGCCGATTTTCGCGCACGCGGGGCTCACGCTGAGCGTCGGGCTTGGTGCTTGCGGCAACGCGCTGCTGTTGTTCCTCGGCCTGCGCAAGCGCGGCATCTATATGCCGTCGAGCGGCTGGCTCAAGTTCTTCGTGCAGTTGCTCGGCGCGTGTCTCGTCCTCGCGGGTGCCATGCATTGGCTGTCGCGCAGCTTCGACTGGATCGGCATGCATGACCGGCCACTCGACCGTATCGCGCTGCTCGCGGCCTGCCTCGTGCTGTTTGCTGCGCTATATTTCGGTATGCTTTGGCTGATGGGCTTCAAGTACGCGTATTTCAAAAGGCGAGTGAAGTGATCACGATGACGCGAGTTCTCGACTATTTCAGCACGCTCGTCGCCGAAGACGACAGTTTGCCGCTGACCGAGGCGGCGCTCTCGCTCGCGCAGGACGCTTACCCCGACCTCGATCTGCAAGGCACGCTGGCCGAGATCGACGAGCTCGTGGTGCGCCTGCAGCGCCGCATGCCGGACGACGCCGACATTCGCCAGAAGGTCGGCATTCTGAACCGGTTTTTCTTCCGCGAACTCGGTTTCGCCAGCAATCTGAACGACTATTACGATCCGGACAACAGCCACCTGAACGCGGTGCTCAAGCGTCGCCGCGGCATTCCGATTTCGCTCGCGGTGCTGTATCTGGAGATGGCCGAGCAGGTCGGGATTCCGGCGCGCGGCGTGTCGTTTCCCGGCCATTTCCTGCTGCGCGTCACCACACCCGACGGCGACGTCATGCTCGACCCCACCAGCGGACATTCGCTGTCGGAGTCCGAAATGGTCGACATGCTGGAGCCCTATGTGGCCTCGGCCGGCGAATCGGTCAGCCGGGCGCTGCGCATGCTGCTGCAGCCGGCTACGCGGCGCGAGATCATCGCGCGCATGTTGCGCAATCTGAAGTCCACTTACTTGCAGACGGAGCGCTGGCAGCGTCTGCTTGCCGTGCAGCAGCGTCTCGTGATTCTGCTGCCCGAGAGTATCGAAGAAGTCCGCGACCGCGGCTTCGCGTACGCGCGCCTCGATTATCTGCGCCCGGCGCTCGAAGACCTCGAGCGTTATCTCGGCGAATGTCCGGATGCGGAAGACGCAACGGTCGTCGAGTCGCAATTGCAGGAATTGCGTCAGCGCACGCAGCACAACGAAGGCGATTAGCAACCGGCACTTGCTGCTTTCGGGCGCGTTAATACCGAACGCCTGCACATGCTTCATGTGCAGGCGTTTTTCGTTGGCCCGGATTGCAGTGGAGTGCAATGCGCTGCGCCGCTTCGCTCCGCGCGGAAAAAGCGGCGTGCGGCGCAAATGGGCTTACTTTGGCTGCATCCGGATCGCGCCGTCGAGACGGATCACCTCGCCGTTGAGCATCGGATTGTCGAAAATCTGCTTCGCGAGCATTGCGTATTCCGCCGGTTTGCCGAGGCGCGGCGGGAACGGCACCATGGCACCGAGGGCGTCCTGCACCTCTTGCGGCATGCCGAGCAGCATCGGCGTTTCGAAGATGCCCGGCGCAATCGTCATCACGCGGATGGCGTTGCGCGACAGGTCGCGTGCGATGGGCAGCGTCATGCCGACCACGCCGCCTTTCGACGCCGCGTAGGCCGCCTGGCCAATCTGGCCGTCGTAGGCAGCAACCGAAGCCGTGTTGATGATCACACCGCGCTCGCCGTTTGCATTGGGCTCGTTCTTCGACATCGCGGCGGCCGCAAGCCGAATCATGTTGAACGTGCCGATCAGATTGATCGAGATGGTGCGCGTGAACGAGTCGAGCGGATGCGGACCGTCCTTGCCGACGGTCTTGGCGGCGGGCGCCACGCCCGCACAATTGACGAGGCCGCGCAGCGTGCCGAGCTTCGTCGCCGCCTCGACTGCCCGCGTCGCGTCGTCTTCGCGGCTCACGTCGCATTTGACGAAGACGCCGCCGAGTTCTCCCGCCAGCGCCTCGCCCGCGTCCTGGTTCAGATCGGCAAGCACGACCTTGCCGCCGTTCTCCGCGAGAAGACGCGCCGTGGCGGCGCCGAGGCCCGAGGCGCCGCCGGTGATCAGGAATGCGTTGTCACGAATCTCCATCTCTGCTCCTTTGCTTGATGCGGTAAATAAAGTCCAGATTGAATCGCTTGTCGATCATGGATGATCCCACATCGTCATCGCCGAGGAGCAAATTAAAACGATCGTGCGGAAGGGCGTGAAGAACGCAGTCGAGCGGGCAATAAAAAACCCGCCGGAAGAGGGCGGGTTTCGTTTGCCTGTGAGGGCCGAAGCGTTGGATTACTTCAGCGCCTCGAACACGCGGTCGCGGATTTCCTCGACCGTGCCGAGGCCCGAGATGCGGCGGTATTGCGGTGCCTTCAACGACGTCGTGGCGTCGCCGTTCTTTGCCCAGCCGTTGTAGTAGTCGATCAACGGCTTGGTTTGCGCTTCGTACACCTGCAAGCGCTTCTTGACCGTTTCTTCCTTGTCGTCCTCGCGCTGGATCAGCGGCTCGCCCGTCACGTCGTCGAGACCTTCGACCTTCGGCGGATTGAACTTCACGTGATACGTGCGGCCCGACGCGGCGTGCGAGCGGCGGCCGCTCATCCGCATGATGATCTCGTCGAACGGCACGTCGATTTCCAGCACGTAGTCGATCGCGACACCCGCCTGCTTCATTGCTTCGGCTTGCGGGATGGTGCGCGGAAAGCCGTCGAACAGATAGCCGTTGGCGCAGTCCGGCTGTTGCAGACGCTCTTTCACGAGGTTGATGATCAGCTCGTCCGTGACGAGTTCGCCCGCGTCCATGAAGCGCTTCGCCTCGAGACCGAGCGGCGTGCCGGCCTTGACGGCCGCGCGCAGCATGTCGCCGGTGGAAATCTGCGGAATGCCGAACTTTTCCTTGATGAAGTTTGCCTGAGTGCCCTTGCCCGCGCCGGGTGCACCCAAAAGGATCAAACGCATGTGTATCTCCAGATCTATGTGAATTCTTGGTGGCGCTGCAGCCATCCTACGAGGGGCGAGGGACCCGCGTCGGCTGCCGCTTCGCATTTCGCGCTGCACGTCGAGGACGGCGCTGCAGAAACACGTGCGGTGCGACCGGGCAAACCCTGGCTCTCGCTAACAACAGGAGGCGCGCACAAGCGTCCGATTATGCCACGGGTTTTTGCGCTCAAGACCCGAATAAAGCCCGCACACGCGCGAGATCCGCAGGCGTGTCGACGCCCGGAAGCGGCATCTCGGGCGTGACCAGAACCGCGATGCGCTCGCCGTGCCACATCGCGCGCAATTGCTCGAGCGCTTCGACCTGTTCGATCGGCGAGATCGCGAGGTCGGGGTAGCTGCGCAGGAATTTGGCGCGATACGCATACAGCCCGATGTGCCGATGAACCACTGCCGGCGCGGGCGGCACGGGCATCGACGCGACGTCGGGCCAGTGCGGCTGGTAGGCGTCGCGCGCCCAGGGAATCGGCGCGCGCGAAAAGTAAAGCGCGACGCCGCGCGCGTCGAGCACGACCTTGACGACGTTCGGATTGAAGATTTCCGCGGCATCGGCAATGGGATGTGCCGCGGTCGCGATCGCGCAATCGCTGCGCGCCGCGAGGTGCGACGCGACGCCGCACACGAGAGACGGATCGATCAGCGGTTCGTCGCCTTGCACGTTGACCACGATCGTCTCGTCGCTCCAGCCGAATTGCGACGCGACTTCGGCGAGACGGTCGGTGCCCGACGGATGATCGGCGCGCGTCAGCACTGCTTCGAAACCATGTTCGCGGGCGGCGTCGAGCACCGACTGCGCGTCCGACGCGATCAACACCTGCTGTGCGCCCGACTCGCGTGCGCGCTCGGCGACCCGTACCACCATCGGTTTGCCGCCGATATCGGCGAGCGGTTTGTTGGGCAGGCGGGTCGACGCGAGGCGCGCCGGCACGACGGCGATGAACGGAGGCGTGACGGTGTCGATGTGGTTCATCGGAGAGGGCAAAGGTGAGAATGCAGGAGGTGGGTCGGCGACGACGGCCGCGACGTCGGATCAGCAACGACGCCGCCGCCAGGAGCCGGCGGGCGACAGGCAGTCAAGGTTCAAACTACCACGCAGGCGCGCTCGGAACACTGCTGGCACGTGCCGCCTGCGCGGGGCGCAAGCCTGACGCCGTCGTGCCTCAACGTGGATTCGCCGCCCGCTAGCCGGTCGTGCGTCAGGCCACGGAGCCCGGATTCAGATCGACGGGCGTGCCTTCGACTGTCTGCCGCGCCTCGTCGACCAGCATGACCGGGATGCCGTCGCGGATCGGATACGCAAGCTTGTCGGCGTTGCAGATCAGCTCCTGCGCGGAACGGTCGTAGCTGAGCGGGCCCTTGCAGATGGGGCAGACGAGGATTTCAAGCAGGCGAGCGTCCACGGACTTTCTCCACAACTATTGCAATCAGGCGATGATCGAGCGCGGCTTCGACGGGAACGACCCAGATGCGCGCGTCGCGCCAGGACCCTAATTTTACCGCATCCTTTTCTGTTATCAGGATGGCATCGGCGTGGGCGTCGGCAAACGGATTGCGCTCGAACGCGTAGTGATCGGGCAGCGCGCGGGTCTGCGGCGAGAGGCCGGCGGCGCGCAGCGTGGCGAAAAAACGCTCGGGCGCGCCGATGCCGGCGGCCGCCAGCACGCGCTCGCCGCTGAACTGCGCGAGCGGACGCCGCAACGCGGGGTTCTCGAGGTGCCACGCATCGGCGGGCGCCAATTGAAGTGCGAAGGTGTTCGGCCACGCGGGCAGCGTCTTGGCGTAAGGGTCGTTGATCAGCGTGGCGTCGCGCGGGCGCGAGAGCGGCTCGCGCAACGGACCTGCCGGCAACAGAAAACCGTTGCCCCCAAGACGGTGATCGAACACGACGAGTTCGGCGTCGCGCGCGAGGCGGTAGTGCTGCAGGCCGTCGTCGCTGACGATGACATCTACATCGCGATGCGCGTCGCACAGCGCCTCGGCCGCCGCCACGCGGTCGGGGCATACCCAGACCGGTGCGCCGGTGCGCCGCGAAATCAGCAACGGTTCGTCGCCGCCCACGCTGGCCGCCGACGCGGGCGTCACCGGCGTCGGCGTCTTCACGCGAGCGCCGTAGCCGCGCGACACCACGCCGGGATTGAAGCCGGCGGCGCGCAACGCTTCGACGAGCGCAATCACAGTCGGCGTCTTGCCCGTGCCGCCGACGGTCACATTGCCCACCACGACGACCGGCACGCCCACGCGCACGGACTTCAACCAGCCGAGCGAGAAGGCGGCGCGGCGTAACGCGGCGACAGCGCCGAACAGACACGCGAGCGGCGTCAGCGACCAGGCAAGCGGTCCGCGGTGCTGCCACTCGCGCGCGACGCGCGTTTCGAGACGATCGAAGATTCCACTCATCGGCAAGCCGGGCGGGCAGGCGGCGCACTGCTCGCGGGTCGGCGCGAGGGCGGCGTAAAGGCGCCAGGGGCAATACGCGGGACAGGCATCAGCGCGATTCTCCGGACGGTCGAGAAATGTGGCACAGAAGGAAAAGTGGCGGCAAGGCGGGCGGCGTGCGTTGACGTCGTCCGTTGCAGGCCCGAGGCGGCGCCCCACGGCGCGGCTTACCGTTACTGCCGAACCCGCCACTCTAGCGCGCACGCGTCCCCGGCTGCAAGTCGCGCGCACTGCGTCTTATGCCGTCGCCGCGCCGTGTGGGCCTCGTAGCGCCTGTGGATAACTTTGTGGAGAACCGGCCCACCGCCTCGCCGCGAGGGCCGTTGCAGGCGCCTTGCATCGGCAAACCACCGCGAGGGGCATCATTAAATTTCATAAAAATCAAGAGGATGCCCCTCTTTTCCGTAGTTTCGCCCGGCGCGTGGCGGAATCTGCCTTGTGAGTCCCGACATGTGGACACTTTTAACAATTTGCTCGGCGCGCTGGACGGGAATGGCCGGTCGGTCTATCGTCTGTCCCGCCAGTCACCACGATCCCTCGCATGAATTCCGACAGTCCCTTTACCTCGTCGACGATGCCCGGCGGCGAAGTCGTCGTTCCTGTTTCCGCTCTGAACCGCGCAATCGGCAGCATGCTGGAGCGCTCGTTTCCGCTCGTGTGGGTCGCGGGCGAAGTCTCGAACTTCACGCGCGCCGCCAGCGGACACTGGTACTTCTCGATCAAGGACGCGCAAGCGCAGATGCGTTGCGTGATGTTCCGCGGCCGCGCACAGTACGCCGAATTCATGCCGAAAGAAGGCGACCGTATCGAAGTGCGGGCGCTCGTCACAATGTACGAGCCGCGCGGCGAGTTGCAACTGAACGTCGAGGCGGTCAGGCGGACCGGTCAGGGCCGTCTTTACGAAGCGTTCCTGCGACTCAGGGCCCAGCTCGAAGCCGAGGGCCTTTTCGCCGCGGAACGCAAGCGTGCGCTGCCCTCGCACCCGCGCGCCATCGGCATCGTGACGTCGTTGCAGGCAGCCGCGCTGCGGGACGTGCTCACCACGCTGTCGCGCCGTGCGCCGCATATTCCGGTGATCATCTATCCCGCCCCGGTGCAAGGGGCGGGCGTGAGCGCGAAGCTGGCGGCGATGGTCGATGCGGCCAGCGCGCGGCGCGAGGTGGACGTGCTGATCGTATGCCGCGGCGGCGGCTCGATTGAAGACCTGTGGGCTTTCAACGAAGAAGTGCTCGCGCGGGCCATTGCCGCGAGCGCGATTCCGGTCGTGAGCGGCGTCGGTCACGAAACCGATTTCACGATTGCCGATTTCGCCGCCGATGTCCGCGCGCCCACGCCCACAGGCGCGGCCGAACTGGTGAGCCCGCAGCGCGTGCTGCTGTTGCGCGAGCTCGATCATCGGCATGCGGCGCTGGCGCGCGGCTTCGGCCGGATGATGGAGCGGCGCGCCCAGCAGTTGGACTGGCTCTCGCGCCGGCTGGTGTCGCCCGCCGAACGTCTCGCGCGGCAGCGCACGCATTTGCAGCAGCTGAGCGCGCGACTCGCGTCGGCGGGCGCAAGGCCCGTGCGCGATGCTCGAGCGCGTTTTTCGCTGCTGCAGATGCGCTGGCAGCGCTGGCGTCCCGATCTCGCCGCGCATCAGGCGCGGCTCGGCAGTCTCGCGCAACGGCTCGACGCCGCGTTGTTGCGCCAGCACGAACGTCAGGCCGCGCGGATTGCCACGCTGTCGGCGCGGCTCGAGGTGTTGAGTCCGCAGCGCACGCTCGAGCGCGGTTACGCGGCCGTGCTCGATGCGCAGACCGGTCGCGCGGTGCGCGCGCCTTCGTCGCTCAAACCGGGGCGCCGCTTGACGATGCATCTCGCCGAGGGCACCGCCGACGTCGCATTGGCCGACGTGCAGCCGCGTCTTGCCGATGGTTTCTGACATCGGGTTGGCTTTATTGCGTGCGTGTAGTTTTGACTGTCCGACGCGGCGCCTCCTCCGCAAAACTCGGCAAAATGCAGCAAAACGCACGCAGCGATGACGCCGTTTTTGCGGACCACTCGCCGATGTCGGACATAAAGTCCGTTGGTTTGCGGGGTTATTCCAAGTCGCCTACAATCGAATGCTCTGAAGCGTTATCCGCAGACTCCCCACAACAGATACAGACTGAAGGAAAGCACCATGGAACATACGCTCCCGCCGTTGCCGTTCGCGAAAAACGCGCTCGCTCCGCACATGTCGGAAGAGACGCTCGAGTTTCACTACGGCAAGCATCACCAGACCTATGTGACCAACCTGAACAATCTGATCAAGGGCACGGAGTTCGAGAACCTGTCGCTCGAAGAAATCGTGAAGAAGTCGTCGGGCGGCGTGTTCAATAACGCAGCCCAGGTGTGGAACCACACGTTCTTCTGGAACAGCCTCTCGCCGCAAGGTGGCGGCGCACCGACCGGCGCGCTGGCGGACGCGATCAACGCGAAGTGGGGCTCGTTCGACAAGTTCAAGGAAGAGTTCGCGAAGACCGCGATCGGCACGTTCGGCTCGGGCTGGGCATGGCTCGTGAAGAAGGCCGACGGTTCGCTGGATCTCGTGTCCACGAGCAACGCTGCCACGCCGCTGACCACGGACGCAAAAGCGCTGCTGACCATTGACGTGTGGGAACACGCGTACTACATCGACTATCGCAACGCACGTCCGAAGTTCGTCGAAGCGTATTGGAACATCGTCAACTGGGAATTTGCGTCGAAGAACTTCGCGTAATTTCTGACTGTAGCCAGGCATCAGCCAGGCATCGGGAAAAGCCCTCCGCGCGAGGGCTTTTTGCTTTTTGCGCGCCGCTGTAGCTCGAGGTTTCGGGCTCGTGCAATCTTTGTCACCGTTCGTAACCGTGCGATGAGGCGAGGCGCGCGGCTCGGGCTCCCGGCGCGGCTTTGCGGTCGGCGCAAAACATACGGTAACCATCCGGTAAACATTGCGTGCGTGCATTGGCATAACGTGTGATTTCCAATCTCATGCTAATCGCACCATCATGATTCCGAGTCTCACACCCATACGCGTCGCGTTTCCTCTGTGCGCCGCCGCGCTTGCGTTGCTGGGCGGCTGCGCCGTGGTGCCGCCGGGCGGTCCTTCGGTGGTGGCTCTGCCGCGCAGCGGCGAGCCGCTCGGTCAATTCCAGCAAGACGACTACGCTTGCCGCGACTATGCGTTCCGCTCGTCTGATCCGGCCGGTGCTTCCCAGAGCGCAACCACGAACAGCGTCAACAGTGCTGCGGTGGGCACGTTGGGTGGGGCGGCTGTCGGCGCGCTCATTGGCGCGGCAGCCGGTAATGCAGGGGCGGGCGCGGCTATCGGCGCTGGCAGCGGTTTGCTGGTGGGCGGCGCCGCGGGCGCGAACGGTGCGCAGTATTCGGCAAATAGCCTGCAAGCACGGTACGACGCGGCCTACTCGCAATGCATGACCTCGAAGGGCAATACGATCTCGCAGCCGCAAATGCCGGTGTATGTGCCGCAGCCGGTCTATGCGCCGGCACCCGTCTACGTTGCGCCGCCGCCGCGCCGCTATTACGGACCGCCGCCGGTTATTTACGCGCCTTACCCCTACTACTGAGGCCCGCATGCCGCGGCTGAGAGGCGTGACGCAGGTGTGACCTATTCGGCGTCATTGCCTCCCGCTGTCTTGCGCGGCCCGCGGTTGCGCGACGAGGTGGTCTTTCGCGCCGCTTTTTTGCGGGCCTTGGGTGTTTCGTCTGCGATGGTCGAAGACGGAGTCGAGGATAGTGCGGTCTCAGCGGTATCCGCGGTGTCTGCGGTCTCCGCGGTGTCTGCCTTGCCGCCCGACGCTGCGGCTGCCGGCTTGCTGGTTTTCTTCGCCGCCGCCTTACGTGGCTCGCGTTGCTTGCGACGCTTGGACTGCGTCGCGTCGGCGGGCTGCAATTCGGCGCTTTCGGCGGTGGCATCGTGGTCTAAAGCATGGCCCGATTCTGCCGTCGGCGGTCGCTGCAATTCCGACGAGGCGTCGTTTCCCCGCGCCGGCGCATGCGTCGTTACGGTTGGCGGATCTCCCGGTTCGGCTTGACCGTGCCGGTGTTCTCCTTCTCGTTCTTCTTCGCTGTGTCCTGCGTTTGTGGATTTCGATGCTGTTTGTTGTGCTGTTTGCGGTCCTGTTTCGTGCGCGCTTTCCTGCGTGGTATCACGCGCGCTTTGGCGCGCCCGTTCATGTGCGACTTCGCGGGCGGCTGGCTGGCTCGCGGCTCGCTTTCGCTCACCGCGACCCCGACGGCGAGAGTCCTGCTTTTTTCCCTGATCCGCTTGCGCCGCTCCAACGGTCTGGTGAACGTCAGGCTGTTCCGCTTCCTCCGTTATGTCGACAGGCGTGCCCGCAGGTGCCCCTGTCTGCTCGGCCACGGGCTCGCTCGCGCTTTCTCCGAGAACGCCTGAAACCGTGCTCCTATACACATAGGCGCCTGACTTTTCGTCGCGGCCAAATTCAAGCAGGCCGCGCGCATGCGCTTCTTCGAGCAGGTTCCCGAACGCGCGAAAACCGTAATATGTTTCATTGAAATCGGGCTTGCGCCGCTTGATCGCGTTCTTGAGCACCGACGCCCAGATTTTCCCGCTGTCGCCTCGCTCCGAAGCAAGCGCGTCGAACGTCTGCACGGCGATCTCGACAGCCTTCGTGCGGCGCTTTTCGAGGTCTTCCTTGTTGCGGCTTTTCTCTTCGTCCTGCGACGGTTTGGCTGCCGGCTGAGCGCTTTTCTGTTGCCGCGACGACTCCCGTTTGGCGACCGCGCGTTGACTCTCGCGCACCAGGTCGTCGTAGAAAAAGAACTCGTCGCAGTTCGCGATCAACAGGTCCGACGTGGATTGCTGGACGCCGACGCCGATGACCTGTTTCGCGTTCTCACGCAATTTCGACACGAGGGGTGAAAAGTCCGAATCGCCGCTGATAATGACGAACGTATTGACGTGAGACTTCGTATAGCAAAGGTCGAGCGCGTCGACGACAAGCCGGATGTCCGCGGAATTCTTGCCCGATTGACGCACGTGCGGAATCTCGATCAACTCGAAATTGGCCTCGTGCATTGCACCTTTGAAACTCTTATAGCGGTCCCAGTCGCAATACGCCTTCTTGACGACAATGCTGCCCTTGAGCAACAGACGCTCGAGCACCAGCTTGATGTCGAACTTGTCGTATTTCGCGTCGCGCACGCCCAATGCGACATTCTCGAAGTCGCAAAATAGCGCCATGCTGACGGTTTCGTTGGATGACGCCATGTAGATCTCCATTGAAGCGCTCGTCGGAGTCGACGAATCGCGACCATGATAGCGATTCCAGCCAACGGGATCAGATTTTGTCCTGGCAACGCAGAGAGCCGCGCCGGGCTACACGTCATTGCGCCTGCTTGATGCGCCGGAGGAGGCGACGGAAGAGGAGCTGGAAGAGGCGCCGAGTGCCGCGCGAGTTTCCAGTACTTCGTCGACGAGGCCATACGTTTTTGCCGCGAACGCGGACATGAAATTGTCGCGGTCCGTGTCGCGCGCGATTTCCTCCACGCTGCGCCCGGTTCGTTCGGCCATCATGGCATTGAGGCGTTCGCGCAGGTAAAGCACTTCTTTCGCCTGAATGTCGATGTCCGCGGCCGTGCCCTGGCTGCCGCCGGAAGGCTGGTGAATCATGATGCGCGCGTTGGGCAAGGCATACCGCTTGCCGCGTTGGCCCGCACACAGCAAAAACGTGCCCATGCTCGCAGCGAACCCGGTGCATAAGGTAGATACCTCCGGCTTGATGAATTGCATGGTGTCGTAGATTGCGAGCCCGTCGTACACCGACCCGCCCGGCGAATTGATATAAAACGAAATGTCCTTGTCCGGGTTCTCCGACTCCAGAAACAGTAGTTGCGCCACAATGAGACTGGCCGACTGCTCGTTCACCGGGCCGACCAGAAACACGATCCGCTCGCGCAGCAGGCGCGAATAGATGTCGTAGGCACGTTCGCCGCGGCCGGACTGCTCGATAACGGTTGGCACGAGGCCGAGGCCTGTGGCGGGTAGATAGCTGGGTTGCATGGTTGTCTCGTCAAAGTGGGCTACTGTCCCTATGACGACCCAGCTGCAGGCAGCGTGACAGGAAATTTTTTTCGCCCGCCTGTCACGCGGCAGTCCGCCCAACCGTCAAGCTGCTAATGGATGCCTTTGCGGCGCGCCGTCGAAGCATCCTGTAGGCGGCGCACGCGCTTTTCACCACGCATGATCTGGAGGTCCACGCATGAAAGAACACGAAATCGACAAGGCATCCAGCTTCGGGGCGGTGCGGGCCCGTCTGCTCGCGTTGGCGTACCGCATGCTCGGCAGCCGCGCGGAAGCGGAGGACATCGTGCAGGACGTCTGGCTGAAGTGGCATCTTGCCGATACGCATGAGGTACAAACACCGGCCGCGTGGCTCACTACGCTCACCACGCGCACGGCGATCGACCGTCTGCGAAATGTGCAGCGCGAGCGCGACTCCCAGGCTACCGGATGGCCGCCTGAGCCGTGGCTGGACGAAGTTGCGCCATCGGCTGAAGAACTTGCCTTGCGTGCTGCGGAAATGTCCTATGGCGTGATGCTGTTGCTCGATCGTTTGAAGCCCGACGAGCGCGCGGCTTTCGTGCTGCACGAAGCCTTCGATTGCGACTACGCCGAAATCGGCAAGATCCTGGAGCGCGCGCCAGCGAGTTGCCGGCAGATCGTCCATCGGGCCAGGGCGCGCTTGCAGCGCGCGGGTGCGCCGTTGCAACGGCGCGATCCGGAGGCGCACGCGCGGATCGTCGAGCGTTTGCGCAATGCGCTGCAGGCGCAGGACAGGGCGAGCTTACTCGAGTTGTTTAGCGATGCGCCGGAAGTCGTCACCGACCAGCCGGTGTGCCGAGCGACGAGCGCGGCGGCTCATTCAGCGGCCATTGCGCCTACCGAGGCGGCCACCCACGCGCACCGGGTGCCGGCAAAGGCGCTCGCCGAGACGGGGCCCAGCGCGCTGGATTTCGCATTCGGCGACTGGATGGAGCGGGTGACGTCGCTCGCGCAGCAGGCGAGTCATGCGGAACTGGTGTCGGTGGACGGAGCGCTTTCCATTGCGCTGCTTGTCGAAGGCGAGGTCGTTGCGTTGATCGACGTTTCAACCGAAGGCTTTGACAGAGGCCTGACAGCTGCAGCCAGGGGCGGCGCGAGAAGCGGTGCTGCAACCGGTGTCACAACCGACGCGGCAGCCGACACGGCAGCCGGCGCCACAACTCACCTAACGAGCGACGAGCCGCGAGGCCCAAGCCCGGTCTACGGCTACGCAGACGGCGCGGCAAAGATCGTCTCGTTGCGCGCGGTGACGAGCGCGTCGCGGTTAGAGGCCGCCAACCGCCTGCTCGGCCGCGCGGCTGTCACCGAAATGCTGGCGCGAATCCAGCAGCGCTCACTGGATTCAATTGCGATGGGCCGCGACTTCCCAGTTGATGTCTACGCATAGCACCTGCGTGCCGCCCGGTGTATGCGCTGCAATAGACGCCGTCACGCACAGGTGTGCTTCATTGATTGAGAGATAGGGAGGGGTGAGATGTACTTGGCCCGGTGCCCGCATCGCCTGGATGAAATAAGGGCGGCGCTCCCAGCTTGCACCTTCCGAATGCAACAGCGGACGAAAGCGTTTCGCGCGTTGCGAGGCGCGCCCGGGGGGCAGCACGTTATCGCCGATTTGCCGTCCGGAGCCATCCAGAATGAAACAGCGCGCCGTCTCGCCGAGCTTGAGCAGCGGGGCTGTCGCCTCAGCCGCAGGCTGCCCGGCAACGAGTTGTGCCGCCGCCGTTTCGAGCGCGCTGACATACGGGGCGAGCCGCGCGGCCTGTGCGCGTTCGCGTGCGGCGACGCGCTCGCGCAGCGCTGCGGAGAGCGAGTCCATCAGGCCGGCAGCGGTTTGGGGCTTGACCGGCTCGACGCTCGGGCCGGCAAAGAACGCGCCCTGCACGAAGTCGACGTTGCATTCGAGCGCGATCAGGGCGTCGCGCTCCGTGGTCAGGCCGCCCATCAAGACCAATTGGCCCGACTCGTGGAGCAGCGAAACGAGGCCCGGCAGGACGCGTTCAATATGCGAATGCTCGCTAGCCTGTGCAAGGATGCAGCGGTCAAGCGTGACGATGTCGGGGCGCAGATTCCACACGCGGTCAATGTTCGAGTGCTTGGCGCCAAAGCCGTCCAGCGCGATGAGGAAGCCGGATTTGCGCAACGCGTCGATGATCTCGGCAAAGCGCGTCGTTTCGCCGCCGGCCTGCTCGGACACTTCGAGCACCACGCGCTGCGGCGGCAAGCCCAACGCCTTCAGGCCGGCGAGCAACGCGTCGCCATAGCTGGTATCCATCAGCGCGGCCGGATGGAGGCTCAAGAAGAGCCATTCGTCGTGACTGTCGAACGCGTTGAAGTTGCCGAGGTGCAGCGACTCGGCCAGTCGGCCAAGTTCAAGCAGGTCGCCTCGGCGCGCGGCCTGGGTGAAAACCTCGTGCGAAGGCACTTGCTGCGCATGCTCGTCGTGCGCACGCAACGAGGCGTGATAGCCGATCGCGCGCCGGTGCGAGACGGAGAAGACTGGCTGAAACACGCTGAAAACGGTGTATGCGCCGTAAAGTACTGTGCGCCGCGAGCCTTCGTCGCCGGCCATTGGGCGGGGAGGCTGGAAGCCGGGAGGATCGAGTTCGATCATGCTCATCATGTCAGTCGTGTGGGTGGCGGCGAGATGGCGTGTTGAATGCGGAATCTGCATGCGCAACACGGCAGTTTACAGGATAGGTGAGCAAGATTTATGCGCATGCAGAAGCGCTGAGGAGGCGTGTAGTTGACGCGTGCGTCCCTGAACGTCGGGCATCAGCCTGGCGTGTGCGCCCGCAATCCGCACTTTGCTGGTGCGCGCCGCGCCCTATTGCGGACCGAAGTGGACCTAGAGGACATTAAGTCGGATTCAGGGCAAGCGTATGTGCCGGTGGGAAGAGGAGTGCTGACTCAGACCCAAGCGCGGCGGGTCAAAGAAACTCACGTTCGCTCGGAAGGATCCGTCTTCTTGCCCGGCGTGCGGATTTCCGGCGACAACTGCGCGAAGATCCACGCGGAACCCGCGGTGATGATGCCGACGCAAAGGAACGTCGCGTGAAACGCGGGCAGGGAGTTGGCCGCCGTCACCCGCGGCAGGAGGCCCGTGAACGTGGCGAGGAGGGCGCCGGCGACCGTGACGCCGAGGCTCATCGAGAGCATCTGGACGAGCGAGAACAGGCTGTTGCCGCTGCTTGCGCCGCCGGTGCCGAGATCCTTGAGCGTCAGCGTGTTCATCGCCGTGAATTGCATCGAGTTGACGCCGCCGAACAAGGCCAGTTGCACGACTCTCAGCCACAACGGCTGCCCGGCGCTCGTCAGCGAAAAGCTCGCCATGGTCAACCCGACGAGGACCGTATTGGCGATCAACACGCGGCGATAGCTGTACTTGACGATCAGCTTGGTCACGAGCCGCTTCGAGGCCATGCCGGCCGCGGCGACGGGCAGCATCATCAGGCCCGCTTCGAATGCGCTGTAGCCGAGGCTCACTTGCAGGAGCAGCGGAATCAGGTAGGGCATTGCGCCGCTTCCAATCCGCGCGAACAGATTGCCGAGCAGTCCGACGCTGAACGTGTGAATCTTGAACAGATCGAGTGGAAAAATCGGTGCGGGCTCGCGCACGGCGTGCAAGCCGTAGGCGACAAAGCAGGCCAGGCTCAGAATCAGCAGCACGAGTACGGTGGCATGCTGAATGCCGAATTCGGTGCGGCCGTCGAGCGCAAAGGAAATCGCCACCATGCCGACGATCAGCAGCACATAGCCCTTCAGGTCGAACTTGCCGACCTGTTCGTTGCGACTGTCGGGCATGAAGATAAAGGTGGCGATGCATCCGGCGACACCCACAGGCACGTTGATCAGAAAGATCCAATGCCACGACGCGATCTTCACGAGCCAGCCGCCGAGCGTCGGCCCGATCAACGGGCCGATCAGTCCTGGAATCGCCACGAACGAAAGCGCCGGCAAGTAGCGCTCGGCCGGAAAGGTCCGCAGCACGGCGAGGCGCCCGACCGGCAGCAGCATTGCGCCGCCCACGCCTTGCACGACACGGAAGATCACCAGCTGGTTCAGCGTATGAGCGTTGGCGCAGAGCAGCGAGCCGACGGCGAAAACGAGAATCGCGCTGAAGAACACGCGCCGGGTGCCAAGCTTGTCGGCGAGCCAGCCCGAGACTGGGATCATGACGGCCATCGTCAGCGAATAGGCAATCACCACCGACTGCATGCGCAGCGGCAGTTCGCCGAGGCTCGTCGCCATCGCGGGAAGGGCCGTGTTGACGATTGTCGAATCCAGCGTCTGCATGAAGAAGCCCGTCGCGACGAGCCACAACATGACGGTGAGCGAGCGCGCAGAAGGAGTGCTGGGTGCGGCAGTTGCGGGGGCGGGCGGAGTCGGCGGCGTGGACATGAAGTGGCGGCGAGGCGCGGGGACGGGCAGGGACTCGCTATTCTAGGGAAAAGCCGCGGACCACGCAGGAAGGCCCGGGTGCGCGCGGCGCCAGCTTCACCGCAATTGCGCCGCGGCCCGAAAAAACGCCTGTGCGCGCGGCTCGTTGCCGAACGCCGCATGAATCCGGATCCACGGACTCGGCTCCATGCCCGGCCGGAAGTAGCTACCCGGCGCGACCGTCACGCCGAGCGGCGCGCCGCATTCCACCAGCCGCTCGGCATTCTCCACGTGCGGCACGCGCGCCCACAGGAATTTGCCGCCGACCGGTTTCTCGAACACTTCCCAGCCCGCCTCTTCGAGCGTCTGGATGGTCGAGCCGAGCGCGTCGCGCATCCGGCGGCGGAGTCGTTCGAGGTACTTGCGATACGCGCCGCGCTCGAGCAGCGACGCTGTGACGGTTTCGGCAAAAAGCGACCCGCCGATGCTCGTCAGCATCTTGATATCGACGAGGTCCTTGATGATCGCGTGGCTCGCGACCACGCAGCCGATCCGCAGCGACGACGATAGTGTCTTCGACAGTCCGCCGATGTAAATCACGTGTTCGAGCTGGTCGAGGGTCGCAAGGCGATCCGTGACGTCGGTCTGGAAGTCGGCGTAGATGTCGTCTTCGATGATCGTGAAGCCGTGCTCCCGCGCGAGTTGCAGCAGCCGGAACGCGACCGGCGGCGCAACGGTCGTGCCGGTCGGATTGTGGAACACCGTGTTGATGAAGAAGAGCTTCGGTCTATGCAGTTTCAACTGCGCCTGCATGACATCGAGGTCCGGCCCGCTGCGCGTACGCGGGATGCCGACGAGACGAACGCCGTGCAGCTTCAGCAGCCCGTACAGGTTGTAGTAGCCGGGGTCTTCGACGAAGATCGTGTCGCCCGCTTTGAGCATGTAGCGCATCAACAGGTCGAATGCCTGGCTCGCGCCATGGGTAATCACGATCTGCGATGTGTCTGCGCGGATGCCGAGTTGCGCGATGCGAGCCTGCAAGTGCTCGCGCAAGCTCAGGTTGCCGAGCGGCGTCGCGTAGTCGACCATGCTCGCGGGATCGGTGCGCAATACATGGCGTATCGCCTGGGCAATGCTTTCCGTATCGCGCCAGGCCTCGGGGATGAATCCGCTGCCGAGCTTCAGCGTTTCGCCGGGATGGTTGAACTGCTGCAGCAGGTGGCCGGATTCGTCTTCGGCGCGTCGCGGGTCCGAGGTGCCGTCGCATGGCGAGCCGCCGGGCGGCCGGTCGGCCACGTAGAAACCGGAGCCGTGGCGCGAATCCACATAACCGAGCGACACCAGCCGGTCATACGCCTCGATTACCGGAAAGCGGCTCACGCCGTAGTCGGCTGCAAACTGGCGGATCGACGGCAATTTTGAGCCGGGATGGGCGGCGCGCGAGCGGATCCACATCGTGACGCCAGTCACGATCTGTTCCGTCAGCGGCACGCCGTTGTCTCTATCGAGTTGAATTTGAAGTCGCATGCACTTTCCTTCCGGACGAGACGCGCAGTCAAAAGAGCCAGAGGCGCGGGCTACCCACACAACCTCCCGCGCCAACTGTTCGGTTTTCCGACTGCACAGTTCCGACGAAACTGTTCGGAACTGTGCATGGGTATCCGATCTTCGCACGACAATAATCGCTACACCAGAAAAGTTCTTTGAAGGAGAACGGTCATGCGTGAAGTGCGAATTTTCGAACTGGAACACGAGGAGCCGGCGACCGCCTGGCGTGTCGCGCGTCCGTCCACTTTCAAGGTGATTTCAGGCGAGATCTGGTTGACGGTCGAGGGTGACAGCGAGGACTACTGGCTCGCCACGGGCGAATCGGTCGAACTGCCGCGCGGAGCCGTCGCGTGGATTAGTGCGGGGCAAGCCGGCGCGCGCTTCGCGCTCGCGAGCGGCTCCGAGCGTGGCGCCATGAAGCCGACGCGCGGTGCGCCGCTGCCGAACTGGCTGCCCCGCTGGCTTGGCGCTGCCTGACGGCGGGCGGCCGGCTACACCCCCGCCCATGCCGCCCGCCGCTAAACGCCGGCTGCTAAACGCCGGCTGCTAACCGTCGGCAGCTAACCGCCGGTTGCTAACCGCCGACCTCTCCGACATACCGCGCCCGCGGCCGGATCAAACTGCCGTCGCGCGTCTGTTCCATGGCGTGCGCAATCCAGCCGACCACGCGTCCCACCGCAAACAGCGTGAACGCCGCGCCGGCGGGCAAGCCGAGCACACGCTCAATGGCGGCAAGCGCGAAGTCGACCGTGGGCTTTGCGCCGGTCGTATCGCGGACCGCGCGCGCCAGCGCTTCGATCTCGCCGAGCGGTGAGCGTGCCGGCGCGCATTCCCGCAGCAGGTCCAGCAGCAACCGCGCGCGCGGATCGCCGTCCGGATAAAGCGGATGGCCGAAGCCCGACAGCACCGGTCCTTGCACACCTTGTTCGTGTCGCGACAGACGCGTCGCCAGAAAGCGGTCGAGATCGCCGGCGCGCGACGCTTCTTCCAATAGCGCCGCGATGCGCACGGTTTCGCCGCCGTGGCGCGGGCCGGCCAGCGCGGCGAGGCCGCCCGCAACCGCGCCGAACAGGTGCGTGCCCGTCGACGTAATACAGCGAACCGTGAACGTTGATGCGTTCAGCTCGTGATCCGCGCACGCCACCAGCGCGGCGCGCAGCAGCGCCGCCTGCTGCCGGTTGCGCACCTGCCACGCCGACGCCAGTTGCCGATGCAGCGGCGCATTCGAGGGCGCGGCGGACATCATCGCAGCGGCCAGCAGCCGCATCACGGCGCATGCATTGTCGAGTTGCGCCTCGCGCCCGAGCGCCCAGACCCGCGGCAATTGCGCGGCCGCGGCCGGCAGCAGGACGAGCGCCCGGTCGAGCGGCGTGCTGTCGCTCCAGAGTTTGAGCCACGCGGCCCATTGAGCAGCGGCGAGCGGCACGGCGGGCGCATCGGCAATGCGCGCCGCGCTGCATTCCCATAACAAGGCCGCGATATCCTCCAGCGATTCCGTGCGCGCGAGCGCCATCGCATCGCGCCCGCGATACAGCAGGCGGCCGTCGGCAACCAGCGTGATCGACGATTCGAGCACCGGCACACCCCAGTCCAGCACCTTCTGCGCGACTTTGCCGGCGCGCTTGCCGTCTGCCTTGCGCCGCGCGAGGCGCCGCACTTCGCGCGCGTCATAGCGGCGCTGTTTGCCTTGCGCATCCGGCGACGAACCCAGCAAGCCGCGGCTCACATACGCATAGAGCGTGGCGACGCTGATGCCGAGTTCGGCGGCGGCTTCAGGGGCGGTCAACGAGTCGGAAGAAGACATAAAGATAAGCGACGAAGTCGGTGTAGTAAGCGGCCGACAACCAAAGAATTCAATATATATTGATTATCATAATCAAGATTGATTCGTGCAAGGCACGCTTCTAGACTCGTTCACATTCCTTCGACTCGAATGTGAACGCCATGACCCCCGAACTCGCGCTCGATCACATCTGGACACTCGCTCGCGGTGAGCCCGCTGCGCTTCGCTCCGTCCACCTGACCGGCAAGGAGCCGGGCCTGCCGTCGGTGTTTCGCGTCGGCGCGCTCGCGTCGGCGACCATTGCGGCGACGGGGCTCGCGGCGGCGGAATATCATCGGCTGCGCACGGGACGCGGGCAGCGCGTCACCGTGGACATGCGGCGCGCACTGGCGTCGTTTCGCAGCGAACGGTATCTGGGAATCGACGGCGGCCCGCCGCCCGTGCTGCGCGATCCGGTGACCGGGTTCTACGAGACGCGCGACGGCCGCTGGATTCAGCTGCATACGAATTTCGCGCATCACCTCGCGGGCGTGTTGAAGGTGCTCGGCTGCGAGAACGAGCGCGCGGCGGTCGCGTCGGCGATACACGGCTGGGACGGCGCCGCGCTCGACCAGACGCTCGCCGATGCAGGCCTCTGCGCGGCACTGATCCGCACGCCCGACGAGTGGGCCGCGCTCGATCAGGCGAAAGCAATCGCGAGACTGCCGCTTTTCGAAATCGAGCGTATCGGCGATGCACCGCAGGAACTGGCGCGGCGTCATCTGTCGCCATCCGGTCAGGGCGGCACCCGGCCGCTGTCCGGCGTGCGCGTGCTGGACCTGTCGCGGATCATCGCCGGGCCGGTCGGCGGCCGCGCGCTCGCGCAGCATGGCGCCGAGGTGCTGATGATCAACGGCCCGCATCTGCCGAACATCGCGCCGCTCGTCATCGACAACAGCCGCGGCAAGCGCTCCGCCGTGCTCGATTTACGCGACGCGGCAGGCCGCGACACACTGCGCGGACTGACGCGCGCCGCCGATGTCTTTCTGCAAGCCTATCGCCCCGGCGCGCTGGCGGCGCGCGGCTTCGGTCCCGACGACGCCGCGCGCATGCGGCCTGGCATCGTGTATGTATCGGTGTGCGCGTATGGATATGACGGACCATGGGCCTCGCGGCGCGGCTTCGACAGTCTCGTGCAGTCCGCGAGCGGCATTGCGGCGACTGAGCGGCAGGCAGCGGCATCGCCAGAACCGAGACATTTGCCGTGCCAGGCGCTCGATCACGCGACCGGCTATCTCGCCGCTTTCGGCGCCATGATCGCGCTGGCCCGACGCGCGACCGAAGGCGGAAGCTGGCACGTGAAGGTATCGCTGGCACAGACGGGCCGGTGGCTGCAATCGCTCGGGCAGATTCCGGATGGACAGACAGCGCCTGACATCACGCTCGACGACGTGCGCGACTGCCTCGATACCGTTCAGTCCGAGTTCGGCCGCGTGCGGGCGGTGCAGCCGGCCGAGCAACTGGAAGAGACGCCGGCGTTCCTCGCGTTGCCGTCATCGCGGATCGGCGCGCACGAGGCGAAGTGGCTTTGACGGCGCGATGCGGCTGCGTCTGAGCGTCTTTCCCCAAGCGACGAATTATTTGCGCAGTTCCGCCACGAAATCGTAGTAATCGTTGCGGCAGTACGTGTCGGTCAGTTCAATCGCGCGCTGATCCGCGGTGTAGCCGACGCGTGTAATCAACAGCAGCGCTTCGTTCGGCGCGATGCTCATCTGCTGCGCGATTTCCTCGCTCGCATTCACCGCGCGGAAGTGCTGCAGCGCGCGCACGATCGTCAGCCCGCGATTCTCCAGATACGTGTACAGCGAATCGCCGATTGCCTGCGGATCAGGAATCACCGCGGCGGGAAAGGTCGAATTCTCGACCGCCATCACAATGCCGTCCGCCAGACGCAAGCGCCGCAGGCGCGTCACGGCCGCGGCCGGCGAAAGCCCCAGCTGGATCACTTCCTCGCGATTGGCCGGCTCGATTTCGCGGGAGAGCCACTTCGAGCTCGGCGTAAAACCGCGCCGACGCAGCATTTCGCTGAAGCTCGACAGCCGCGACAGCGGATCTTCATAGCGCGGCGTGATGAAACTGCCGGCGCCTTGCGTGCGTCGAATCAAGCCTTGTTCGACGAGCAAGGCAATCGCCTTGCGCGAGGTGATTCGCGAAACGCCAAGCGCCTCCGAGAGCACGCGCTCGGACGGCAGCGCCTCGCCGGCATTCCAGCGGTTCTCGTGAATCGCCGTGCCGAGCTTGCGGGCAAGTTGCAGATAGAGCGGCGTGTCGTTTTCCGGGTCCGGGCGCAGATCGCGCCAGCGGTCTTCCGAGGCAGAGGTCATGGGGCTTACGCTAGAAGGGCGAGGAGCAATTCTAAGACATCGGCGCGCCGCGTTATAGCGGGCTTTTGCCTGGTCGCCGGTCGGATGCGGGCGCAGCCGCTAAACTCGTCGGTACGCATGGAGCCGCACCGCCGTGTTTGCGCGCCGCTTCGCTGCGCCGGTGCATGTGCGGAGCTTCAGCCACAGTCAGTCACTTCAGGAGTCAGCATGACGAGCGATATCGCAAGCGTGAGCTTGCCCGACGGCGAGCGCATCCCGAAACTCGGGCAGGGCACATGGGAAATGGGCGAGCGGCCCGCGCGCCGCGCGGCGGAGATCGACGCGCTGCGATGCGGCATCGAGCTCGGCATGACGCTGATCGATACAGCCGAAATGTACGGCGACGGTGCGACCGAGTCGCTGCTCGGCGAAGCGCTTGCAGGACTGCGCGACCAGGTGTTCCTCGTCAGCAAGGTGTATCCGCATAATGCGAGCCGGCGCGGCGTGATCGCCGCGTGCGAACAGAGCCTCAAACGTCTGAAGACGGATCGGCTCGATCTGTATCTGCTGCACTGGCGCGGCTCCGTGCCGCTCGCGGAAACGGTCGCGGCGTTCGAAGCACTGCGCGAGGCCGGCAAGATCCGCCACTGGGGCGTGAGCAACTTCGACACCGACGACATGGAGGAACTCGTGGCCGTGGCCGGCGGCGCGGCGTGCGCGACCAACCAGATTCTGTATAACGTCGCGCGGCGCGGGCCGGAGTTCGATCTGCTGCCCTGGCTCGCCGCTCGCAACATGCCGGCCATGGCCTACAGCCCCGTCGATCACGCGCGTCTGCCGAAACGCTCGCCGCTCGACGACATTGCCGGCGCGCGCGGCGTGTCGGTGTTTCAGGTGGCGCTCGCTTGGGTGCTGCAGCAGCCCGGTGTGTTCGCGATTCCGAAGGCGGGCCGCGTCGAGCACGTGCGCGACAATCACCGCGCGCTCGAATTGCGGCTCGAGGCCGACGAACTGGCTGCCATCGACGGCTATTTCAAGCCGCCGCGCGGCAAGCGCGCGCTGGAAATGCTCTGAGCGCCGCGCCGGCCGCGCTCGCCGTGCCCCGCGCTCGCCGCGCCGGTCGCAAGCATGCGGACAAGCACGCTCACAAGCACGGCGCGCGTCCTCAATTGCAGCTGTGATGCATGTGCACGGAGCCCAGCACCGCGACTTCGGCCGGCGTGTGCTTGAGCGAGTCGTCGTTGACCTCGCCCGCGTCCGCGACGAATTCGTCGACGATCGACGACACCGGCGTATTGCGCAGGCACAGCGACACGCGCTGCGTTTCGTTGGCCGGCAAGGACGCGCGCTGACCGAGGAACAGCACGCCGTACTGATAGCCGTGGATGATGCCGCGAATGGCGCCGACACATTGACCCTGCGCGACGTTATCGCTTTTCTGCTTGCAGGTCTGCGCGAGCGAGTAGGCGGAGAAGCTGGGATCGACAGGCGGCGCGGCCTGCGACAACGTGGGCGACAGCGGCTGCGCAGCAGGCGCCGGCTTCTGCACGCCGGTTTGCGCGTGCGCGAGCGAGGCGAAGCCGAAAGCGGCGGCCGCCGCGAGGCCGGCGACCGCGCGTGCCGCGGAGCAGGGGACGTTTGCTTGCATGTTGTGGTGCCCTCATATCGAACGTTGAATCTGATATGAGGCAATTGCTGCGCTTTGGTTCCGGGCTGGTTCCGGCTCGGTTCCGGGTTGCGTTCCGGACCGGCGCGCGGCGCGCACATCTATCGCGAAGCGTCGCCGTCGGCGTTTTTCGCCGGGCCGGTTGGCGCATCGTCGGGAGCGCCAGACACCTGCTCGCGCGAGGCGGTCTGCAGCGCGCGCAATTCGTCGACCGGAATATGACAGCGGATCCGATGCGCGCCACCGTCGCCCGCATTCGCAAACGGCGGGTCCTGCTGTTCGCAGATTGCGCCCAGCTTGCGCGGGCAGCGCGTATGAAACACACAACCGGAGGGCGGCGATGCGGCGCTCGGCAAATCGCCGGACAGGCGTATGCGGGTTCTGCCTGGATGGCCGTCGAGCGTCGGTACCGATGACAGCAGCGCTTCGGTATAAGGATGCTGCGGCCCGTCGAACACGGCAGCGGCCGGTCCGACTTCGAGCAGCCTGCCGAGATACAGCACGGCGATGCGATCAGACAAATAGCGCACCACGTGCAGATCGTGCGAAATGAATACATAACTGACGCCGCGCTCGCGTTGCAGATCGGCAAGCAGATTGAGAATCGCGGCTTGCACCGAGACGTCGAGCGCGGAAGTCGGTTCGTCGCACACCACGACGCGCGGCTCGCCCGCGAAAGCGCGCGCAATCGCGACGCGCTGCTTGAGTCCGCCGGACAGCTGGCGCGTGCGCGAGCCGAGATAGCGCTCCGGCAAGCGCACGGCGGCGGTCAAGCTGGCAAGCCGTTCGTCGATGGCGGCACCGCGCAGCGCGCCAAGCCGCGACAGCGCACGGCCGATCAGCCGCTTCACCGAATGCGCGCGGTTGAGCGCCGAGTCGGGATTCTGGAACACGATCTGCAGCGATTTCACCTGCTCGTCGTTGCGTCGCGTGACGCGCGCGGCGAGCGGCGCGCCGTCGAGTTCGAGCACGCTGCCGGCGTCGGGCGTGAGAAGGCCGAGCATCAGTTTCGCGAGCGTCGTCTTGCCGCTGCCCGATTCGCCGACGAGGCCGAGCGTCTCGCCGGCGGCGAGCTCGAGCGACACGTTGTCCACCGCGCGCAGCGCCGCGCCGGAAACGTGGAATGTCTTCGACAGGTTCTCGGCGCGCAGCACGAGCGCGCGCGGCGGGTTGCCGGCTGTCGCGTCGTCGCGTGCGGGCGATGTCCGCGGTTGGGCGCTTCCGCGCGGCAATTCGATGGCGCGCTCGTGATAGTGGCAGCGCGACATCTGATCGCCATGCGCCGCGCCGACCCGGTACGGCGGCGGCGTCTCGCGGCGGCAGCGCTCGTCGGCGAGACGGCAGCGCTCCGCATAGATACAGCCTTGCGTCACCGAGCCCGGCGCGGGCAGGCCGCCCGCAATCGTGTCGAGCCGCTCGCTGTCCTTGCTGCGGCCCGCTGTGGGCAAACAGCGCAACAGCCCCACCGTGTACGGATGACGCGGCCGCGTGAAGACGTCTTCTGTCGCGCCTTCTTCGACGAGCTTGCCCGCATACAACACGCCGACGCGTTCGCACATGCGCCCGATCACCGCGAGATTGTGGCTGATGAAGAGCACCGCGGTGCCGAACTCCGCGCGCAGTTGTGCGACGAGGTCGAGCACTTCGGCTTCGACGGTGGCGTCGAGTCCCGTGGTCGGTTCGTCGAGAATCAGCAGTGCGGGGTTCGAGGCGAGCGCCATTGCAATCACCACACGCTGCTGCATGCCGCCGGACAATTGATGAGGATAACTGTCCATCACGCGTTCCGGCGACGCAATGCGCACCCGTTGCAGCATCTCGAGCGAGCGCTGCAAGGCTTCGTCCGGTGCGGCGCCCGCTGCTTCGAATGCTTCCGACACCTGCCGCGCAATGGTGAGCGACGGATTGAGCGCGCGGCCCGGATCCTGATAGACCATCGAAATCGTATTCGCGCGCAGGGTGCGCAGCGCGTCGGCGTCGAGCTTGTTCACGTCCGCGCCGGCAATGACGAGCTTGCCCGCCTTCACCTTGCCGTTGCGCGGCAAATAGCGCAACGCCGCCATCGCGACGGTCGACTTGCCGCAGCCCGATTCGCCGACGAGTCCATACGCTTCGCCGCGCCGCACGCGAAACGACACGTCCTGCAGCACCTCGCGATCGCGTCCGCGCATCCGGTAGGTGACCGTCAGGCCGACCACGGTCAGCGCATCGGTGCGGTCGCTCTTCGACACGTCGAAGGCGGGGAACGAGGAGGGCGGCGGTCCGTTCATCGATCGAGCACACCTTGAACGCCGTCGGCGATCAGATTCACGCCGACGACGAGCGTTGCAATCGCGCCGGCGGCGAACACGACGGTCCACCATGCGCCGCCCGCCATCAGCGTGTACGACTCGGAAAGCGCGAGGCCCCAGTCGGCGGAAGGCGGCTGAATGCCGAAGCCGAGAAACGACAGCGTGGCCACCGCGAAGATCGCGTAGCCGAGCCGCACGGTGGCTTCCACGATGATCGGCGGCAGCACGTTCGGCAGAATCTCCGCAAACATGATGTACGGCGCGCGTTCGCCGCGCAGTTGCGCGGCGGCGACATAGTCGAGATGACGCTCCGCGAACACGGCGGCGCGCACCGTGCGCGCGGTGATTGGCGTGAACGTGATGCCGATCACGAGGATCACGGTGAAGTTCGACGCGCCGACGGCGGCGAGCGCGAGCAACGCGACGATGACGAGCGGCAGCGCAAGAATCGCGTCGATCGCGCGGCCCACTACGTTGTCGACCCAGCCGTCGAAGTAGCCGACGACGAGGCCGAGCGCCGTGCCCGCCGCGGTGCCGAGCAGCGTCGCGAGCGGGGCAATGGTGAGAATGTCGCGCGCGCCGACGATCACGCGCGAGAACACGTCGCGCCCGAGCTGATCGGTGCCGAACCAGTGAGCGCGGTCGGGCGGCGTCAGCGAATTGAGCGGATCGGACGCGTAGGGGTCGAGCGGCACGAACCACGGGCCGGCAATCGCACACACGATCCACCACGCGACAATGAGCACACCCACGACGAAGGTGGGCGAGCGCAGCAGCACGCGCAATTGATCGAAGCGCGGTTCGCGGGCGGCGCGCGGCGCGGCCGGCGGAACGATCGCGCTCATTCGGCGCTCCTCACGCGCAAGCGCGGATTGAGCAGCACGTGCAACGCATCCGCGACCAGGTTGGCGACCGTGTACACCACGCCGATGGTCAGCACGCCGGCTTCGAGCATCGGAAAATCTTTGGCTTTCGCGGCGTTGTAGATCAGCGAGCCGATGCCCGGATAGCGGAACAGTGTCTCGACCACCACGAGGCCGCCGATCATATAGCCGAGCTGGGTGGCCGCCACGGTAATGGTGGGCAGCAATGCATTGCGCAACACGTGCCGCCAGATCACGACATGTTGCGGCAAGCCCTTGAGAATCGCGGTGCGCGTGTAGTCGGCATCGAGCGCTTCGACCGTGCCGGCGCGCGCCATTCGCGCGATGTAGCCGAAGAACACGAGCACGAGCGGCAGAACCGGCAGGATGAGATGGCGCAGCTGCTCGAGTGCGCCGGCCTCGGGCGGATACGAAGCCTCAATGGGCAACCAGCGCAGCCACACGCCGAAGACAAGAATCAGCACGATCGACGACACGAACTCGGGCACCACGGTGGCCGACAAACCTGCGATGCTGATCGTGCGATCGAGCCAGCGTCCCGCATGCATGGCGGACCACACGCCGCCCGCAATACCGAGCGGCACGACGACGATGAACGCGAAGAAGCCGAGCTTCGCGGAGTGCGCGAGCGCGTCGGCGATAAACGGTCCCACCGGCTCGCGATACGCGTATGAAAGCCCCATGTCGCCGCGCACGAAATGCGTAATCCATTGCACGTACTGCGTCATGAGCGGACGATCTGCGCCCAACTGATGATTGAGCGCGGCAACCGCGCGCGCGTCGGCGAGCGGCCCGAGCACCGCGCGGCCGATGTCGCCGGGCAACAGTTGGCCGCCTGCAAACACGATCACCGACAACAGCCACAACGTGATCAGCGACAAGCCGACGCGCGTCGCCAGAAAACGCACGACGCGCCCGGCGTTGCCGTTCGGCGCGGAAGCGGGGGAATTCACCGTGGTCGACATGTTGAACGCCTTGCCGTCAAACGCGGTGCGTGAACGAGCCGCTCAAGCGCTCAACACCGCGCGGTCGAAATACAGCTGCGCGAGCGCGGTGAAGCGCACACCGTTCACGCCTTTGCGCATCGCGATCAGCTGGTCGTAGAAGAACGGAATGATGATCGGCGTTTCGTCGAGCAGCAGCGTCTGGATCTGGCCGGAGATTTTTTTCTGCGACGCGAGGTCGACGGCCGCGACGAACTGCGCGACCAGTTGATCGTATTGAGGATTCCTGAAGTGCGCCGCGTTCCATGTGCCGGTGCTCGTGAGCGGCGCATTCAGAAACACATTGGGCACGCCGCGATGACCGTAGTCGGTAATGCCGAGCGGCGAGTCGAGCCAGTCCGATTTGCCCGGCGTGCCGGCGCCGTAATACAGCGACTGACTCTCCACCTTCAGATTGATGCGCACGCCGATCGCCTTCGCCGCGTTCTGCACGACGACCGCGAGGTCGGGAATCTCCATGTACTTTTCGGTAGTCAGCGTCACGTCGAAACCGTTCGGCACGCCGGCTTGCGAGAGCAGCTGCTTCGCCTTCGCGATGTCGATTTTGCGCTGCGGCACACCGGCATCGGATGAAGGAAACACCGGCGCAAACGGACTGTCGTTGCCGAGCTGCGCGCGGCCCTTGAAGAGTCCGCGCACGAGCACGTCCCGATCGAGCGACAAGGCCAGCGCCTGCCGCACGCGCTTGTCCTTGAAAAGCGGATTGTCGTTGCGCATATGAATCTGCCGATGCGCGCTCGACTTCACGCCCACTGCCTTGTAATCCGGATTGTTCAGAATCGCGGCGCCGCCCTGCACGGTGAAGGTGCCCATCACGTCAGCCTGATGGCCTTGCAGCGCGAGCAACTGCGCCTGCTGGTCCGCATAGAACGAAAACTGTACGCGTTCCGGTAACGCTTTCTCGCCCCAGTAATCGGGATTGCGCACGAACGACGCGCCCACTTTCGGCTGATACTTTTCGAGCTTGAACGGTCCCGTGCCGATGAAGCTCTTTTCATAGCCGCCGGCGTAGCTTGCCGGGAGGATCACCGCGTTGTAATTGTCCGAGGAAACGTAGTACGGGAAGTTGCCGTTGGGTGCATCCAGATGAAAGGCGACGGTGTGTTCGTCGACTACCTTCGCGCCGCCTTTGGACAGCACGCCCTTCAACACGGACAGCGCCGCCGAGCCGCTGGCCGGATCGGCCAGGCGGTCGAACGTGGCCACGACGTCTTTCGCGGTGAACGGCTGACCGTCGTGAAATTTGACGTTCTCGCGCAGCTTGAAGGTCCACACGTCGCCCTTGTCGTTCGGCTTCCACGACAACGCGAGCGCGGGCTTCAGCATCAGTTTCTCGCCGTCGTCGTCGATCAGGAATTCGCCTGTCTGGTTGAGTAGCGCGAGACTCGCGGCGTCTGTAACAGTGAGCGGGTCCACTGCGCCGGCAGGTGTCAGATGCGCGACGCGAATCGTCTGGTTCGACGGTGTGCCGGGTTTCGTGCTGCCCTGTGCCGACGCGCGCGGTGCGTTCAGCACGCCGCCGCCCACGAGCGACAGACCGATCACACTCGCGTAGCGCAGCAGTTCGCGGCGCGTGATGCGGCCCGCGAAAAACTCGTCGATGGCGTGATTGCCGTAAGCGTCGGCTTGGCGGCGGGCGAGGTCGAGAGCGGGGAATCGGTCAGCGGGAGTCTTCATCGTTGGAATGTCCAGTCCGTTCGGTTGCCGGTTCTGAGGAGCCGCGCCGGATGCGCGTCGGGTCGACTGCGCGGCGGGCGAAATTTCGGCGATGCAAGGCGGCTTCAGTTTAAGCGATTGCTCGTGGATTGGAGCGCTTGCGGCGGCGTGGCGTTCGCGATCGGCGGATAAAAGGGCCGGTGTGTGTCGTTGTCACAACGGTCGGGGCGCGTGTGGCCGCCTGTCATCGAGTGAGATGCGCAAGCTGCGCGACGCGTTGCGCGCGGCATTCACGCCATGATGTGCCGCGTCACGGCGCTATAGCGAACGAACTGGCAAGAAAGCCGTGGAAAGCTTGACCGCTCGAACGCGATAACCCGCTCGAGAGCGGTTGCATTTACCGCGTTGCGACGGCGGGCCGCCGCCAACGGTGGAACAGTACCGAGCCGATCCAGCACGCCATGAATGCAGCGACGATGCCGTAGCCCAGCACACCGAACTGCTCGTTGATGCGCGCCACCGCGTCCCACATGCGGCCATTGAGCCCGAGCTTGTCGGACAGCAGCCCCAACGCTTCCACGCCGCCGATCACGATGGCCACGACTGCCGAAACGAACGTGATGCTCGCGTTGTAGTAGAGCTTGCGCTTCGGGTCGTCCATTGCCCAGCCGTAGGCGTGGACCATCAGCACGTTATCCGTCGAATCGACGAGTGTCATGCCCGCGGTGAAGAGCGCGGGAAACACGAGGATCGAATACAGAGGCAGGCCCTTGCCGGCTTCCGACGCGGCAATGGCGAGCAGGCCGATTTCCGTTGCCGTGTCGAAGCCGAGGCCGAACAGCACGCCGACCGGGTACATGTGCCAGCTTTTGGTCACGAGCCTGAAGAGGGGCCGCAGCGCGCGCGACAGAAGACCGCCGTGAGCGGACGCCTCGGCGAGACCGGGCGTGGCGGGAGCCGGTTCGCTGCCGCCTTGCACATGACGATAGCGGCGCCATACGTCGCGCAGAATTGCGAGGTTCACAGCCGCGAGCACGAGGAGGAACGATGCCGAGACGATGGTGCCGATGGTGCCGCCCACTGCCTTGAACGACTCGAAGCGGCCATGCAGCGAATGCGCGGTCCATGCTATGCCGAGCGTCGCGAGAATCACGATGCTCGAATGTCCCAGCGAAAAAGCGAGACCCACGCCGAGCGGGCGCTTGCCTGCCTGCATGAGCTTGCGCGTGACGGCGTCGATGGCGGCGATATGGTCTGCGTCGACCGCGTGGCGCAGACCGAAACCATACGCGAGCAGCGCCGTGCCGAGCAGCAGCGGATAGTGGCGAAACGCGAGCAGCGCCCAGCCCCACGCGGCGAGATTGGCGGCGATCAGAACGGCGTACAGCGTGAGAAGGCGAGGGCGCAGCGAAGCGGTCGGCGTCATGAGTCGCGTGAAAGTGAATTAGTGATCGTGCGGATGTTTGTGAATCGGATCGACCCAGTAGACCGTTTCCGGCTGTTCGACGGCCTCGATGTTCAGGTTGACCACGACCGCTTCGTTGTCGCTGCGCACGAGCACGCATTCGAGCGGCTCGTCGGTACTCGCGTTGATCTCCTGATGCGGCACATACGGCGGCACGAAAATAAAGTCGCCGGGACCTGCTTCGGCGGTGAATTCGAGCTGCTCGCCCCAGCGCATGCGCGCCTGGCCGCGCACTACGTAGATCACGCTTTCGAGCGCGCCATGATGATGCGCGCCGGTCTTCGCATTGGGATGAATCGTCACGGTGCCGGCCCAGATCTTTTGCGCGCCGACTCGCGCGGCATTGATCGCGGCCGCGCGATTCATGCCGGGTGTCTGCGGCGTGTTGGTATCGAGTTGATCGCCGCGAATTACCTTGACGCCGTGCTCGCGCCAGTCGACCGGCGCCGCCCCCTTGTCCCGTTCGTCGCTGTAATGCGGATGTTCGTGATCCTGGCTCATCGCATGTCTCCTCGTGGGCTTGGGAGGCGCGCCAAGTGCGCGGCGCCGTCCGGCATTTTTACACGCTAAAAAACGCGTGGGGTGCGTGGGTTGCAGGTGCGCCAAGGCGATTGACCGCGGGGCGAAAAAAAGCCCGTCCGGAAGGGACGGGCTTCTTGCGTTTCCCCCGGAGTGTCAGCCCGAGCGTTTCAGCAGGACTGCCGCACTGCGGCACCGCGGCTCTCCAGGTGACCGCAGAGGCTCACTTCTGCTTCGCGTTGATGACGGCTTCCGCGACGTTGTTCGGCGTTTCCGCGTAATGCTTGAACTCCATCGTGTAGGTCGCGCGGCCCTGCGTGGCCGAGCGCAGCGACGTCGAATAGCCGAACATTTCCGCGAGCGGCACTTCCGCGCGCACGAGCTTGCCCCCGCCGCCCGCGATGTCTTCCATGCCTTGCACGAGGCCGCGGCGGCTCGACAGATCGCCCATCACGTTGCCCATGAAGTCTTCGGGCGTCTCCACCTCGACGGCCATCATCGGTTCGAGCAGCACCGGTTTTGCCTTGCGCATGGCCTCCTTGAAGGCCATCGAGCCGGCCATCCGGAACGCGTTTTCGTTCGAGTCGACGTCGTGGTACGAGCCGAACGTCAGCGTCACCTTCACGTCGACGACCGGATAGCCCGCCAGCACGCCGGCCTTCAGCGTTTCCTGGATGCCCTTGTCGACGGCCGGGATGAATTCGCGCGGAATCACGCCGCCCTTGATCGCGTCGACAAATTCGTAGCCCTTGCCCTGCTGCGCCGGCTCCAGCGTGATCACCGCGTGGCCGTACTGACCGCGGCCGCCCGACTGTTTGACGAACTTGCCTTCGACGTCCTCGACCTTGTTGCGCACCGTCTCGCGGTAGGCCACCTGCGGCTTGCCGACCGTCGCTTCCACGCCGAACTCGCGCTTCATCCGGTCGACCAGAATTTCGAGGTGCAGCTCGCCCATGCCGGAGATGATCGTCTGACCGGATTCCTCGTCCGTTTGCACGCGGAACGATGGGTCTTCCTGCGCAAGACGGTTGAGCGCGATGCCCATCTTCTCCTGGTCGGCCTTGGTCTTCGGCTCGACGGCCTGCGAGATAACCGGCTCGGGGAAAATCATCTTCTCGAGAATGATGACCTTGTTCGGATCGCACAGCGTGTCGCCCGTGGTCGCTTCCTTCAGACCGACGGCGGCCGCGATGTCGCCCGCGCGCACTTCCTTGATCTCCTTGCGCTCGTTCGCGTGCATCTGCAGGATCCGGCCGAGGCGCTCCTTCTTTTCCTTGACCGGGTTGTAGACCGTGTCGCCCGAATTGACCACGCCCGAATACACGCGGAAGAAGATCAGCTGGCCGACGAACGGGTCGGTCATGATCTTGAAGGCGAGCGCGGAGAACGGCTCGTCGTCGTTCGGATGACGCTCCGCTTCGTTGTCGTGCTCGTCGTGACCGAGAATCGCGGGCACGTCCACCGGCGAGGGCAGATAGTCGATCACCGCGTCGAGCATGGCCTGCACGCCCTTGTTCTTGAACGCGCTGCCGCACAGCATCGGCACGATTTCATTGGCGATGGTGCGCTGACGCAGACCTTGCTTGATTTCCTCTTCGGTGAGCGTCTCGCCGCCCAGATATTTGTCGAGCAGTTCTTCGCTCGCCTCGGCGGCGGCCTCGACCATCTTGTCGTGCCATTCCTTCGCGGTGGCGGCCAGCTCGGCAGGGATGTCCTGATATTCGAACTTGATGCCCTGGCTATCGTCGTCCCAGACGATCGCCTTCATCTTGACGAGGTCGACCACGCCCTGGAAGTGCTCTTCCGCGCCGACCGGAATCTGAATGGGCACCGCGACGCCTTTCAGGCGGTCGCCGATCTGCCGCTGCACGCGGAAAAAGTCCGCGCCGACGCGATCCATCTTGTTGACGAACGCGATGCGCGGCACCTTGTACTTGTTCGCCTGGCGCCAGACGGTTTCCGATTGCGGCTGCACGCCGCCGACCGAGTCGTAGACCATGCAGGCGCCATCCAGCACGCGCATGGAGCGCTCGACTTCGATCGTGAAGTCGACGTGCCCCGGCGTGTCGATGATGTTGATCCGATGCTCCGGATAATTGCCGGCCATGCCTTTCCAGAAGGCCGTGGTGGCCGCCGACGTGATGGTGATGCCGCGCTCCTGCTCCTGTTCCATCCAGTCCATCGTCGCCGCACCGTCGTGAACCTCGCCGATCTTGTGGGTCACGCCGGTGTAGAACAGGATGCGTTCAGTGGTGGTGGTTTTGCCGGCATCGATGTGAGCGCTGATGCCGATATTCCGGTAGCGCTCGATGGGAGTCTTGCGGGGCACGTGAACCTCCTTGGAATAGCGCGCCTGAAACGCTGACCGGGCGGCAGTCAGTGCCGCCCGGACCGCGGGATTGCTGCGTTGCTGAGAATACTAGGATAGCGCGTCGGCCCGTCTTTTGCAGGAATCTTGCCAGGCGGGGGCGGGTCTGGGAAGCTGCGGGGCGGCGGCGTCGGGAGTGGTGCAGCGCGGCGCGGCGGCGACACCGCTATCGCGGCGCAGCGCGACAAAGACGAAAGGCGGCGCCTCTCAGGAAGGCGCCGCCTTTGCGGGGAGTGCTTTAGAAGGTGCAGCGGTTTGCGTGTTCAGCGCTTCGGTTCAACTGAACCCGCGCAGCGGACCTGGTCTTGTGCCGCGCGCTGCGCAGCGGGTGCAGCCTGCGCGCTCACTGCGCCGCCGGCAGCCCCTGAATCTTCATGCCAGGCTTGATGCCCTTCGACGAGAACCAGCCCTTGCTCATTTCGAGCGCATACACGCCGTTGTTCTTCGGGCAGTGATTGTTGGTCGTCTCGGCCTGCATTTCGTCGATGTCGGTCACGGTGCCGTCCGCGCGCATGAACGCGATGGACAACGGGATCAGCGTGTTCTTCATCCAGAAGCAGTGCACCGCGTTTTCGTTGAACACGAACAGCATGCCTTCGTTCGGCGCGAGGCTCGAGCGGTACATGAGACCCTGCTCGCGGTCCGCGTCGTTGGCGGCGACGGCCGCGTCGATCACGAACATGCCGGCGGTCAGCTTCGCGCGCGGAAATTCGCCCGGCTGTTTCGCGCCGGCCGGCATCTGCTGCGCATGAGCGGGCAGCGCGTTGAGAGCGGAGAACGACATCGCCGCGAACGGCAGGATTGCGGCAACGGCGAAACGCGCCATCAACGAGCGCAGGGGAAATCGCACGGCATGACTCCTTGCTGAAATTAACCGGGGAATGTTACGCGAGCGCGTCAAAAACAAAAAGGCAGATCGCCTTGCGGTGATCTGCCTTTCAACGCCGTAAGAACGGCAATGAAGCGAGTTCTTGACTGCTTTTTACAACAAACTTACTCCGAAGCTGCCGAAGCGGCTGCAGCAGCAGCTGCCTTCTTGTGCGACTTCTTGTGAGCGTGCTTCGTGGTCTTCTTTGCCGACGAAGCAGCTGCTGCCGGAGCTGCCGAAGCTGCTGCCGGTGCCGAAGCTTGTGCGAATGCTGCCGTTGCGAAGAGGCCAGCGACCAGAGCGGCGATCAGTTTGTTCATTTTGAAAATCCTCAGCTTGAGTTAATTAACCAAATGACCCGGTTATGTTTGAGTCATGTCGGTAAACGTGCCATCCACCTTTCGGTTGACAGTCGCATCGAACAAATTTTCGACGCGTCTGCCGAGCGCTCAGACTGCCTGCACCCACCGCGCAAACGGCTTGTACAAAGGCCCTTAAGGCTGAATGCCGGACAGCTTCGGGCGGCATCTGCGTCGAATAACGCGTGAGCTTGCAAGCCGGTTGACGTGAATGTCGCGGAAAACTTCCAATGTGAGACGTTGAGGTGAACCAGGCTTTGCCTAAGTGCTGCGCGCGTTGATGTTTCACGGTTTATATCGTGACGTTTCACGCGCCGTTTTATTCGCGCATACAAGGAGTTAGCGATTTACGCGAGGCCTTCCCACGGTGCATTGGGCGACACCTCGACATACTCGCCCGGCTGCAGACCGAGCGAAAAAATATCGAGCGCGCCAATGCCGACCCGCACGAGGCGCAGCGTCGGAAAGCCGACTGCAGCCGTCATGCGCCGCACCTGGCGGTTCTTGCCTTCGGTGATGGACAGTTCGATCCAACTGGTGGGAATGGCGGCGCGATAGCGAATGGGCGGCGTGCGCGTCCACAGCGTGTCGGCGGGCTCGACATAATCGGCGCGACACGGTTTCGTCACATAGTCGCCAAGATCGACGCCGCGCGCGAGTTTCTTGAGCGCGGCGGCATCCACCGTGCCTTCCACCTGCGCCCAATAGCGTTTGACGAGCTTATGACGCGGTTCGGCGATTCGCGCCTGAAGCGCGCCGTCGTCGGTGAGAAGCAGCAGGCCTTCGCTGTCGGAGTCGAGGCGCCCGGCCGGATACACGCCCGGCACTTTGACCCAGTCGGCGAGCGACGCGCGCGTCTCATGCGGAGAAAACTGGCAGATGGTGCCAAACGGCTTGTTCAGTGCAAGAAGGCGCATAGCTAATCAGGGAGGCGCACCGCGATGCGTCTGCATGACGCACCGGCACAGCGCCGCGGGAGGCAATGCCTGTGGCGAATGGCGGGATAATAAAGCATACGACACCGGAGCACGGCCCCGGTCCGCTACATGACAGAAGGACAGACGGCCGGCGCCGCGATTCGTCGCTTCATGCATGTTGGAAAACCCCGAGCCGACCGCGCCGCGATGCCGCGTCCGCGTGGGCTAGAATAACGGCCAGGCCGCGTGCGCGCGTCCGGCATTGCGCGTCGCGAGGAGCATCCTTTTCGCAGTCTCCCACCAGCTTTCAGCACAGCCTTCACTGGAGTCCGATCATGCCGTATCAGCACATCAAGGTTCCGACGGGTGGTGACAAGATCACCGTCAATGCGGATTTCTCGCTCAATGTCTCGGATCAGCCGATCATTCCGTTTATCGAAGGCGACGGCACCGGCGTCGACATTACGCCGGTCATGATCAAGGTCGTGGACGCCGCGGTCGAAAAGGCCTACGCGGGCAAGAGAAAAATCCACTGGATGGAAATCTATGCGGGCGAGAAGTCGACCAAAGTCTACGGGCCGGACGTGTGGCTGCCGGAAGAAACGCTGCAGGTGCTGAAAGAATACGTCGTGTCCATCAAGGGGCCGCTGACCACGCCCGTCGGCGGCGGCATTCGCTCGCTGAACGTCGCGCTGCGCCAGGAACTCGATCTGTATGTGTGCCTGCGCCCGGTGCAGTACTTCAAGGGCGTGCCTTCGCCGGTACGCGAGCCCGAGAAAACCAATATGGTGATCTTCCGCGAAAACTCGGAAGACATCTACGCGGGTATCGAATGGCCCGCCGAGTCCGAGCAGGCCAGGAAGGTCATCAAGTTCCTGCAGGAAGAGATGGGCGTGAAGAAGATCCGCTTCCCGCAAACCTCGGGCATCGGCATCAAGCCGGTGTCGCGCGAGGGCACGGAGCGTCTCGTGCGCAAGGCGATCCAGTATGCGATCGACAATGACCGCCGCTCGGTGACGCTCGTGCACAAGGGCAACATCATGAAGTACACGGAAGGCGCATTCCGTGACTATGGTTATGCGCTGGCGCAAAAGGAGTTCAATGCCGAGCTGATCGACGGCGGTCCGTGGATGAAGGTCAAGAATCCGAAGACGGGCGGCGACATTGTCGTGAAGGACGTGATCGCCGACGCCTTCCTGCAGCAGATCCTGCTGCGCCCCGCGGAATACGACGTGATCGCCACGCTGAATCTGAACGGCGATTACGTGTCCGACGCGCTGGCCGCGCAGGTGGGCGGCATCGGCATCGCGCCGGGCGCGAACATGTCGGATTCGGTCGCGATGTTCGAGGCTACTCACGGCACGGCGCCGAAGTACGCCGGCAAGGACTACGTGAATCCGGGGTCGGAAATTCTCTCGGCGGAAATGATGCTGCGCCACCTCGGCTGGTTCGAGGCGGCGGACCTCATCATCAAGTCGATGGAAACGTCGATCCTGCAAAAGCGCGTGACTTACGACTTCGCGCGTCTCATGGAAGGCGCGACGCAGGTTTCGTGTTCGGGCTTTGGGCAGGTGATGATCGAGAATATGTAAGGGCGCGGCCGGCCTTAAAGCCGGCACGCCTTGCCGCAATGGTGTCGACCCGAACCCCGGTTGCCGTCAGGCGGCCGGGGTTTTTTGCGGCTCGTGACGGAATATCCTGGTCGCGGCGCGGTGCGCGCTCGATACGCGGGTCGGCACTCGATTGCGCGCCGATTGCCGGCCCGTTATTTGGGAAAATCGGCTTGTTTGCGGTTTTTTTAGCGGTCGCGGCGATAAATCCAGAAACCTTGAAGAAACCTCCAAAACCCGCACCCAAAAAGAAACCCGGCGCGAAGCCGGGTTTCAAAAGGACGGGAATCGAACAGATATCAGGCGGGTGCCTGGATGTTCGATGCCTGCTTGCCTTTCGGGCCTTGCACGACCTCGAAGGTCACCTTTTGGCCTTCCTTGAGGGTCTTGAACCCATTCATCTGGATGGCCGAGAAGTGTGCAAACAGATCCTCACCGCCTTCATCCGGCGTGATGAATCCGAAACCTTTTGCGTCATTGAACCATTTGACCGTACCAGTTGCCATTCCAACTTCCCCTGTAACTCATGTCACTACCACGAGCCCTCGA
>Ga0209674_100253_pt1 | contig 44413 bp, 43 predicted proteins | sample AraplaCvi_mMS_r2_FD_184279 | JGI IMG/M metagenome (GOLD analysis project Ga0209674, IMG submission 184279) | Arabidopsis root microbial communities from North Carolina, USA - plate scrape CL_Cvi_mMS_r2 (SPAdes) (version 2) | ecosystem: Host-associated > Plants > Roots > Endosphere | place: USA... | reverse complement strand
CCCGCTCGATGAAGACTCCGCTTGCCTGCGGCAGCGAACCGCAATAAGGCACCGGGAGAGACACTCAAATGAAACGCAAGTCTTTGTTCGCCCTCTCGGCAGTGGTCGTCGTCGCGGCTGCTGCACTCGTCCCCGTCCTGTGGTCGGGCGGCGACAATCTGCACAACGGTACGGCCGTGGCCGCCACGCCCGCCGACCAGGCTGCGCTCGTGAAGAAGGGCGAGTACCTCGCCCGCGCCGGCGACTGTATCGCCTGCCACACGGTCCGCGGCGGCAAGCAGTTCGCCGGCGGCCTGCCCATGGCCACGCCGTTCGGCACGATGTTCACGCCGAACATCACGCCTGACGACCAGTACGGTATCGGCAAGTGGACGCAGGACGACTTCTACCGCGCCATGCATACCGGCCGCTCGAAAGACGGCAGCCTGCTCTACCCGGGCTTCCCGTTCACGAGCTACACGAAGGTCACGCGCGCCGACTCGGACGCGATCTACGCGTACCTGCGCTCCATCCCGCCCGTTGCCGTGCCGAGCCGTCCGCACGAACTGAAGTTCCCGTTCAACCAGCGCAACATGCTGATCGGCTGGCGTACGCTCTTCTTCCGTGAAGGCGAGTACAAGCCGGATCCGACCAAGTCGGTCGAGTGGAACCGCGGCGCATATCTGATCGAAGGCCTCGGCCATTGCGGCATGTGCCATACGTCGATCAACGCAATGGGCGGTCCGGTCAGCTCGGCGGCCTTCGCGGGCGGTCTGATTCCGCTGCAGAACTGGTACGCGCCGTCGCTCACGTCGAACAAGGAAGCGGGTCTCGGCGACTGGGAAACGAAGGACATCGCCGACCTGCTGAAGACCGGCGTGTCGAACCGCGGCGCGGTGTTCGGCCCGATGGCGGAAGTGGTCCACAACAGCCTGCAGTACATGAGCGATGCGGACATCAACGCCATGGCCACGTACCTGAAGACGATTCCGCAGAAGAGCGAGGCACCGGAGCCCATGCAGCTCGAAACGTCCGAAAAGTTCGGCGGCGAACTGTTGAAGCAAGGTCAGAAGATTTACGCTGACAACTGCGCGAAGTGCCACGCGGACAACGGCCTCGGCATGCCGCCGGCCTTCCCGCCGCTCGCGAACAACCAGTCGATCCAGATGCCGTCGGCGGTCAACCCGATCCGCATGGTGCTGAACGGCGGTTATCCGCCGAGCACGGACGCGAATCCGCACCCGTACGGCATGCCGCCGTTCGCGCAGTCGCTGTCCAACCAGGAAGTGGCCGCCGTCGTGACGTACATCCGTATGTCGTGGGGCAACCACGGCACGGCTGTGTCGCCGCAGCAAGTGTCCGATCTGCGTTCGGCGCCGCTCGACTAAGCAGCGTTCGTTGCACCCGGGGCGCGGCCTGCGACTTTCGCGGCCGCGCCCTTCGTTTTTGAGGACCGCATTTGACAATCGCGCTTTTCGGTACCGCGTCTGAAGTCCCGGTATCATGCAGCAACTGACGGCGCCACGCGTGGCGCGGCAATTGCTTGATAAAGCGGTGTAGGAGGAAAGACCGTGCATGTCGGTGAGCGTTTGAACAGCATTACCCACCTCGTCGGCGCCGTGCTGTCGGTGGCGGGGCTGGTTACGCTCGTGACGATGGGTGCGGTCGAGGGCGACGCGTACAAGGTAGTCAGCTTCAGCGTGTACGGTGCGATGCTGTTCGTGCTGTATGCTATTTCGACGCTCTACCACAGCGTGCGCGACCCACGCGTGAAAGCAGTGCTGCAGAAATGCGACCATTCGGCCATCTATCTGCTGATTGCCGGCAGCTATACTCCGTTCACGCTGGTCACGCTGCGCGGGCCGTGGGGCTGGTCGCTCTTCGGCGTGAGCTGGGGGCTTGCCGCTCTCGGCATCGTGCAGGAACTCACGCTCGGGCGGCGCACCCGCAGCGTTTCGATGGTGCTGTATGTCCTGATGGGATGGCTCGCGCTCGTAGCCGTCCGTCCGCTGCTGGAGGCATTGCCGGCAGCGGGCACTGCCTGGCTCGTGGCCGGCGGGGTCATCTACAGCGCCGGTATCTACTTCTTCATCAACGACGAGCGCATCCGGCACGGGCATGGTATCTGGCACCTGTTCGTACTGGCGGGCAGTCTGTGTCAATTCGTCAGCGTCGCGCGCTATGTCGCGTGACGTCCACGGCGGCGAAATGCAACTTAAGGCCAGTCAACGTGTCTGCATAGCGCGTTGAAGCACTCGGCACGCATCTCGAGCGTGCCGCCGATTTCCCTGCGAACGGAACTGGGCTTCGGCCTCGCTCTGGCTTACGCCAGGCGGCGCATTCGTGCGGCATGCATGCCGCATGTGCCCGGCGGGCCTTCATGTGCCGTTCGCGAAACTGCATTGCAAAGAGCATTTATGTCTTTTGATTCCCTCGGCTTGTCCGAACCGTTGGTCCGCGCTGTACACGAACTCGGCTACACCACTCCGACTCCCATCCAGACTCAGGCCATTCCGGCCGTGCTCAACGGCGGCGACCTGCTGGCCGGCGCACAGACCGGCACCGGCAAGACGGCTGGCTTCACGCTGCCCATCCTGCAGCGTCTTCATTCGATGCCGCCGCTCGCCGCGGCCTCCGGCAAGCGCGCCGTGCGCGCGCTGATTCTCACGCCTACGCGCGAACTGGCCGCCCAGGTCGAAGAAAGCGTGCGCGCCTACGGCAAATATCTGAAGCTGAAGTCAACGGTGATGTTCGGCGGCGTCGGCATCAATCCGCAGATCGGCGCATTGAAGAGCGGTGTGGATATCGTCGTCGCAACGCCTGGCCGTTTGCTCGACCACATGCAGCAGAAGACCATCGACCTGTCGCATCTCGAGATCCTCGTGCTCGACGAAGCGGACCGCATGCTCGACATGGGCTTCATCCACGATATCAAGCGCGTGCTGGCCAAGCTGCCGCCGAAGCGGCAGAACCTGCTGTTCTCGGCCACCTTCTCCGACGAGATCAAGGCGCTCGCCGACAACCTGCTCGACTCGCCCGCGCTCATCGAAGTCGCGCGCCGCAATACGACCGCCGAAACCGTCGCGCAAAAGATCCACCCGGTGGATCGCGACAAGAAGCGCGAGTTGCTCACGCATCTCATCAAGCAGCACAACTGGTTTCAGGTGCTGGTGTTCACGCGCACCAAGCACGGCGCGAATCGCCTTGCCGAACAGCTGACGAAGGACGGCATCAGCGCGCTCGCCATTCACGGCAACAAGAGCCAGTCGGCGCGTACCCGCGCATTGGCCGAGTTCAAGGACGGCACGCTGCAGGTGCTGGTCGCCACCGACATCGCCGCGCGCGGTATCGACATCGACCAGTTGCCGCACGTCGTCAACTTCGATCTGCCGAACGTGCCCGAGGACTACGTGCACCGCATCGGCCGCACGGGTCGCGCGGGCGCGACGGGCGAAGCGGTGTCGCTCGTGTGTGTCGACGAATTGCAGTTGCTGAAGGACATCGAGAAGCTCATCAAGCGCCCGGTGCCGCAGGAAGTGATCGCCGGCTTCGAGCCGGACCCGACGGCGAAGCCAGAGCCGATCCTGCGCCGCGGTCAGGGCGGCGGCGGACGTTCGCCGCGTCAGGGCCAAGGCCAAGGAGCACCGAACGGCGGCAATGGCGGTGCGGCAAGAGGGGCCAGAGGGTCGAGCCAAGGCGCGAATCAAGGCACGGCGCAAGGCACGGCGCAGCGCTCGGGGCAGCGTCCCACGAACGGCCAGCAACAGCCCAAGCCGCAAGCCGCAAAACCGCAAGGCGCGAAGCCCGCCGGCAACGGCGGACAACCGCGCCGTGACGGCCAGCGTCACGACGACCGTCCGCGCGCCATCGCGCACGAGGGCGGCGTGGCGCATGCACCGCGCAAGCCGCAAGGCAGCAATCCGGGCGCGCTGCTGGGCGGCGGCGCCAAGCCGCGTACGGACGCGCCGCGCGGCGCTCATCCGGCGCGCAGCGGGCAGCGCGGGCGCTAAGACGTGAGATGACGCTGGCGGCTCGCGGCTCCCGCTGCGAGCCCCATCTCACGCACGCGCCGCCGCGCGCTTCACATGCTCGATCTGCCGTTCCCACCGGTCGAGCACCTGCCCTTTCCCGCCCTCCAGCTCGAACGTAATGCCGCTCGTCAGGCGCGCATAACGCACGCTTTGCGATTCCGCCGATTCGATCGAACAGTTCATATAGACGAGACCGCTGTCGTCGCCCTCGGCGGCCGGCAGCGGCGCGGCGAGCAATTGCACCTGATAGAACTTCTCTTCGAACACGAAGGTGAGCGCCGCGCGCCCGCTCTGTGCGATCGCGCGCGCCGCCCGCGCTTGCGGCCACAGCGCGATGCAAAGCGTGCGCGAATCGGGCGCATATAACTCGCCGATGCCAAGCAGCGACGTGCGAATGTGCTGATTGGCGTCGACGGTCAGCAACGACGCCGTGAAGCCGGTCTTGCTCGCAAGCGACGAGCCGTCGAACAGCGCGCGAACCGCATCGGGCCATTCGTCGAATACCGTCTGGTCGAGCGGGCGTTGCGGCAGTGAGGAGTCGCTCATCGCAGATGTCCGGTGAAAGGGTAAGGCCTTCATCATGCCTCGAAAAGCAGATGGCCCGCATCGCGCGGGCCATCGCTGCACGCCGGCGCCTCTACCGCTTCACCGGAAGAACACGTGCTGCGTGATTTTCGCGAGCGGATAATGCACGCCCGGTTGAATCTTCGCGGGCAGATCGAGCGGCTTGAGCAGCATCTTCACGCACATGTCCGCCGACAGGTTGCGCCTCACCAGCGCATTGATGCGCGCGGCGCGCTCGCGGTTATAAGCCTGATCGCGCACGCGCTCCGGATAGCGAATGGCGAAGACATGCCGCAACGCGATTTCCGAATCTTCGTTCTTGATTTCCATGACGCGGCGCATGAGCGCGCCGAGCACCGCAAGCCGGCCATTTCCCTCGATCTTGTTGTACTTTTTGAAGTACTTGAAAAAGTGCTTGTAATGGCGGACTTCGTCGGTCCGAATGTTGTCCGTAATCTCTTTGAGCACGGGTTCGTCCGAACACTCGCCAATCGCGCGATACAACGTGGCCGTGCCGGTTTCGACGACGCAGCGCGCGACCATTTCCAGCGCACGCGTCTTTTCGAAATCTTCCACGGAACAGGTCAGCGAATACTCGTCCATGAAATTGCGAAACGCCGTGTCCCAATCGTACTCGGGCCAGACGTACGCGATATACGTCTTGAGCGCGCGGCCGTGCTGCATTTCCTCGGGCTCCCACTCGTTGTTGAGCCACGCGGAAACTTCCGGATCGTCGTCGAAGAACTGACTGAGATTACTGGTGTAAAGGTCGGTGCCGCTTTCAATAAACGAAGCGGCGCACAGCAGCAACAACAGGTCTTCGTTTGCGACGGCCTTCTGGCGGTCAATGCGCGTGAGGTCGATGTCCTCGATTCGCCAGGGCATGACATGGTTCAGCTCTGTGTGCATCGTGTCTTGCTCCGAAAGCTGTATCGACTCGTGGAGCATGCTCGCAACCGCTGCTATCGCGCTGCCTTGCGTTGCGGTTCGCCGTGTCGGATACAGCGCCGTGAATTAGAGTTAACCCCTTGTGTCTGCATCTTAGCCTCTGTTTCGCAACTCTGCAGACAACCCAGCACAGACCATGCCGATTGGCCGCAGTTCCAATTCCACGATAGACGAAAGTTTCGGTGACGCAAGCGCGAGTGCAACGCGCAACCAAAAGCCAGCTCGACGAGCTGGCTGTGCTTCGCGAAATGCGACGAGGCGCGCTTCACGCATGAGGGGCGCCCGGAGCACCGGAAACGCCCCAGCACACACCGCGCTGAATCGCCGCGAAGCGCGCTTAGCCGCGCGAGACGTTCAGAAGCCGGCCGCCAGACCGTCGCGGCGGCTGTCGCTCGCGGCCACATAACCGCGCTCCGGATCGTTGCGATCGAGCTTCCAGATGTACTGGCCCGAACCGAAATCCATGTAAGGATCGTCGACGGACTTGATCGTGTGGCCGAGCTTCTGCAGCGCTTCTGCCGTCCGTGCGTCGAGCGTCGATTCGATGTCGATCGTGAAGTCGCGGTTGACCTTCCAGCGCGGCGCGTCGCACGCGGCCTGCGGCTGTTGCCCGTAGTCGAGCATGCGCACGATGGATTGCAGATGACCTTGCGGCTGCATGTCCCCGCCCATCACGCCGAAGCTCATCACCGCCTCCTGCTGGCCGTCCACCTGCTGCGTGAGGAACGCGGGGATGATGGTATGGAACGGCCGCTTGCCGCCTTCCACCACATTCGGCGATGCCGGATCCATCGAAAAACCGCAGCCGCGGTTCTGCATCGAGATGCCCGTGTCCGGCACCACGATGCCCGAGCCGAAGCCCATATAGTTGGACTGAATAAAACTGACCATCATGCCGCGCTCGTCCGCGACCGACATATAGATCGTGCCGCCCGCCTTCGGCATGCCGAAATCGAATTGTGTGGCGCACCTCGGGTCGATCAGCCTCGCGCGCGACGCGAGGTAAGCGGGGTCGAGCATCTGCTCGGGCGTGACTTCCATGGAACGCGGATCGGCCACGTAGCGGTAGACGTCGGCGAACGCGAGCTTCATCGCCTCGATCTGCAGGTGCTGAGACTCGACGTTGTCGACCGTCAGCTCTTTCACGTCGAATTGTTCGAGGATGCCGAGCGCGATCAACGCGGCAATGCCCTGCCCGTTCGGCGGAATCTCATGCACGGTATAGCCGCGATAGTTCTTGCCGATCGGCTCGACCCAGTCCGCACGATAGTTGCGCAGGTCGTCCGCCGTCAGCGCGCCGCCGCATTCGCGCGAAAAGGCCGCGATTCGCTCGGCGATCTCGCCTTCGTAGTAGGCGCGCGGGCCTTGCTCGGCGAGCTTGCGCAGCGTCTTCGCGTGGCCGGGAAAGCGCACGAGTTCGCTCACTTGCGGCGCCCGTCCGCGCGGCATGAAGGTCGACGCGAAGCCCGGCTGGTCCTTCAGTTCCGGCACCGCCGCCGCCCATTTGTGCGCGACGATGCTGGCCACCGCATGGCCGCGCTCCGCGATCTCGATGGCGGGCTCCATCAGATCGGCAAACGGCAGCGAGCCGAACTTCTGATGCAGCGCTTCCCAACCGGCGATGACGCCGGGCACCGTCACCGCATCCCAACCGCGCTTGGGCTGAATCGCGAGGCCCGCTTCCTCGCCGTACTTGCGCCTGAAGTAGTCGACGCTCCACGCCGCCGGCGCCACGCCCGACGCGTTCAGGCCATGCAGCTTGCGACCGTCCCACACCAGTGCAAACGCGTCGCCGCCGAGGCCGCATGAAACCGGCTCGACAACCGTGATCGCGGCCGCTGCGGCGATGGCTGCGTCGACGGCGTTACCGCCTTTCCACAACATGCGCAGCCCCGCCTGAGCGGCAAGCGGATGGGACGTCGAGACGATGTTGCGCGCGAATACAGGCAGGCGCGGCGTCGGGTAAGGGTTCTGCCAGTTAAAGCCAGTCATGTCGAACACTCTCGCAAGCACGGGTCGGGCGACGCACGCCGCCGGACAATAGGAAGATGAAGGAAGATGAAGCACGGACGGAACGGAAAACCTTCGATTGCATCGCGATCCGGTCCAAAAAACAAATTCATTTATCGCATGGATCAATGCGCTTGTAGCCTGAATGCAGGTGAACCGGCGCCCGCAGTCTTATGGATGTCGCATGAGTTGCCGGGCGGCTCTCGCGATGGTCTTACAATACACGCACTCGTTCACGCATCCTGGCCGCCCGCTCGCGGGCAGGCGCCGATAACAACCCCACGACCCGAGACCATGACCCGAGACCCCCGCCTCACGCTGAACGCCCGGCAACAGGAATTGCTGGAGTGGGTGCAACGCGACGGCTTCGTGACCGTGGACGATCTCGCCGCGCATTTTGACGTGACGCCGCAGACGATTCGCCGCGACGTCAACTGGCTCGCCGACATGAACCTGCTGCGCCGCTACCACGGCGGGGCGAGCCTGCCGACGAGTTCCGAAAACGTCTCATACACCGCGCGCCAGCGCATGTTCCACGACGAAAAGCGGCGCATCGGAGCGCTAGTGGCCACTCACATTCCCGATCAGGCTTCGCTCTTCATCAATCTGGGCACCACCACTGAGGAAGTCGCGCGCGCGCTCAACCGGCACCGCGGCTTGCGTGTCATCACCAACAATCTGAACGTCGCCAGCATGATGAGCGGCTATCCCGACTGCGAAGTGCTCGTCACCGGCGGAATCGTGCGGCCGTGGGACAAAGGCATTGTCGGCGAACTCGCGATCGACTTCATCCGCCAGTTCAAGGTGGACTTTGCGATTATCGGCACCTCCAGCATCGAGACCGACGGCACGCTGCGTGATTTCGATACCCGTGAGGTGCGCGTGGCCGAAGCCATCATCCAGCATGCGCGCACCGTTTTTCTCGCCGCCGACAGCTCCAAATTCGGCCGCCCGGCACTCGTTCGCCAAGGCCATCTCGATCAGATCGACGCGCTTTTCACCGACGCCGCGCCGCCCGCCGACATGGCCGAAACGCTCAGTGCCGCCAATTGCCAGGTCTACGTAGCCGCCTGACCAGGCGTTCCCGGCCATGTTGCAGCGCAAGCGGAACTTCAAGTGAAATCAAGGATTTTCCCGCCGCTTCGAACCGCCTCTGCGGCTGACAATTGTCAACGGGAAAATTTACAGGGGCCGGTTTGGTGTTTAACGTTCGCTTGACTACACTCCAGTTCCCCGGCGTTCGTTGCGCGCTCGCGTGCCGCCGGAGCGAAATCAACCTGTCGTAAGCCGTACCTCCCGCCCGATCTTTTTGCGGACCACCTGGCCATGGCCCTGCCACCTGATGCCAGTCGCCGTCGAGGCCGTCCGCGTTTGCTTGACATGGAGAGAAACGATGCTGAGTCCGCACGAATTCGCCACGTTGTTGCTCGTCAAGGACGCTCCGAATCAAGTCGACATGGAGCGAGAAGAACTCGACGCGCTCCTCGAACGTCAGCTCGTCCAGCTGGAGCGGCTCGCCTCGGGCAATGAACAATGGCGTGTAACGGAATCCGGCGATAGCGCACTCCGAGCCATCAAACGTCTTTCCTGAATAACGACCCACGCGTCGTGGGGCCGAACCGCCGCTTCCGCCCAGGCGCGGCGGCTGGCGGCAACGCGATGCCATGCGCGTGGCCAACCGCCGCGCTCACCTCCGCCTGGCCTGCTTGCGTCACCACGTCACCCCGGGCGCCCATTGCGGCGCCCGCTTTCGTTGTGCGCGCCTCCATCGACCCAGCGCGCCCACGCTCGCCACTAGCCTGATGCCGTCGCTTTTTCTGCCGGGCGCTCATCCGCTGCGCAACGTCGGATCCACTGCCGCGCGCCAGCTGATCGCCCGCGCGCGCTGCTCGGTCAGGAACGCGACCCACTGATTGCGGACCTGCGGGTCGGCACTCGCGCCCTGGCTCCTGTAGCGCTCGGCAATCGACGTCTGGAACGCGCAGTAATCGTCCTTCGACAGGCGCCCGCGCCGGTTCGCCACATACGCGTCGAAGAGCATCGCATACACGCCTTGCGCGTCGTTCCCGTAGTCCACCGTCTGCGCGCTGCACATCTGTTGCAATGAGACGAACGACGGCGCGCCCATCGTTCCTGTGAGGCTTGGCGAAGCGACACAGCCGGCAAGAAGCGCAGCCGCGCCCAGCATCAAAAGTCCACGCATGAATTTCACCCGGAAATGGCCAGTGCCAAGAGTATCGTCCGTGGCCGCGCGCCGCGCCACTCCCCTAGCCATTCGACAGAGTCTCCTTCCGAGCAGAGCGAACTTTACTTTTTCGAATATGTTCATTAAAGTTCGAAAACGAACACTATCGGTTCGATAGATTTTCAGACAGCTGTCCGCAGCCCTTAACGACGCAGGAGACGCAGCAGGTGACCCAAGGCACGAAATTCGATTTGCTCGTCGTGGGCGGCGGGATCAACGGCGCGGGCATCGCGCGCGACGCGGCCGGCCGTGGGCTCTCCGTGCTGCTGTGCGAACAGGACGATCTGGCGGCGCATACCTCGTCGGCGAGCACCAAGCTGATTCACGGCGGCTTGCGCTACCTCGAATACCGCGAGTTCGGGCTCGTGCGCAAGGCCTTGCAGGAGCGCGAGACCTTGTTGCGCGCCGCGCCGCACATCATGTGGCCGCTGCGCTTCGTGATGCCTCACATGCCCGATCTGCGCCCGGCGTGGCTCATTCGCGCGGGCCTGTTCCTTTACGATCACCTCGCCCGGCGCGAGCTGCTGCCCGGCTCGCGCGGCATCGTCATGCGCGACCATCCGGCCGGCGCGCCGCTCGTTGAATCGATCAAGCGCGGCTTCGTGTACTCGGACGGCTGGGTCAACGACGCCCGCCTCGTCGTGCTCAACGCGCTCGACGCCGCCGAACACGGCGCGACCATCCTCACGCGCACCAAGCTGCTGAGCGCCGTGCGCGCCGGCGGCGAATGGCGCGCGCAACTGCGGCGCGCAGACGGCACGATCCTCGACGTGCGTGCGGCATCCATTGCAAACGCGGCGGGTCCGTGGGTCGGCGAACTGCTGCAAGGCGCGCTGGGCCGTCCGGCGTCGCACAGCGTGCGGCTCGTCAAGGGCAGCCACATCGTCACGCGGCGCCTGTTCGAACACGACCACGCGTACATTTTCCAGAACCCGGACAAGCGGATCATTTTCGCGATCCCGTACGAGCACGACTACACGCTGATCGGCACGACCGACATCGAATATCGCGGCGACCCCGCGCAGGTGGCTATCACCGGCGACGAGACGCAGTATCTGTGCGACTCCATCAACCGCTACTTCAGGCAAAAGATCACGCCCGCGGACGTGCGCTGGACCTATTCCGGCGTGCGGCCGCTGCTCGAGGAAGAAGGCGCCGACAACCCTTCCGCCGTCACGCGCGACTATTCGCTCGAACTCGACGCGCCGGCCGGCGAAGCGCCGCTGCTCTCGGTGTTCGGCGGCAAGATCACGACGTTCCGCAAGCTCGCCGAGGAAGCCGTCGTCAAGCTCACGGCAGCGCTCGGCAAGAGCGCGCCGTCATGGACCTCGGGCGCGCCCCTGCCCGGCGGCGACATTGCACACGCGAACTTCGAGCGCTTTCTCGCCGAGTTGAAGCAACGCCATGCGTGGCTGCCGGCGGATCTGGCCCATCGCCTCGCGCGCGCCTACGGCACGCGTGTGAAGAACGTGCTCGGCCACGCGCATTCGCTCGCCGATCTCGGCCGCGCATTCGCGCCGGGCCTTTTCGAAGCCGAACTGGCGTATCTGCGCGACGTCGAATGGGCGCGCAGCGCCGAGGACGTGCTGTGGCGCCGCTCGAAGCTCGGGCTTCATGTCGAGCCGGGCACGCTCGAGTCGGTCACGCGCGACATCGACGCATGGTTCGCCCGCGAGCCCGAGCGACAGAGCGCGTAAGAAAAAAATAGCTTCACCCTCGGCCCGTTCGGCCGGCCGCCTGCAGGGACAAGCGTACGGCCGCCCGACATGACGAGCCGTTCCCGTCGCCGGTAGGCTGTTTCAGGCTGTCGCGGCGATTCATAAAATGCATGGAGAAGAGACAATGCAGGATCAGTACATCCTCGCGCTTGACCAGGGCACCACCAGCTCACGTGCGATGCTGTTCGACCGCCTCGGCAATGTCGTGTCGACGGCGCAAAAGGAATTCGAGCAGATCTATCCGCGTCCGGGCTGGGTCGAGCACGATCCGCAGGAAATCTGGTCGACGCAGGCCGGCGTCGCCGCCGAGGCCGTGACGCGCGCCGGCATGAACGGCACGTCGATCGCCGCGATCGGCATTACGAATCAGCGGGAAACCACCATCGTGTGGGACCGCGAAACCGGGCACCCCATCTACAACGCCATCGTGTGGCAAGACCGCCGCACCGCCGACTTCTGCGACCAGCTCAAGGAACAGGGCCTCGAGGCGAAGGTGCGCGCGAAAACCGGCTTGCCGATCGACTCGTATTTTTCCGCGACCAAGATCCGCTGGATTCTCGACAACGTCGAAGGCGCGCGCGAGAAGGCAAAGCAAGGCCGGCTCGCGTTCGGCACGGTGGACAGCTGGCTCGTGTGGAATTTCACCAAGGGCGGCCTGCACGTCACCGACGTCACCAATGCCTCGCGCACGATGCTCTTCAACATCCACACGCTGAAGTGGGACGACGAACTGCTCGAGGCGCTCGACATTCCGCGCAGCATGTTGCCGGAAGTGCGGGCGTCGTCGCAAGTGTATGGGCCGACCAAAACGACGGTGTTCGCGTCGAAGATTCCGCTCGCGGGCATCGCCGGCGACCAGCATGCCGCGCTTTTCGGCCAGATGTGCACGCAATCCGGCATGGTGAAGAACACCTACGGCACCGGCTGCTTCCTCGTGATGAACACCGGCGACAAGCCGATCGAATCGAAGAACAATCTCGTCACGACGATTGCGTGGCAAATCGGCGACCAGATCAACTACGCGCTCGAAGGCAGCATCTTCATCGGCGGCGCGGTCGTGCAATGGCTGCGCGACGGTCTCGGCATCATCAAACATGCCGCTGAGATCGAGGCGCTCGCGGCGAGCGTGCCGCATTGCGACGGCGTCTACCTCGTGCCCGCATTCGCCGGCCTCGGCGCCCCGCATTGGAATGCACGCGCTCGCGGCACGCTGTTCGGCGTGACGCGCGGCACGACGTCCGCGCATATCGCGCGCGCCGCACTCGACTCGATCGCCTATCAGTCGCTCGACGTGCTGAAGGCCATGGAGGCCGACTCGGGCATTCGCATCGGCGAACTGCGGGTGGACGGCGGCGCGTGCGCGAACAATCTGCTGATGCAGTTCCAGGCGGACATTCTCGGCGTGGACGCGGTCCGCCCGAAGGTGTCGGAAACCACCGCGCTCGGCGCCGCGTATCTGGCGGGCCTCGCGGTCGGCTACTGGAAAGACGTCGACGAACTGCAAAGCCAGTGGAAGCTCGACCGGCGCTTCACGCCCGCGCGCGAGCAAGCGGACGTGCAGGAATGTCTGGACGGCTGGAAGCGCGCGATTCGCGCCGCCAAGGCATGGGCCGACACGCCCTGAGCGCGCGCGCTGCGATGTTCACGCACGAACATCGCAGAGGGCTTGCGAAGACCTGGGACAAAACCGCAGGAAGCCGCCGCGTGGCGCGGCTTCCCTAACAACAATACTTTGGATACCAAACCATGTCTCCATACATTGCGGAATTCATCGGCACGGCGCTCGTCGTGCTGCTCGGCGACGGCGCTGTCGCCAACGTGCTGCTCGCGCGCACCAAGGGCAAGGGCGCGGATCTGATCGTCATCGTGATGGGCTGGGCGATGGCCGTGTTCATCGCCGTCTACGTGACAGCGTCGTTCAGCGGCGCGCACCTCAATCCGGTCGTGACGGTCAGCCTCGCGCTCGCGGGCAAATTCGCGTGGGCGAAAGTCCCCGGCTATATCGCGGCGCAGATGCTCGGCGGAATGGCGGGCGCGCTGCTCGTATGGGTCGCGTACCGGCAGCACTTCGCGAAGGAAGGCGACGCCGACGTGAAACTCGGCGTGTTCTGCACCGCGCCCGCCATTCGCAGCGTGCCGCACAATCTGCTGACCGAAATGATCGCGACCTTCGTGCTGATTCTCGGCGTGCTGTACCTGGCGTCGCCGCAAGTCGGCCTCGGCGCGCTGGACGCGCTGCCGGTGGGCCTGCTCGTGCTCGGCATCGGCATTTCGCTCGGCGGACCGACCGGCTACGCAATGAGCCCCGCGCGCGACCTGTCGCCGCGTCTGATGCACGCGCTGCTGCCGATTCCCGGCAAGCGCGACAGCGACTGGCGCTACGCGTGGATTCCAGTGTGCGGCCCGCTTCTGGGCGGCGCGGTGGCGGCGGGTCTTTATCTTTATCTGCACGCACGTTGATCGCGCGGTGCGGTCCCGAACCGCATGCGATGGAATCGAAGGAAAGCGGCGGCGCGGCGCGGGCCGCGTCAAAGCACGTATCATGGCGCTTTCACACGGACGCGTGAGCCGGTTTCTTCCCGGCGACTGAGCTCCACCACGCGCCCCGCTTTCCGTTCCTTCAGGCATGATCGACCACCTTATCTGCGACTGCGACGGCGTGCTCGTCGACAGTGAAGTTATCGCCGACCGCGTCATGTTCGAGACGCTCTCGGCCAATTTTCCCGGCCTCGACTTCGAGCCCGTCGTCAAAACGGCGTTCGGCCAGCAAACGTCGCGCTTTCTCGAAGGTATCGAAAAGGCGTTCGACATCGCATTGCCGGCCGATTTTCTGAACACGATCGAACATCAGGTCGAGCTGGCGCTCGCCGCGTCGCTCAGTCCGATCAACGGCGTGCGCGACGCGCTGCAGCGCGTGACGCTGCCGGCTGCGGTGGTGTCGAACAGCCGCATGTCGCGGGTGAGCGCGTCGGTGCGGCGCGCCGGCTTGCAGCACGTTTTCGGCGAGCGCGTTTTCAGCGCCGAACAGGTCGCGCGGCCCAAGCCATTTCCCGATGTGTACCTGTTCGCCGCACAGACGCTCGGCGTCGACCCGTCGCGCTGCATCGTCGTGGAAGACAGCGTCGCCGGATTGAACGCCGCGCGCGCGGCTGGCATGAAGACGATCGCGTTCGTCGGCGCGAGCCATATTCCCGACGGCTACGCGGACGCGCTGCGCAAGATGGGCATGACGCGCATCATGAAGCATATGGACGAACTGCCCGCGTTGATCGACGCGGGCGTGCGCGGCGAGTTCGGCGACGTGCAGTCGTAGCCGCCGCCATACTACGGCGTTCGAGAAAAAGGCCGACTGCCTGCAGTCGGCCTTTTGTCTTGCGGGGCGTGCGCCGCTTACATCACGAACTCAAGCTTCCTCGACGCACTCCCGCGCCTGCGCCAACGCCTGACGAAACTCGACCAGTTCGGCGATGGTCAGCATCGGCAGACCGTGTTGCCCGGCAAAGCGCGCGACGTCGGCGCCGCGCGTCATGGTGCCGTCGGCGTTCATCAATTCGCACAGCACGCCGGCGGGCTTGAGCCCCGCCAGAATCGCGAGATCCACCGTGCCTTCCGTGTGTCCGCGGCGCGCGAGCACGCCGCCTGGCATGGCGCGCAACGGGAACACATGGCCGGGCCGGACGATGTCGGCCGGTTTGGCCGTATCGGCAATCGCGGCGCGGATCGTGGTGACGCGGTCGAGCGCGGAGACGCCGGTCGTCACGCCCTCGCGCGCCTCGATCGACACGGTGAACGCCGTGCCGTGGCGGCTTTCGTTGTTGACGGCCATCGGCGGGAGTTCGAGCGCGCGGATTTTCGCGTCGGGCAGGCACAGACACACAATGCCGCTGCATTCGCGAATCAGGAGCGCCATGGTTTCGACGGAAAGACGCTCGGCGGACACGACCAGATCGGCCTCGTTCTCGCGGTCGTCATCGTCTTGCAGGACCACGGCGCGGCCCTCGCGCATGGCTTGCAAAGCGGCGGCGATACGTGGCGGAACAGGTTCCGTAGCGAGTAAGGGGAGATCGGCGAATGCGTCGTCCGCAAGCGTCGAGGGTGCAGGAAAAGTGGCAAAGGACATGGTTGAAACGCTCATCGCAAAAGTTGGGCGAGAAACGTTTCAGGGCATTGCAAACAGGCAAAGACGCGCCGTGCGGCGCCGCTGACGACTCAGGCGGCGTTCGCGCACCGCTCGAACCTGCAAGCGGCGCCACGGAAACGAACATGACTATCTGCACATCTTCTTCCATCCGGACTGTGACCGTCGGCTCTGGCTTCGCACCAGATCTGCTGACCCCGCGGCGGCTTTCGATTCGCTGAAAACCGCGCTGCTGCGGGCGCTCGCGGGCTCGCCGGCTTGCGCTTTCGCGCTGCCGGCATACCGCCGGTGGGGAATTTCGCCCCGCCCTGAAGACGCACTGATTGCCGGACGAGCCGGCGGGCCAAGCATACAACAGCCGCGCGCGAAGCGCAGCGCAACCCCTACTGGCCGGACGGGATTCGCGCGAGCGGACGCGTCCGGCACATTCGATCAGACCGGCGCGGCTCCGTGCGCCGTGTCGTGGTGCGGGGGCACGTCCCAGCGCGGCGGCGTCTCCGCCTTCAGCGTCACACGGAACGCGCGGGCCTCCGTGTCGCCGGGATTGCGCAGACTATGCGGCTGATCCGCGTCGAACACGATAGCGTCGCCCGTGGCGAGCAACTGGCGCTGGTCGTGCACGCTGACTTCGAGCGTGCCCTCGCTGACCACCAGATTGACCGTCGTGCCGGGCGCGCGGCGCACGCCGGCTTCCGTATGCAAGGGCGCGATGCGCAGCTCGTGGAATTCGGCGGCCGTCGGCTCGTTCTCCGGATACAGCGGGCGAGCCGAGTAGCGTCCGTTCGAACTGACGATGCGCGATGAGCGCTCCGCCGGCAAGTGCTCGAAACCATTGGTCGCGTGGCGTCGCAAGAACGCGGCGACGGACACCTTGAGCGCCGCCGCCACCTTGCACAGCACCTTGATGGACGGCACGCTGCGCGCCGATTCGATCTGCGCGAGCATCGCGCGCGAGACGCCGGACGCGCGGGCGAGCGCGTCGAGCGACAACTGGCGCTCCGCGCGCAACCGCGCGAGATTCACGCCGACGAGGTGTTCGAGCGCGTCGAAGGGTTCGGCGGCACGCGGCGCGGCGTCATCGGCAGCGGGATCGCGGACCAGAGCTAGCGGGGAATGCATGATTGCCTCCAGGAGCGCCGCCGGGCGGCGGGCAAGCAGTGAGTGGAAGCAAGATAGCATTGCGCCCCGCCGCGCCCAACGAAGTTATCTTCACACTGTTATCAGCATTGCGGAGGACGCGCGTCTAGGCCCGCTCGCGGACCTCCGCGCCGCGCTGCCCGGCGTGCACCGCGGCGGGCGCGTCCCGACGCGACGCGAACCAGGTCAGCAGCAAAGCGGCCACGCTCACCGCCGCGGCGACCCACGGCAAGGTATCGAGCGAATGGCCGTGATCGATCACGAGACCGCCGAGCCACGCGCCGCCCGCATTGCCGACATTGAACGCGCCGATGTTGAGCGTCGACGCGAGGTTCGGCGCCTTGGCGGCCTTCTCGACGACGCGCATCTGCAAAGGCGGCACCGTGGCGAACGCGGCAATGCCCCACACGAAGACGGTGATCGCCGCGGCCACCTGCGAATGGCTGGTGCGCGCGAACAGCGCCATGACGACGGCGAGCGCCGCGAGAATGCCCATCAGCGAAGGCATCAGCGCCCGGTCCGCGAGCTTGCCGCCGACCGTATTGCCGATGGTCAGCCCGACGCCGAACAAGACGAGAATCAGCGTGACCGCGCGCGGCGAGAAGCCGCTCACCTGCTCGAGAATCGGCGCGATATAGGTGAACACGACGAACACGCCACCGAAGCCGAGCACGGTCATCGCGAGCGCGGTCCAGACCTGCGGGTCCTTCAGCACGCGCACTTCATGGCCGAGACCGGCGGGACCACTGTCGTGGCGGTTCGGCACGAGCGCCGTCACCCCGGCCAGCGAGAGCACGCCGAACGCGCTCACAATCCAGAACGCGACGCGCCAGCCGAACTCCTGGCCGACAAACGTGCCGAACGGCACGCCGAGCACATTGGCGAGCGTCAGGCCGGTGAACATGAGCGCAATCGCGCTCGCGCGCTTTTCGGCGGGCACGAGCGACGCCGCCACCACGGCGCCGATGCCGAAAAAGGAGCCGTGCGCGAACGACGTCACCACGCGCGCGACCATCAGCACCGAATAGCTCGACGCCATGGCGCACAGCGTATTGCCGACGATAAACACGCCCATCAGCAGCTGCAGCGCGAGCTTGCGCGGCATTCTGCTCGTCACGACTGCGAGCAGCGGCGCGCCGACGGCGACGCCGAGCGCGTAGCCGCTCACCAGCAATCCCGCCGACGGAATCGACACCGCGAGATCGCGCGCGACCTCGGGCAGCAATCCCATGATGACGAACTCGGTCGTTCCGATCGCGAACGCGCTGATAGCGAGCGCGAGTAAGGGAATCGGCATTGTTTTTCTCCCAGGTTTTACGGTTGAGCGTGCTCGAGCGCCGTCACGAATTCGACGACGACGCAAGGCGCCAGCGCCACGAAGATCTGCATGGCGGCTTGCTGCGGACCCATCGGCGGGACTTGCGCGATCTGATAACCGACGCCCGATGCGCGCAGACGCGCGAGCAGCGCCTGCCATTCGCCGGCGCTGTCCAGACGAAAGGCGATATGGTCGATGCGCGGCGCCGCGCGGACCGACGGGTCCGGCGCGCTCGCCTGAACGAGATGCACCACCGGGCGGCCGTCGGCGTAAAGCCAGTAGCCGTCGACTGCAAAAGGCGGACGAGCGCCCTCCGGCAGACCGGCGATCTCGACGAAGAAACGGCGTGCGGTGGCGAGATCGGCTGTCACAATGGTCGCGTGGTCGAGCTGCATGATGTCCGGCGGCGGCGAGTGCGCAGGGGTTGTTGGAAAGGTGAATTGTGGGCGCGCGGCGCCGATTTGATAATTGGCGTAGCCTTTGAAGCATTTTCAAATGCCATTTGAAACCAGCCATGGATAATCTCGGCGACATTCGCCTCTTTGTGGAGGCCGCGCAGCACGGCAGCCTGTCCGCGGCCGGCCGCAAGATGGGACTCACCCCTGCCGCCGCGAGCGCGCGCCTCGCAAAGCTCGAGGCCGGCCTGAAGGCGCGGCTTTTCGAGCGCACCACGCGCCAGCTGCGGCTCACCGACGAAGGCCGCCTCTATCTGAACTGCTGCCGGCAGGCGCTGCAATCGCTCGACGACGCGAAAGCCGCGCTGCAGGCCGGGCAAGGCGTGGTGCGCGGCAAGGTGCGCGTGTCGGCGACCTCGGACTTCGGGCGCAATCTGCTGATGCACTGGCTCGACGAATTCAACGCGCTCTACCCTGACGTGACGTTCGCGCTGACGCTGTCGGACTCGCTGTCGAACCTCGTACAGGAGGACATCGACCTCGCGATTCGCTTCGGCGTGCCGCAGGACAGCTCGCTCGTCGCGCGCAAGTTGGCGCGCAACCGCCGCGTGCTGTGCGCGTCGCCGGAATATATTGCGCGTAAAGGCGAGCCGAAAGATCCGCACGACCTCGCGAACTTCGACTGCATCGTGCTCAGCACCGGCTCCGGACCGGTCAACGAATGGCGCTTCACGCGCGGCGACGAAGTGCAGCATTACACGGTGCCGCTCGACAGCGCGCGCGAAACCAACGACGGCGCCGTCGCCCGCGAATGGGCGCTGCGCGGCTACGGCATCGCGATCAAGTCGATGTGGGACGTCGAAGCGGATCTGCGCGCGGACGGCCTGAAAATCCTGCTGCCCGAATGGCGCTATCCGGATGCGCCGCTGCACGCGCTTTACCACCGCAACCGCTTCATGGCGCCGCGCGTGCGGGTGCTGCTGGATTTTCTGAGCGAGCGCTTCGCGCAGGTGTCGGACGAACTGGAAAGCCTGCTGGGCTTGCCGCCGGCGGGACAGGACGGGGCGCCGGGCGCAGCGCCGGACGCCGTGTAAGGCGGCGGGCTGCGCGCGCTGCACCGCTGCGCCGCAGCGCGGAATCGGGCCACGAGCCCCTATTCGCCGAAGGGCTATAATAGTGCGCCAAGCGGCAAACGGCGGCGGCCTCGGCGGCCTCGGCGGCCTAAGTAGCAGACAGCGGCGGCAGCGGCGCCAGGCAGCCATGCATGGCCACTCCGACCGCGCAGACCGTCCGGCAGTGCGCCATGAAAGCGCACCTGAAAGCGCGGCTGACAGCGCAGCCGGAAACCGCAACCGAAAGCGACCCCAAGCGCCGTCCCACGGACCGTCCGCACGTTTTCGGCTCTCCTTGACCTTTTATTCAGCGCCCCCAGGTTAACCACTGCGACCGGCGAAATTCGATGACCAAGAAAGTTTATGTAAAGACCTTTGGCTGCCAGATGAACGAGTACGACTCCGACAAGATGGTCGACGTACTCGGCGCGGCAGAAGGCCTCGTCAAGACCGACACGCCCGAAGATGCGGACGTGATTCTCTTCAACACCTGCTCGGTGCGCGAGAAAGCGCAGGAAAAAGTGTTCTCCGACCTCGGCCGCGTGCGCGAGCTGAAGGAAGCGAACCCCGATCTGATTATCGGCGTAGGCGGCTGTGTCGCGAGCCAGGAAGGCGCGTCGATCGTCGCGCGCGCGCCCTACGTCGACCTCGTGTTCGGCCCGCAAACGCTGCACCGTCTGCCGCAAATGATCGACAAGCGCCGCGAAAGCGGCCGCGCGCAGGTCGACATCACGTTTCCGGAAATCGAAAAGTTCGACCATCTGCCGCCCGCGCGCGTGGAAGGCCCGAGCGCGTTCGTGTCGATCATGGAAGGTTGCAGCAAGTACTGCAGCTATTGCGTCGTGCCCTACACGCGCGGCGAAGAAGTCTCACGTCCTCTTGACGACGTGCTGACGGAAATTGCCGGTCTCGCCGATCAGGGTGTGCGCGAAGTGACGCTGCTGGGTCAGAACGTGAATGCCTATCGCGGCGCCCTGACGCTCGGCTCGTCGGAAATTGCCGACTTCGCGACGCTGATCGAATACGTCGCCGACATTCCCGGTATCGAACGCATTCGCTACACCACGTCGCATCCGAAGGAATTCACGCAGCGTCTGATCGACACCTATGCCAAGGTGTCCAAGCTCGTCAGCCACCTGCATCTGCCGGTGCAGCATGGTTCCGACCGCATTCTGGTGGCGATGAAGCGCGGCTACACGGTGCTCGAATACAAGTCCGTGATCCGCAAGCTGCGGGCGATCCGCCCCGACCTGTCGCTTTCCACTGACATGATTGTCGGATTTCCCGGCGAGACGGAAGAAGATTTCGACAAGATGATGGCGCTCGTGCACGAGATGAAATACGACACGAGCTTCTCGTTTATCTACAGCCCGCGCCCGGGCACGCCGGCTGCGAATCTGCACGACGACACCCCGCGCGAAGTCAAGCTGAAGCGCCTGCAGCACCTGCAAGCCACTATTGAAGAAAACGTGCAGCGCATCAGCGATTCGATGGTCGGCAAGGTCGAGCGCATTCTGGTCGAGCGCCCCGCGCGCAAGGACCCGAACGAGCTCGCGGGCCGCACGGAGAACAACCGCGTGGTGAATTTCCCGGCGCCGGTGGCCTCGCATGCCCGGCTGATCGGTCAGATGGTCGACGTGAAAATCGTCAAGGCGTACCCACATTCGTTGCGTGGCGAGCTCGTGCTGCTGCACGACCCTGCAGCGGACGAGGCGAGCGCCGCCACCCATTGACCGACCATTGACGCCGACGCGCGGCGCGCCGCCACCGTAACTGCGCCCGCGCCGCCTGCGTACTGAAACCGACAGGATCGACCCATCGCCTTGAAAACCACTCAGCCGCATCTGGAATTCACCGCTCCGCGCGACGACAACGCGCGGCTTGCCAACCTCTGCGGACCGCTTGACGAAAACCTGCGGCAAATCGAGCAGGCGCTCGACGTGACGCTGCAACGCCGCGGCCACCGCATCACGATCCGCGGGCGCGGCGCGAAGCTCGCGCTCACCGCGCTCGAAAACTTCTACAACAACGCGCGCGATCCGCTGTCGGTCGACGACATCCAGCTCGCGCTCGTCGAAGTGCGCCACCCGGCGCGGCATCGCGCGAACGGCAACGGCAATGGCGACGAAGCGGGCGACCCGCGCTTTCCGGGCAATCCCGACCATCCGTTCGACCAGCCGGCCGACAGCGGCGACGACGACCTCGAAGAACTCGGCCCGAAGCTGTACACGCGGCGCGCCGATCTGCGCGGCCGCACGCCTGCGCAGCGCGAGTATCTGAAGCAGATCGTCTCGCACGACGTCACTTTCGGCGTCGGCCCGGCCGGCACGGGCAAGACCTATCTCGCGGTCGCCTGCGCGGTGGACGCGCTCGAGCGCGACCAGGTAAAGCGCATCGTGCTCACGCGGCCGGCCGTCGAAGCCGGCGAGCGCTTAGGCTTCCTGCCGGGCGATCTCGCGCAGAAGGTCGACCCCTATCTGCGTCCGCTGTACGACGCGCTGTACGACCTCCTCGGTTTCGACAAGACCGCGAAGATGTTCGAGCGGCAGATGATCGAAATCGCGCCGCTCGCGTACATGCGCGGCCGCACGCTGAATCACGCGTTCATCATTCTGGACGAGGCGCAGAACACCACGCCCGAGCAGATGAAAATGTTCCTCACGCGCATCGGCTTCGGCTCGAAAGCCGTGGTGACCGGCGACACGACTCAGGTCGACCTGCCGCGCGGCCACAAGAGCGGTCTGATCGAAGCGCAGCAGGTGCTGTCCGACGTGCGCGGCATTGCGCTCACGCGCTTTACCAGCGCCGACGTGGTGCGGCATCCGCTCGTCGCGCGCATCGTCGAGGCCTACGACGCGCATTCGCAGAAAACCGCCAGTCCGGCGGACTCGCGTTGATGCGGCCGGCCGCCCTTCGCGCAGGCGTACACGCCACGGCGCGAAATCTCGTCACCCACATCGAACCAGCATGAGCCGCGCCCCGAAACTGACGCTGAATCTGCAATTCCCGGCCGCCAAGGCGTGGCCCGAACACAAGGCGCTGCTGCCGCGCGCCACGGTAGCCGGCTGGATCAAGGCCGCGCTTTTCGCCGACGGCGAACTGACCGTGCGTTTCGTCGACGCCGAAGAAGGCCGGACGCTGAACCGCACCTATCGCGGCAAGGACTATTCGACCAACGTGCTGACCTTCGCGTACGCGGAATCGGAAGACGATCCTGTGACGGGCGACCTGATTCTGTGCTGCCCGGTGGTGGAGAAAGAAGCCGCCGAGCAGGGCAAGCCGCTCGTCGCGCATTACGCGCATCTGCTCGTGCACGGCACGCTGCACGCGCAGGGCTACGACCACGAGGTCGAGGAAGAAGCCGAGGAAATGGAAGGGCTCGAAACCGAAATTCTCGGCAAACTGGGCTTTCCCGACCCGTACCGCTAACCGCCGTCCGCACCGACCGTGAGCTCCTTTCCTTCTGATGACGCCGCCGCCCGGCCGCCCTGCCCGGACTATCCGCCCGCGCTCGGCGAGTCGCGGCTTCTGACGGACGAGGAACTGCGCGCATCGCTCGAATGCACGCTGCGCGACTGGGACCGCCAGCGCGACTTGTGGCTCTTCGGCTATGGCTCGCTGATCTGGAATCCGGGGCTGCCTACCGTCGAAGCCACGCGCTCGAAGGTGCATGGCTATCACCGCGGTCTGTATTTGTGGTCGCGCGTGAACCGCGGCACGCCCGAGCAGCCGGGCCTCGTGCTCGCGCTCGACCGCGGCGGCTCGTGCACGGGCATCGCGTTTCGTCTCGCGGCAGAAGGCGCCATGCCGCATCTGGAAGCGCTCTGGCGCCGCGAAATGGCGATGGGGTCGTACCGGCCCGCGTGGCTGCCGTGCGTGCTCGCCGACGGCCGGCGCGTCGACGCCTTGGCATTCGTGATGCGCCGCGACGTGCCGAGCTACACGGGCAAGCTCGACGACGACGTCGTGAGAACGGTGTTCGGCTGCGCGCGCGGTCGCTACGGCACCACGCTCGATTACGTAAGCCGCACGGTTCACGCGCTGCGCGAAAGCGGCATGCCCGACCGCGCGCTGGAAGCCCTGCTGGAACGCTGCCGCGAGGGGCACGGCCAACCGGGCCCCGCTCGGGAAGACTTGCGCGCCGCGCCCAGATCCGAGTCATAGAAGGCTTCGCGCGCGGCGAACCCGGTCGCCGGATGCATGGGCAAAAGGGTGCCGGAAACGGTGCGGCGCGCGAACCCGCGCGACAACGAGCCTGGCGTATGCGCTGCGCCAGGTAACAACGTGCCGCCGCCCGAGCGCCGCCCCTTTTTTCTCCAAAGCGCGTATCCCGGTGGAATCAGTTAGGATTGACCCATGGCCCGCGCCTTGCGGCGCTCCGGTGTCAGCCGGTTTCATTCATCGCCCGGCCGGGCGGGACACGGTCCTGCCATGTGCCTGGTGTATCCTTAATGCTCTGCAACAGCGCGCCCAGTCTTGCCGGGCGCACTAACATGAACGACACGTATCCCAGTCGACGCCACACCGACAAACCTCACGAAAAGCGCTCGCTGCTGGAGCGTCTGACCGATTTCATCTCGCCCGAGCCCGACTCGCGCGCCGAACTTCTTGAAATTCTGCAGGACGCGCACGAGCGCAACCTGATCGACGCAGACTCGCTGTCGATGATCGAAGGCGTGTTCCAGGTCTCCGAACTCAGCGCACGCGACATCATGGTGCCGCGCGCGCAGATGGACGCGATCAACATCGCGGACAATCCCGCCGAATTCATCCCTTATGTGCTGGAAAAAGCGCATTCGCGCTATCCGGTCTACGAAGGCAATCGCGACAACGTGATCGGCGTGCTGCTCGCGAAAGACCTGCTGCGCTACTACGCCGAGGAAGAGTTCGACGTGCGCGGCATGCTGCGGCCCGCGGTGTTCATCCCCGAGTCGAAGCGGCTGAATGTGCTGCTGCACGACTTTCGCGTGAACCGCAACCACCTCGCGGTGGTCGTCGACGAATACGGCGGCGTGGCCGGTCTGATCACGATCGAGGACGTGCTGGAGCAGATCGTCGGCGATATTGAAGACGAATACGATTTCGACGAGGAGAGCGGCAACATCATCGCCTCGCCTGACGGGCGCTTCCGCGTGCGCGCGCTGACCGAGATCGAGCAGTTCAACGAAACCTTCGGCACGCATTATTCAGACGAAGAAGTGGATACCATCGGCGGACTCGTCACGCATCATTTCGGGCGCGTGCCGCACCGGGGCGAGAAGGTTCGTCTCGACGATCTGATCTTCGAGATTCTGCGCGGCGACGCGCGCCAGATTCACATGCTGCTCGTGCGGCGCGATCCGCTGGCCGGTCAGCGCGAGCGCGAAGCGCAGCACGTGCAGACCTGAGCGGGCGGCTTTCGCTGTCGCCCCCGCTCTCGTCCGCTTTTCGCACGCTTCTGGCACGTTTTTCGCCTCCACCCTCGCCCGAGTCTTTCAACCTGCCACTTCCCACGCCGACCGCGCAACAATGGCCGACCCGATCACTTCCTCCTCGCGCCGCGGCGGGAGCGCGTCCGCCGCGCACTCCACGCGCGCGCGCACGCTTCCCCGCTGGCATTACCTCGTCGCGCTGGCGGCAGGCGCCGTCAATACGTTGTCGTTCGCGCCCACGCCGCACGGCGGCTGGCTCGAACTCGCGATCTTCGTGTTCCTGTTCGCGTGGCTCACGCGCAGCACCGGCTGGAAAAGCGCCGCACTGACGGGCGGCGCCTTCGGCTTCGGCAACTTCGTGACCGGCGTCTGGTGGCTCTACGTCAGCATGCATTTTTACGGCGGCATGCCCGCGCCGCTCGCCGGCACGGCGCTCGTGCTGTTTTCGCTGTATCTCGCGCTGTATCCCGCTCTGGCTGCCGGCGTCTGGTCGTTTTGCGCCGGACAGGCGCGCAACGGCGCATCGGGCACGGACACACCGTTCGCCCCCACATGGCACGGCGCATTGGCTTTCGCGAGCGCGTGGGCCATCGGCGAATGGTTGCGCGGCACAGTGTTCACCGGCTTTCCGTGGCTCGCAAGCGGCTATGCGCAAGTGGACGGGCCGTTCGGCGGATTCGCGCCGCTCGTCGGCGTGTATGGCGTCGGCTGGGTGCTTGCGTTGGCGGCCGCGCTGATCGCGCAGGCGCTCATGGCCGCGCTGCCGGCGCTGCGCCGCTCGCGCGGTCCGGGCGATGCCTCGTCGGACGCCGCTGCAGATCGCCCAAGCGCGCGCGGCCGTGCAGGGAGCTTTGCGCTGCCGGGCGGCATCGCGCTCGTATTGATCGCGGCGGGTCTGCTGCTGCCCCTCGCGAGCTGGACCGTGCCGGCGAACGCGCCGCTGAGCGTGCGTCTCTTGCAAGGCGACGTCAAGCAGGACATGAAGTTCGAGGAAGCAGGCGTGCGCGCCGCCATCGACCAGTATCAGCAGATGATCACGTCGAAGCCCGCCGACCTGATCGTCACGCCCGAAACCGCCATTCCGGTTCTCGCCCAACAGTTGCCAGTGCCGTTTGCGTCGGCGGTGCGCAGCTTCGCGGACTCCACGGGCAGCGCCGTGCTGTTCGGCGCCATCGGCGGCTCTGTCACGCCCGAAGGGCGCGTGGTCGACTACACGAACAGCCTCTTCGGCGTCACCCCGGGCACACGCGACATCTACCGGTACGACAAGCACCACCTCGTGCCGTTTGGCGAGTTCGTCCCGTGGGGCTTCCGCTGGTTCGTCAATCTGATGAATATTCCGCTCGGCGATTTCGCGCGCGGCGGCCCCGTGCAAAAGCCGTTCGTCGTGCACAACCAGCCGGTCGCAGTCGACATCTGCTACGAAGACATTTTCGGCGAGGAGATTGCGCGAACCATCCGCGAGAGCGAGACGCCGGCCGGCGTGCTGGTCAACTCGACCAACCTCGCGTGGTTCGGCGACACCATCGCGCTCGACCAGCATCTGCAGATTGCGCGCATGCGCTCGCTCGAAACCGGCCGCCCGATGCTGCGCGCGACCAACACCGGCATGACAGCGGCAATCGACGCGAACGGCAAGGTGCTCGGCAAGCTCACGCCCTACACCATCGGCTCGCTCGACGTGACGGTGCAAGGCACGGCCGGCCGCACGCCGTACGTGACGAGCGGCAATAATACGGTGCTCGCCGTGTCGCTCCTGCTGCTCGCATTCGGCTTTGCATTCGGTCCGGGCATGGCGCGACGCAAAAGCGGTCAGGCCGCAAACGGCGCCGAATAAACAATTGAGACGGCAATAGAAAACGCGCGCTGCGGCATGACCGGCAGCGCGCGTTTTTTTATTCGCCCGACAAAGTTACTGATTCGACGCGATGCGCTGCTGAATATGCTGCGCCCGTGCCGGCGACGCCGGATGCGAACTCAACATACTCGATTTGCCGCCATCCATTTGCGCGAGTTTATTGAAAGCCGTGACGAGACCCGACGGGTCGAGATTCTTCTTTTTCTGCAAATCGAACGAATAATCGTCCGCGGCGGTTTCCTGGGTTTGGGAGAACTGCGCGTTAATCAGCTTCTCCGAGAATTCGCCCAATTGCGAACCGGACAGCGCGCCCGCAATGCCGCCCGCCGACGACGCCACCGAGCGCACCGCCGACGTCGCATACGCCACCTGCATCGCCTTCCTGGTATGGCCGAGTGCCACGTGGCCCATTTCATGGCCGACCACGCCACGCACTTCGTTGTCGTTCATCATGTCCATCAGGCCGCTGTAGACGCGCACGCAGCCGTTCGCCATGGCCCACGCATTGACGTCCTTCGTCACATACACCTTGTAATTCACCGGCGTGCCGTTGATGTTGTCGCCCAGTTGCGCGGCGATCTTGGCGAGGCGCTTCTGATACTTGCTGTTGGCGGGCGCGATGGTGTTTTCGCTGTCGAGCTGCGCGCAGGACTTGTCGGTGAGCGCGCGCACGTCGGCGTCCGACAGCGTGGCCGCCTGCGTGGCGAGCTGGCCGGACTGGATCAGCGCGGACGGATCGAGGCTGTTGACATTGGAACACGCGGCAAACAGCGCGCACACGGATGCGGCAATAACGAGGCCATACGGTTTCATCGTGAAAGTCTCTTTGTGTGTTATTCGTTTGACGGCGCGATCAACTCGCCGTCCGTTTGCAATGGCCGCATTCAGCAAAAAAATCTCGCCGGATATGTGAACTGCATAACCATTGCCCCACATGGCAGACGAAAAAAAAAGCGCCTGGCGGGAGGCGCTTTTTTACCACATCTGAAAGCGTTAATTCATGACTTTGAAAGTACGATTAACGCAATTTTGCAAACTCGCTGTAAATGTCAGCAGATTCGCTTTTAGCCGTTCAGCCTGCCGGCATCGTATCGATAAATGACTGGCGCAGCGAAAGCTTCTGAAAATGCTTGTCGAGGTTCGGATACGAATCGCGCCAATTCAGGTCGGGCATGCGGAAGTCGAGGTAACCCAGCGCGCAGCCCACGGCGATATCGGCGAGCGAGTAGTGATTGCCCGCGCACCACGCTTTGCCGCCGAGCCCCTGCGACATGGCGACGAGCGCTTCGTCGATCTTGCGCTGCTGGCGCGCCACCCACGCGTCGACGCGCTGCTCCGGCGTGCGCTGCGTGCTCTCCAGACGAATCAGCACGGCGGCGTCGAGCAGACCGTCGGCGAGCGCTTCCCAGCACCGCACCTCGATGCGCTCGCGCCCCGATTGCGGGATCAGCTTGCCGACCGGCGACAGCGTATCCACGTACTCGCAGATCACGCGCGAGTCGAATACCGCTTCGCCGTCTTCCATCACGAGACACGGCACCTTGCCGAGCGGATTGAAGGTATGAATGCGCGTATCCGGCGCCCAGACGTTCTCGGGCACCAGCTCGTAGTCGATCTTCTTGTCGGCCAGCACGATGCGCGCCTTGCGCACGAACGGGCTGGCGAGCGAACCGATGAGTTTCATCATTGCCATCTGCCTTTTTCTGAATCCGGCGCAAGTATAAGTGCTTGGCGGCGTGCGCGAGCGCCCCGCGCGCGCCTGGCGAGCCGCCCGCGCGATCGCTGTGGATGGATTGCAACATTGCCCTGCCACGCGCGCCGCGTCTAGCCAGCCGAATGGCCAGGCGACGCTGCAGCGGTTAAATAAACCGGTGCGAGCGTCGCGCCCGGACCGGCACGTGCGGTCGCGGCGGCGCCAGGCGCGCGCGGCCGCGCAAAATCCGTCTGCGCATTGGGCGCTACAATCGCACGATGAACCAGCCGACCGAACCCACCATCGCCATCGACGTCTACCGCGCGCGCCGCGAGCGCGTACTCGCCGCGCTGCGCGCAGCGGGCGGCGGCGTCGCCATCGTCCCGACCGCGCCCGAAGCGCTGCGCAACCGCGACGCCGATTATCCGTACCGGCACGACAGCTACTTCTATTACCTGACGGGCTTCACGGAACCCGAGGCGCTGCTCGTGCTCGACGCCAGCGCCGCTGCCGGCGAACCCGCGTCGATCCTGTTCTGCCGCGAGAAAAACGTCGAACGCGAGATCTGGGAAGGCTTTCGTTTCGGGCCCGACGGCGCGCGCGTCGCGTTCGGCTTCGACGCCGCGTTCGCATTCGGCGAAATCGACGCGCAACTGCCTCACATTCTCGCCGACAAGCCGTCGCTGCACTACGCGCTGGGCACGTCGGAAAAGCTCGACGGCCAGGTACGCGGCTGGCTCGAGGCCGTGCGCATGCAGGGCCGCAGCGGCGTGGCTGCGCCCACGGCCGCGCGCGATCTGCTGCCGTTGCTCGACGAGATGCGGCTCGTCAAGGACGACCACGAACTCGCCATCATGCGCCGCGCCGGCCAGCTTTCCGCGCAGGCGCACCGCCGGGCAATGGCGGCCTGCCGCCCGGGCGTGCGCGAGTACGAGCTCGAAGCGGAATTGCTCTACACGTTCCGCAAGTTCGGCGCACAGGCGCCCGCTTACACGTCGATCGTCGCGGCGGGCGCGAACGCTTGCGTGCTGCACTACCCGGCCGGCAATGCGATCGCGCAGGAAGGCGACCTGATCCTGATCGACGCGGCGTGCGAGCTGGACGGCTACGCGTCGGACATCACGCGCACGTTTCCCGCGAGCGGCCGCTTCACGGCGCCGCAGCGCGAACTCTACGACATCGTGCTGACCGCGCAGCAGGCCGCGATTGCCGCGACGCGCGCCGGCGTCACCTTCGACGAGCCGCATCAGGCCGCCGTGCGCGTGCTGTCGCAAGGCCTGCTCGACACGCGCATCGTCGACCGCGCGAAGTTCGCGTCCGTTGACGACGTGATCGCCGAGCGCGCCTACGCGCCCTTCTATATGCATCGCACCGGCCACTGGCTCGGCATGGACGTGCACGACGTCGGCGACTACCGCGAACGCGGCGCGCCGCGTGACGAAGCGGGCGTGCTGCCGTGGCGCACGCTGCAGGCTTCCATGACACTGACCATCGAGCCGGGTCTCTACGTGCGGCCGGCTGAAGGCGTGCCCGAGCGCTACTGGAACATCGGCATCCGCATCGAGGACGACGCGATCGTCACGCCGGACGGCTGCGAGCTGATGACGCGCGACGTGCCGGTCGCCGCCGGGGAAATCGAGGCGCTGATGCAGGAAGCCCGCGCGGCTTACGAACCAAGGAAGTAACCCGCCATGAACGATGTTTCCCCGTCGACGGTCATTCTGAAGCCCGGCGCGCAGCAGCAGGCGTTCGATTTCGACGTGACGATCGTCGGCGCCGGGCCGGTCGGGCTCGCGCTGGCCGGCTGGCTCGCGCGCCGCAGCGTCACGCGCGAGCTGAAGATCGCGTTGATCGACGCGCGCGAGCCGGAAGATTCGATTGCCGATCCGCGCGCGATTGCGGTCTCGCACGGCAGCCGCATGATCCTCGAACCGCTGCGCTGGCCCGCCGACGCAACCGCGATCCAGCGCATCCACGTCTCGCAGCGCGGACATTTCGGCCGCACGCTGATCGACCATGGCGAGCACGGACTGCCGGCGCTCGGCTACGTGCTGCGCTACGGCTCCATCGTGCATGGCCTCGCTGAAGCCGTGCATGCCACGCCGGTCCACTGGTTCCGCTCGACGTCCGCCGCGGCGCCCGTAGAGGAAGAAGACGGCGTCACGCTGCCGATCGAAACCGCGGGCGTGACGCGCCGGCTGCGCACGCGCATTCTGGTGAGCGCCGAAGGCGGCCTGTTCGGCGATCAGAAGGCGGCAAAGCACCGCGACCGGCATGCAGAAAGACACGGCGGCCAGCGTGTGTCAGGCGGCGAAAGCGCGCTGCACGCCGCGCAACCCGTCGCCCGCATCGCCCGCGTCGAACCGGCGGACGACGAGACAGCGCACGCGCAGCTAGCCGCACGTGACGGGCACGACGGGCACGATGGGAACGATGGACGCAGCGAGGCACCCAGCGGGGCCGCCCACCATGCCAACCACGCCAACCCCGCGCACCAGCAGAGCACCGCGCGCCGCGACAAGGCCAGCTCGCGCGACTACGGCCAGACCGCGCTGGTCGGCACCGTCAGTGTGTCGGCGCCGCAGCCGCACGTCGCGTGGGAACGCTTCACGCCGGAAGGCCCCATCGCCCTGCTGCCGATGGGCGGTGTGCGCGGCGCCGACTACGCGCTCGTCTGGTGCTGCGCGCCGGAAGAAGCCGCGCGCCGCGCTCAACTCTCCGACGACGAATTCCTGCGCGAACTCGGTGAAGCATTCGGCGGCCGCATGGGGCGCTTTACGCAGATCAAGGGACGCGCGTCGTTCCCGCTCGGGCTCAACGCGGTGGACACGCTCGTGCGGGGCCGCGTCGTCGCTATCGGCAATGCGGCGCAGACGCTGCATCCGGTCGCGGGACAGGGCCTGAATCTCGGCCTGCGCGACGCGCACGCGCTCGTCGACGCGTTGTGCGCGGAAGGCCCCACGCCGCTCGCGCTCGCCACCTTCGCGCAACGCCGCGCCCTCGACCGGCGCATGACGATCGGCGCCACGGACACGCTCGCGCGCCTTTTCACCGTCGACTTCGCGCCGCTCGCGGTGCTGCGCGGCCTCGCGCTGACCGCGCTCGAATTCGCGCCGCCGGTGAAGACCGCGCTCGCGCGGCAGATGATGTTCGGGCAGCGCCGCTGAGCGTGCCCCGCGCCGCTGCGATGCTGCGCGGCATGGTCGGCGCAGCATTGCGAGCCGGACCGGCAGCCGTCGCGCGGGCGGACCGAACTCTATGGCGCCGGCCACTTTCATAGAAGATTTAATGAGTTACGACGCCCGCAACTGAAGTGCGGGCTATCTGTTAACGCTAAAATAGCGGTTTTCCCTCGCATTTCGCGAACGCTCCGATTGACTGCATCGAGCAATCGACCAATCGACAATCGGGGCCGCGCGCGCGTCCACGTCATGCCCACCATCGGCTCGCACAATCTGCGCAATAACCTGTTCGTCGCGCCCATGGCCGGCGTCACCGACCGTCCGTTCCGGCAGCTGTGCAAACGGCTGGGTGCAGGCTATGCCGTGTCGGAAATGGTCGCGTCGAATGCGCAGCTGTGGAAAAGCGAGAAGACCATGCGCCGCGCGAACCACACGGGCGAGGTCGAGCCGATCGCCGTGCAGATCGCGGGCGCCGATCCCGCCATGATGGCCGAAGCCGCCCGCTACAACGTGGCGAACGGCGCACAGATCATCGACATCAACATGGGTTGCCCGGCGAAGAAGGTGTGCAACGTGGCCGCGGGCTCGGCGTTGCTGCAGAACGAGCCGCTCGTGCAGCGCATCGTCGAGGCGGTGGTGGGCGCGGTCGGCGTCGGTCCGGACGCCGTGCCAGTCACGTTGAAAATCCGCACCGGCTGGAATCGCGAGAACAGGAACGCGTTGAACGTCGCGCGGCTCGCCGAAGCCGCCGGCATTGCCATGCTGACGGTGCATGGCCGCACCCGCGCCGACCTGTATCACGGCGAGGCCGAATACGACACCATCGCCGCCGTGAAGGCCGCCGTGCACATTCCGGTCGTCGCCAACGGCGACATCACGTCGCCGGAAAAAGCGCGCCACGTGCTCGCCGTGACCGGCGCGGACGCCGTCATGATCGGCCGCGCGGCGCAGGGCCGCCCGTGGCTCTTTCGCGAGATCGAGCATTTCCTGCAGACGGGCGAATTGCTGCCGCCGCCGCGCATCGACGAAATCCAGCAGGTCATGAACGAGCACCTGGAAGATCACTACGCGTTCTACGGGGAATTTACGGGCGTTCGCACTGCGCGCAAGCACATCGGCTGGTACACTCGCGGCCTTTCTGGCGCCAACGTGTTCCGGCATCGCATGAATACGCTCGACACCACGCGCGAACAACTCCTCGCCGTCAACGAATTTTTCGACGCACAGAAGGCGCTCTCCGACCGCCTCGTTTACGTCGACGAAAACGTCGACGAGACGCCCGGGCACAAGGGCGAGGACCACACCGACAAACTAGCAGCATGAGCAAGAACAATATCGAACAATCTGTCCGCGACAGCCTGGGCATGTATTTCCAGGACCTCGACGGCTCGAATCCGCACGACGTCTATGACATGGTGATTTCGTGCGTGGAAAAACCCCTGCTCGAAGTGGTGCTCGAGCAGGCCGGCGGCAACCAGTCGCTGGCCGCCGAGTATCTCGGCATCAACCGCAATACGCTGCGCAAGAAACTGCAACAGCACGGCTTGTTGTAGCCTTCACGCGCCCTGCCACGTTTCCCTTCGGCTTTTCGTCTTCATCATGATCAAGCAAGCGCTCATCTCCGTTTCCGACAAGTCCGGCATTGTCGACTTCGCCAAGTCGCTGTCGGACCTCGGCGTCAAGATCCTGTCGACCGGCGGCACCGCGAAACTGCTCGCGGACGCGGGCCTCTCCGTCACCGAGGTCGCCGACTACACGGGCTTCCCGGAAATGCTGGACGGGCGCGTGAAAACGCTGCATCCGAAGGTGCACGGCGGCATCCTCGCGCGCCGCGACCTGCCGGAACACATGGCGGCGCTCGAAAAGCACGATATTCCGACCATCGACCTGCTCGTCGTGAACCTCTACCCGTTCGTGCAGACGGTGTCGAAAGAAGAGTGCTCGCTGGAAGACGCCATCGAGAACATCGACATTGGCGGCCCGACCATGCTGCGCTCGGCCGCGAAAAATCATCGCGACGTGACAGTGGTGGTCGACCCGGCCGACTACGCGGTCGTGCTCGAGGAAATGCGCGCGAACAGCAATGCGGTCTCGTACAAGACGAACTTCCGCCTCGCAACCAAGGTCTTCGCGCATACCGCGCAGTACGACGGCGCGATCACGAACTACCTGACGAGCCTGACCGACGAGCTGCAACACGCGTCGCGCAACGTCTATCCGGCCACCTTCAACCTCGCGTTCAACAAGGTGCAGGATCTGCGCTACGGCGAAAACCCGCATCAAAGCGCCGCGTTCTACCGCGATCTGTCGGTGCCGGCCGGCGCGCTGGCGAACTACAACCAGTTGCAGGGTAAGGAACTGTCGTACAACAACATCGCCGATTCCGACGCTGCTTGGGAATGCGTGAAGACCTTCGACGTGCCGGCCTGCGTGATCGTCAAGCACGCTAATCCGTGCGGCGTGGCGGTGGGCGCGGACGCGAACGAAGCCTATTCGAAGGCATTCCAGACCGATCCGACCTCGGCGTTCGGCGGCATCATCGCCTTCAACCGCGAAGTGGACGAAGCCGCGGCACAAGCGGTGGCCAAGCAGTTCGTCGAAGTGCTGATCGCCCCGTCGTTCAGCGAAGCGGCGCGCCAGGTGTTCGCCGCGAAGCAGAACGTGCGTCTTCTGGAAATCGCGTTGGGCGAAGGCCATAACGCATTCGACCTGAAGCGCGTGGGCGGCGGCCTGCTCGTCCAATCGCTCGATTCCAAGAACGTCCAGCCGCGCGAATTGCGCGTGGTCACAAAGCGTCATCCCACGCCGAAGGAAATGGACGACCTGCTCTTCGCCTGGCGCGTGGCGAAGTACGTGAAGTCGAACGCGATCGTGTTCTGCGGCAACGGCATGACGCTCGGCGTCGGCGCGGGCCAGATGAGCCGCGTGGACTCGGCGCGCATCGCGAGCATCAAGGCGCAGAACGCCGGCTTGACGCTGGCCGGCTCGGCGGTCGCGTCGGACGCGTTCTTCCCGTTCCGCGACGGCCTCGACGTGGTCGTGGCCGCGGGCGCGACCTGCGTGATCCAGCCCGGCGGCTCGATGCGCGACGACGAAGTGGTAAGCGCCGCCGACGAGCACAATATCGCGATGGTGCTGACCGGCGTGCGTCACTTCCGGCATTGAGTTCGGCTTGCGCGGCGGCGAGGTGTTGCAGCCGCCGCTGTAGGTGAGGATTTAGCGGCCTGGTGGAAATTTCTGCCGGGCCGTTTTGTTTTTGCTTTGGCCGGCGCCCGGTGCCCGGGATCTGACACCGTGCCGGTCGTCAGCCGGGCGGGTCGTCGCGGTCGTAGCCGTGCCTCACTTCCGGATGCTGGCTGATATAAGTGCTCAGGCCCTCGCCCAGCTTGGCGAGCCGCTTCAACTCGGCGAGATGCCGCGCGCCGACGCCCTTTTTCGAGTACCGGTACGTTTCGCCGCCATCGAACTGCGCGCGAACAAAATCCTCGCCGATTTCATATGCGACGACGCCGGATATCCCACTCCTGTTTCCATAGGGCTGCATAGCTGATCACCTCCTTCCGACGGACGCAGCAGCTTTTATTCCTCTCGCGCGACCCTTTGCAAGCCGCCGCGCCGCGTGTCTGTTGTAGTATCGCAGGCACCTGGCCTTAACCGCATGTGCGGCACTTCATGAGAATTCTTGGCATCGACCCCGGCTTGCGCGTCACCGGCTTCGGCGTGATCGATCAAAGCGGACACACGCTCAGCTACGTGGCGAGCGGCGTGATCAAGACCGCCGACGCCGACCTGCCGTCGCGCCTCGGCACCATTTTCGACGGTATTTCCACGCTGATCCGCCAGCATGCGCCGGACCAATCGGCGATCGAAAAGGTGTTCGTCAACGTCAATCCGCAGTCCACCTTGCTGCTCGGCCAGGCGCGCGGCGCGGCGATCTGCGGCCTGGTCGCGGGCGGCGTGCCGGTCGCCGAATACACCGCGCTGCAGTTGAAGCAGGCGGTGGTCGGCTATGGCCGCGCGACCAAGGAACAGATGCAGCAGATGGTGGTCCGCCTGCTCAACCTGTCTGGCGTGCCGAGCACCGATGCCGCCGACGCGCTCGGCATGGCGATCTGTCACGCGCACGGCGGCACGACGCTCAGCACGCTCGGCGGCATCGCGCCCTCGCTCGCCAAAAAGGGCTTGCGAGTGCGGCGCGGGCGTCTCGTCGGCTAGGCGCCGCACAGCCAACAGGCTTTTTTCGCGCGGTGCCGGCGCCCGCCGTCGGCGGCGCATCTTCGCTGCGCTACACTCGCCCTTTCTCACACGTCTGAACTCGCCATGATCGGTCGCATTGCCGGCGTTCTGCTGGAAAAAAACCCGCCGCATCTGCTCGTCGACTGCAACGGCGTCGGTTACGAAGTCGATGTGCCGATGAGCACTTTCTACAACCTGCCTTCCACCGGCGAGCGGGTCGTGCTGCTCACGCAGATGATCGTGCGCGAAGACGCGCATCTGCTGTACGGCTTCGGCACCGCCGAGGAACGCTCCACCTTCCGCGAGCTGCTCAAAATTTCCGGCATCGGCGCGCGCATGGCGCTCGCCGTGCTGTCGGGCATGAGCGTCCACGAACTTTCGCAGACGGTCACGCTGCAGGACGCCGCACGCCTCACGCGCGTGCCGGGCATTGGCAAGAAAACCGCCGAGCGGCTGCTGCTCGAACTCAAGGGCAAGCTCGGCGCGGACCTGGGCGCCATGGCCGGCGCGGTGTCGGCCTCCGACCACGCTTCCGACATTCTCAACGCGCTGCTCGCGCTCGGCTATTCGGAGAAGGAAGCGTTGGCGGCGATCAAGAACGTGCCGGCCGGCACGGGCGTGTCCGAGGGCATCAAGCTCGCGCTGAAGGCCTTGTCCAAGGCCTGAGGCTTGCAGCCGAAGGCTGATGCCGTGCGCCGGCCGCACGCGCGATAAAACAAGCTTCGCACAGCCCGACGAGCGGCGCACCCTGGCCGTTCGGCCGGGTTTCGCAACGCGCCTCGCGCGGTACAATGACCGGATGATCGAAACCGACAAACTCGCCGCCGAGCGCATCATCGCGGCCACGCCCGTCTCGCCGAACGAGGAAGCGTTCGAACGCGCGTTGCGCCCGCGCCAGCTCGAAGAATATGTCGGGCAGGAAAAGGTGCGCGGCCAGCTCGAAATTTTTATCGAGGCCGCCAAGCGCCGCTCGGAGTCGCTCGACCACGTGTTGCTGTTCGGGCCGCCGGGTCTCGGCAAAACCACGCTTGCGCACATCATCGCGCGCGAAATGGGTGTGAATCTGCGGCAAACGTCCGGGCCGGTGCTTGAGCGCGCGGGCGACCTCGCCGCGCTGCTCACCAATCTCGAAGCAAACGACGTGTTGTTCATCGACGAGATTCACCGGCTTTCGCCAGTCGTCGAGGAAATTCTGTACCCCGCGCTCGAGGATTATCAGATCGACATCATGATCGGCGAAGGCCCCGCCGCGCGCAGTGTGAAGCTGGACTTGCAGCCGTTCACGCTGGTCGGTGCGACCACGCGCGCCGGCATGCTGACCAATCCGCTGCGCGACCGCTTCGGCATTGTCGCGCGGCTCGAGTTTTACAACGCCGACGAACTCGCGCGTATCGTCACGCGTTCGGCTTCGCTGCTGAACGCGCAGATTCATCCGGACGGCGCGTTCGAAATCGCAAGGCGCGCGCGCGGCACGCCGCGTATCGCCAACCGCCTGCTGCGGCGCGTGCGCGACTACGCGGAGGTCAAGGCCGACGGCAACATCACCGCGCAAGTGGCGGACGCGGCGCTCCGAATGCTCGACGTCGACGCGGTCGGCTTCGACCTCATGGACCGCAAGCTGCTGGAAGCGATCCTGCACAAGTTCGACGGCGGCCCGGTCGGCGTCGACAATCTGGCGGCCGCCATCGGCGAAGAGCGCGACACGATTGAGGACGTGCTCGAGCCGTATCTGATCCAGCAAGGCTTCCTGCAGCGCACGCCGCGCGGCCGCGTCGCCACGCTGCTCACTTACCGGCACTTCGGACTCGCGGCGCCGGACGCGTCGAGCGCGCTGCCCGGTCTGTGGGACTCGGCTGCAACCTAGCCGCGGCATAAGCAGCGGCACGGCGCAGCGAGGCGGAACAAGCATGTCCGATGAGACGAGACAACCCCGATCTCCCGGTATGATGGCGCAGTTGCTGACCGGGCGCCTTCGCGCAAGACTCGCGGCGGGCGTCACGCATCTGACTACCGGCAGCGGCCCGACGCTCGACTATTCATCGCCGCCCGGCGACCCTGGCCTCTTTGGCCCGGACTCCGTGTGCTGGAAAGTGCACGCCGACTTCACCTCGATGATGACGGGCGGCATCAGCGCGTTGCTGTTGCAAGCCTTGCATCCGCTCGCGCTGGCGGGCGTCTGGGACTACTCCACCTTTCGCACCGACATTCTGGGCCGTCTGCGCCGCACGGCGACGTTTATTGCCGGCACGACGTACGGCAGCCGGAACGATGCGCTTGCGCTGATAGAACGCGTGAAGCGCATCCACCTCGGTGTGAGCGGTATTGCGCCCGACGGCCGGCCTTATCGCGCAAGCGAGCCTGCGCTGCTGACGTGGGTTCACGTCGCCGAAGTGTCGAGCTTCATGACCGCGCATCTTCGCTATGTGAACCCCGCACTTCCCGTTGCGGCGCAGGACCAGTATTTCGCGGAAACCGCGCGCATCGCGCAGATGCTCGGCGCGTCGGACGTTCCGCGCTCGCGCGCCGCGATCGACGCTTATCTGCTGGCCATGCGATCCGAACTGCTCGCAAGTGAACGCACGCGCGAGGTCGTCCGGATGCTGAAGCATGCGCCGGCCCCGAGCGCAGCGATGCGTCCCGCCGGCGTGTTGATGTTCAATGCGGGCGTCGACCTTCTGCCCGATTGGGCTCAGACGATGCTGGGATTAGAGCGCCATGCGCTGATGCGCCGCGCGGTGGCGCGACCTGGCGTACGCGCCGTCGCGCCTGTTATCAGATGGGCGCTGGTGAATGGCGTGTCGAAGCGGGCGCGCCGCCGCGTTGCGGTTAAGCCGGAGGGCGGCTCACGCTGAGCTGAACTTGCGTCGCGCCGTGGGGCGCGTGCGTAGCGCTGGCGTCCGTGGCTGGCGTTGCGTGATTAGCGCCCCGGCTCCGGAACCTTCTTGAAACTGTCGTCGGCACTGGGCGCGTCGAGATGCGATACGTCGCCCCACGACACGATCGTCGCGCGGCCGTCGGCGAAATCGACCACGTTCACGCTCGTGTTCAGCAACGTGTAGTCGCGCGGGGCATCGAGCGCCAAACTGCACGCGAAGCGCCGCACGCAATCCAGCACGCCCCCGTGCGCAACGCAGGCGATCCGGCCGCCGGGATGCGCAGCAACGAGCGGCTCGACGGCATGCAGCACGCGATGGTAGAACGCGCGCTGCGACTCGCCCTCCGGCGGTGCGAAGCCGGGGTCGCGAGTTTGCCAATGGGCATATTCGTCGGGGAACCGCTCGGCGATTTCATCGCTGTCGTGGCCCTGAAACGCGCCATAGGAGCGCTCGCGCAAGCCTTCGCGCAGCTGCACCGGCAAGCCGAGCGCGTCGGCGATCGGTTGAGCGGTTTGCCGCGCGCGCTGCAGATCGCTCGAATAGATCGCATCGAGCCGCGCGCCGTTTCGCACTTCAGCGGCGATGCGGCGCGCGAGGTGTTGCGCCTGGGCAAGACCCGCCGCTGCAAGCGGAATGTCGATATGCCCTTGAATGCGCTTGATGCGGTTCCAGTCGGTCTCGCCGTGCCGGATAAACAGAATCTGCGTGGTCATGGGATCAAGATGGGCGCTCTTCGCCGGTTGTGCCGAGCCGCTATGGTCGCAAGAACCGCGCGGAACTCAGGCGTTGGTCTGCAGCCAGAATGTGACGGGCCCGTCGTTGACGAGCGAAACTTGCATGTCCGCGCCGAACTCTCCCGTCTCGACGATGGGATGCTTCGCGCGCGCCGCCTCAACAAAATAGTCAAAGAGGCGCTTGCCTTCGTCCGGGGGCGCGGCCGGCGTGAAGCTTGGACGCAGGCCGCTGTTGGTGTCCGCCGCCAGCGTGAATTGCGAAACCAGCAGCAAGCCGCCCGCGCGGCCCGCGCCGTCAAGATTCTGTACCGACAGGTTCATCTTGCCCGCCGCGTCGCTGAACACGCGGTAGCCGAGCACCTTCGCCAGCAGCCGGTCGGCCGCCGCCTCGGTGTCGCCACGCTCGGCGCAGACGAGCGCGAGCAGGCCGGCGTCGATCGCACCTGTCACACGCTCGTTTTCACCGTCTGCGACGCGCACTTCGGCGCGCCGCACGCGCTGGATTAACGCGATCATCGGACTGCTTCCGGCTTCGACATTCGGATCGTGATCATGGCCTGCAGGCTCACGCCGTCAGCGTGACGCGCGCGAAGCGGCGCTTGCCGACCTGAACCACGTATTCGCCGGCCTCGACTTTCAGGCCCTTGTCGGACACCGTCGCGCCGTCGATCTTCACGCCACCCTGCTCGATATTGCGCAGCGCTTCGCTTGTCGACGGCACGAGGTTCGCCTGCTTGAGCAACTGGCCGATGGCAAGCGGCGCCCCGGCGAGCACGACCGCCGGAATGTCGTCCGGCACGCCGCCCTTCGCGCGGTGATTGAAGTCTTCGAGCGCACGCTCAGCGTCGGCTTGCGAATGAAACCGCGCGACGATTTCCTGCCCGAGCATCACCTTGAAGTCGCGCGGATTACGGCCAGCCTCGGCTTCTTTCCTGAACGCGGCAATCTCGTCCATCGGACGGAACGACAGCAGTTCGAAGTAACGCCACATCAGCGTGTCGGAAATACTCATCAGCTTGCCGAACATATCTGTCGGTTTTTCGCTGATGCCGATGTAATTGTTCTTCGACTTCGACATTTTTTCGACGCCGTCGAGCCCTTCGAGCAGCGGCATCGTCAGAATGCATTGCTGCTCCTGGCCGTACTGCTTCTGCAATTCGCGACCGACCAGCAGGTTGAACTTCTGATCCGTGCCGCCGAGTTCGAGGTCGGCGTTCAGGGCCACCGAGTCGTAGCCCTGCATGAGCGGATACAGGAATTCGTGAATCGAAATCGGCACGCCGCTCTGGAAACGCTTGGTGAAGTCCTCACGCTCGAGGATTCGAGCGACCGTGTAGCGCGACGCGAGCTTGATCATGCCGTCGGCGCCGAGCGGCATCGACCATTCGCTGTTATAGCGAATCTCGGTCTTTTCGCGATCGAGCACGAGCGCAGCCTGCTCGAAGTAAGTCTTCGCGTTCGACTCGATCTGTTCGCGCGTGAGCGGCGGGCGCGTGGCGTTGCGGCCCGACGGATCGCCGATCAGCGAGGTGAAGTCGCCGATCAGAAAAATGACCGTGTGACCGAGGTCCTGCAACTGGCGCATCTTGTTCAGCACGACCGTGTGGCCGATGTGGATGTCGGGTGCGGTCGGATCGAGCCCGAGCTTGATGCGCAGCGGCGTGCCGGTCGCCTGGCTTTTCGCGAGTTTTTGCGCGAATTCATCTTCGATCAGCAATTCGTCGACGCCGCGCTTGGTAACGGCGAGCGCGTGACGGACTTCGTCGGTGATCGGGAAGGCAGGGGCGGGGTTCGGCTTGTTGGACTCGGTGCTCATGCTGGAAACGTGAAGTCGCGAAAAAAACAGATTGTCCCATAGATGCGCGCCGCCGCGCCCACCAAAGCCGTGGCGGGCGCGCCTCTACGCGGCGATTGGCACGCCGCGCCCGGGTTCAAGGCCACGCGGCCGCTTCATATTCGAGCGCGCTTGCGTCGATAATCTGCTACAACCTTCGCAAACGAGCGATCAGGAACGAGCCGTGAATCCGCAACGAATCATCGACAGAAGCAGTAACGTGACGCAAGTCTCCGCAGACGGCGTCTATTTTGGCCTCATGTCCGGCACGAGCATGGACGGCGTGGACGGCGTGGCGGTCCGCTTCGCCGAAGGCAAGCCGCCCGTCGTGCTGGCGGAGGCGTTCGTCGGTTTCGCCGCCGGCTTGCGCGAGGCGCTGTTCGCGCTGCAACAGCCGGGCGCCAACGAAATCGAGCGCGAGGCGCTCGCGGCCAACGCGCTCGCCACGCGCTATACCGTGTGCTGCCATGAACTGCTGCGCGGCTGCCACGTGTCCGCGGCTGAAGTCCGCGCCATCGGCGTGCATGGGCAAACGGTGCGGCATCGGCCGGAAAAGGGTTATACGCGGCAGATCAACAATCCCGCGCTGCTCGCCGAGATGATGCATATCGACGTGGTCGCCGATTTCCGCAGCCGCGACGTCGCCGCGGGCGGCCAGGGCGCGCCGCTGGTACCGGCTTTTCACGCAACGGTGTTCGGCGCCAAAAACGAGACGCGTGTGGTGTGCAACCTGGGCGGCATCAGCAATATCACCATTCTGAACGCCACCGGCGGCGTGCGCGGCTTCGATTGCGGTCCGGCGAACGCGCTGCTCGACGAGTGGGCGCAACGCCATCTAGGCAAGCCATTCGACGAGAACGGTCAGTTCGCAGCGAGCGGCCAGGTGGACCGCTCTCTGCTCAACGCATTGCTCGACGAGCCGTTTTTCGTCCAACAGCCGCCCAAGAGCACCGGCCGCGATCTCTTCAACGCCGAGTGGCTGGACGCGAAACTGCAGCCGTTCGCAGCGCTCGCGCCCGCCGACGTGCAGGCCACGCTCGTCGCGCTGACCGCGGTGACGGTCGCGCGAGAAATCGAACGGCATGCATCCGACGCGAGAGCGGTCTATGTCTGCGGCGGGGGCGCGCGCAATCCGGAGATTCTCAAGGCCTTGCAACGGGCGCTGGAAGACAGCGGCGTGAGCGGCGTGCCGGTCATGACGACGGACGCGCTCGGTGTGCCGCCAAGCCAGGTGGAGCCGCTGGCGTTCGCGTGGCTGGCGATGCGCTGCATCGCGAGACTGCCGGGCAGTTTGCCGGCCGTGACAGGGGCGAGCGCCGAGCGGGTGCTCGGGGCGATTTATCCGCGTTAATGCCGGGCCCACCTGGCAAGCCCGGTGGGCCCATGGTGGGCTTCCGCGCCCGGTCGTTGCCCTGCCGGCAATGAAAAACGGGGCCGAAGCCCCGTTCCTTGATGCGGATGTGCTGTTGTCCGGCTGGCGTTCAGACCGAGAACGACGAACCGCAGCCACAAGTCGTAGTGGCGTTCGGATTTTTGATGACGAACTGCGCGCCGTTGATGTCGTCCTTGTAGTCGATCTCAGCGCCCACCAGGTACTGGTAGCTCATCGAGTCGATCAACAATTGCACGCCGCTCTTGTTCATGACGGTGTCGTCTTCATTGACGGCTTCGTCGAACGTAAAGCCATATTGAAAGCCCGAGCAGCCGCCGCCCTGCACGAAAACGCGCAGCTTCAGGTCCGCATTGCCTTCTTCTTCGATCAGTTGCTTGACCTTGTCAGCCGCTGCGTCGGTAAAAACGAAGGGGGCGGGCATCTCGGTCACGGGTGTGTCGGTGACTGCGTTCATTCGAACTCTCCAGAAATCTCTAACCGCTATTGTAGGGCCGATCTCAATATCGTGCTGATGCCCACAAAATCAATGGGTTCTTACAGGATTCGCGCGCGACAGCGGCAGCGGGCAACGAATTGGCGCTGGGCGGCCGCCACGGCGAGGCACGGCGGCTGCGCCCACATCCGCCGGTGGCGGCAAAAGCATAAAAAAAGCCGCCTTCGCGACAGCGTTGGCGGCTTTTGCTGCGTTCCGGCGATAAACCGGTTCGCGCCCGAAACGATTAACGCTTCGAGAATTGCTTGCGGCGACGTGCCTTGTGGAAACCGACCTTCTTACGTTCCACTTCACGAGCGTCACGCGTCACGAAGCCGGCCTTCGACAGTTCCGGCTTCAGCGTTGCGTCGTAGTCCATCAGCGCACGGGTGATGCCGTGGCGAACCGCACCGGCTTGACCCGTTTCACCACCGCCCGTCACGTTGACCTTGATGTCGAACGTGGCAGCGTGGTTCGTGAGTTCCAGCGGCTGACGCACGATCATCAGCGACGTTTCGCGCGAGAAGTAGTCGGCGATAGGCTTGCCGTTCACAACGATGTCGCCCTTGCCTGCCTTGATGAACACGCGTGCGACGGCGCTCTTGCGGCGGCCCGTGCCGTAATTCCAGTTACCGATCATGTGGGCTCCCCTTAGATCTCGAGCGCCTTCGGCTGTTGTGCCGAATGCGGATGCGTTGCGTCAGCGTAGACCTTCAGCTTCTTGATCATCGCGTAGCCGAGCGGGCCCTTCGGCAGCATGCCCTTGACCGCCTTCTCGAGCGCGCGGCCCGGGAAGCGTTCCTGCATCTTGCCGAACGTCGTTTCATAGATACCGCCCGGGTAGCCCGAGTGACGGTAGTACTTCTTGTCCGTGGTCTTGTTGCCCGTGACCTTCAGCTTGCCGGCGTTGATAACGATGATGAAATCACCGGTGTCGACGTGGGGAGTGAATTCAGGCTTGTGCTTGCCGCGAAGACGGTGTGCCACTTCGCTGGCGACACGCCCGAGAACCTTATCCGTCGCGTCAATCACGTACCATTCGCGCGCCACCTCATGGGCTTTTGCGGAAAACGTCTTCATGATCGATCCAAAAAAATTGCTGCGCCCAATGTGTTTTTTCCTGCTTGTA